>Ga0123353_10019030_pt1 | contig 10187 bp, 14 predicted proteins | sample TergutLab28metaG_3_FD_92763 | JGI IMG/M metagenome (GOLD analysis project Ga0123353, IMG submission 92763) | Labiotermes labralis P3 segment gut microbial communities from Petit-Saut dam, French Guiana - Lab288 P3 | ecosystem: Host-associated > Arthropoda: Insects > Digestive system > Gut ...
CTTGCAAAACCAATTTTACTGATTTTTTGTGTGCAAGGGAAGCGGAGTAATCTGTTTCCTGTTCTTTTTGCCAATTATTATTTTACACTAAGTTTGCTTGATAATGTACAAACCCATTTTCATATTGTTAAATAGCAATTATGAAATGGGGTTTTTAAAATGAAAAAATTCACTCCCAAACAACCAATTAAAGTTATTATTATGAATCCACCAACAAAAACGCAAGCTGATAGACGAATAAAAGAATTATCATCATATTTAGAAAAAGTTTGGAAGAAACCTTGATATTGCTAGCTTTTTTCATCATTTACCTATTGGCGTCCAGCCCGCCATATTGCGATATAATCAATTTGGCCAGCTTCGGATTGGGATTCTTTATATTTACGGGATATTGTAGTTTCTTTTCATAATGAAACATTAAAATTCCTCCTCCATATTATTCCACGGCCATGGTTCGGATATCCAAGGCCATTTCTCTGCGTTCATAGCACTATCGGAACTAATGGGGCCGTATTTTGACTCAAATTCGGCTCTGCATTCGTTTGCTTTTGTGTTGTAGTTCCTGAACCTGTTCATTGCTGCGGTATCGTAAGGATGGGTGTCAAGATACAGGCACAGCTCAAACGCGGCAAGCTGAAAAGCACTATACCTGTTCATCAGAATTTGTCTTTCATTCATATCTCAGCACCTCTTCCCGGCTGTAAAGGGTATATCCAGTTCCTTGAACAAGGTGCCCACGCGCAACGCGTTGTCAGGCTCATAAACCGGTTCGCACTTTTGCTGATACGGGATGTACGCCATAGCCAACGCGGTGTCGTAGGGTATGGGCGGCATTGTCACCATTTCAGCCATTTCAGGTATCTTCGGCATTTCGAATTCAAGCTCAAGCTCCATGACCTGAGGATAGCTAAAGCCCTGTCCCTGCGCTTTGGGTGTAAACCTATCCGGCTTTACATCCATTTTTTTATAGCCGAAATCGGGTTCTCCTGCATAGCTTCCATAAGCTCCGTCATCCTTTGACGTTTCCGTGTCAATATTGTCCATGTTGTCCATGAACATTTCCGCCTGAGTTTTTTTGCGCATTACCGGCATGGACATGCTCCCGGAAGACAGCGCGGCCTGCATCATCATTTCATATTCCGCGTCTGTTTCTTTGTTTGAATACATTTTTGGCAAGTCTCCTTATCTTTTTTGATACGCGCGTATCAATAATAAGATATGCACAGGGCGACTTGTCCGTTACAAAACACGCGGTATGTCCTAATCACCTTGCCGTTCGAGCACAATCACCTGATCCGCCACCCGCAAAGTAAGGGTATCGCCGTCCTTTTCAAAAGTGTATTCCACCGTGTCGTCCAGACCCAGATTTTCCGATTTCAAATATACGCTTAATACGTCCTTTTTGACATGGTAATACCCGGTCGCCGAATACCCGGCAAAAACCGCGTCGACATCGCCGTTTTCATAAAACTCAAAAGCGGTTTCGCCTTCCCGGTCGACCCATATCCCGACGATGCTCTGCGCGCAGGCCGTCAAAAACATTGTGCTAAAAATACAAATAACAACGCAACCCAAAGCGGCGGCTCTTTTCAAAACCATCACATCCCATAAAACAATGTATATTCGGTTAACCTAAAAATTACTATATATGTAATCATAGCATATTTATGTCTTTTTTTCAATAAATACGCCAGTTTTTTTGAAAAATTCAAATTGGTTATTGACAAATGCCTTGTCTGTCTGTTAACATTAGATTAACAGTTCATTCACAAATTTTTAAAGGAGTTGACATACCCATGGAAGAAAACAAATGCACACAATGCGGTACCCCTGTCGTAGCCGGAGCGGCTCTATGCGCCAACTGCGCTAACGCCGCCGCGCAGGCTCAGCAAGCACCCCCTGCCTATCAGCAGCCCGTCCCCCCCGCCGCCCCCGCCCCCGTTGCGGGTGCAGGCAACAGCAAGCTTTACAGCATTCTGGCCTATTTCGGTATTCTCTTTTTGATCGGCATGTTCGCCGCACCGGAAAAAGACGACCCCAAGGTTAAGTTTCATGTGGGTCAGGGTATGACCTTGGCTATTGCATGGATCGGCGGCGGAATTGTGATATCAATTCTGTCCGCGATTGTCGGAGCCGTGACCAGTGGTTTTATCGGTTGGTTCTTGGGTTTTGTATTTGGCATTTTGAGCTTTGTTGTCTGGGTAGGCGGAATTGCGCTCGCTATCATGGGTGCTCTCAGTGCCAGCAAGGGCGAAGAAAAAACCCTTCCTGTTATCGGCAAATACGTGTTCTACAAATAAGAATTATATTTTCCAATGAGCAAAGCGGCTGGCGGAGTGGTTCCGTCGGCCGCTTTTGTGTTTTGCGGGCGAATCGCAGTTCGCCCCTACGACGATGTGCTCACACCGGTGACGAATACGCAGCCGTCATGACATACGGCTCCCGCATATATTCATCGTCCGCGATGGTCGCGAATTTTATGCTGTTCAAATCGCACATAACGCTGCTATTCTGCCCGGCGGGCTGCAGGACGATATAGCTTGCGCCCACCTGTGTCAAACGGCCTATGCGGTCGCTCATCCGGCCGCCCACCAGGAATTCCAGCCTCACCCATTTGCCGATGTGCTGGCGCAGATATCCGGGGGTATAAACCGTGCTGCTCATGATTTCGGGCAACTTCTCCATGGGATAAATCGGCAGCGTGACCGGCGGCGTAAGCGCCATCGGTGCGGCGTATACGCGTCTCTGTTCCGTTTTTGGAACAGGGAGTTTTTTTTCTGTTTCTACTTTAACCGGGCTTTGCTCTTTGACTATTCCAGAGGATTTCTCTTCCATATCGGCGGTATTTTTATTAGACATCTGATATTGCATATTGTCAATGTAATTTTTATCTTGCAACGGTTGTCATCCTTTCGCTGGATTATTGCGGGGATTGTCCCTGCTAAAGCATTTTATGTGCAAATCATCCGGATGGTGACAAAAAAGCTGGTCTATCGGACATCTCATGGCGAATATTATTGATTAGAAATCACCCGATAACAATATAAGTGAGGGAATTCATATGTATGTCACTGTCAAATTCAAACAACTGCTCGCGCTCGCTCTTGGCATGGCGATTCTTCTGGCTATTGCCGGAGCGGTCTGGGTGGGAGGATACAGTGCCCAAACCGCCGCAGAGTCCGAACCTGACCCCGGTGCGCCGGTGGTGGAGCAAACTCCGGACGGGGTGCCGCTGCCTATCCTTATGTATCATGATATTCTGAAAAGCCGGACGGGGACTTATACAATAAGCCCGCAGCAGCTGGAAGCCGATTTTATGTATCTGAAAGAAAACGGCTACAACACAGTGGTAACCGGGGATATCATCGCGTTTGCCGAGTCGGGAACGCCGCTGCCGGATAATCCGATAATGCTAACTTTCGACGACGGGTATTTCAATAATATATATTACGCGGAAGACCTGCTGAAAAAATACGACATGCGCGCGGTTATGTTTGTCGTGGGCGCGTTCTGTGAGCAGGCCGTCGCGGAAGGTGTGGAAAACCCGAATTACTCGTATGTACTGTGGGAAAGGATCGCTCAAATGTCGCAGGGCGGCGTTTGGGATGTTCAAAGCCACAGTTGGGATATGCATAAAATAAACGCCCGACGGGAAGGCGTCAGGCGTAAAAACTCGTTGGACGAACAGGAGCATATAAAAGAGCTGCTTGAGGATCTCACACAAATTTCACAAAAGCTGGAAGAAACCACCGGCAAACCAACACTGGCTTTCGCTTATCCTTACGGAGCGCTTGACGACCACGCGGAGGAGCTTTTGAAGAAGGTCGGATATAAAATCTCCGTGTGCAGCTACGGCGGAGTGTCAAAAATCATAGCGGGCGACCCGGATTCGCTGTTCCTGCTTCGCCGTCACGCACGAACCAACAGGAAATCCGCCGAGTTCCTGCTGAACCAAAACTGATAATCCATTCCACAAAAAAGCTGTAGGGGACATCGTCCTCGATGTCCAGCAGACCAGCGGGCGACCGGGGACGGTCTCCCCTACTCCCACTCGGATTCGCTCTCGTGTTTGCGGGGGCGTTCCATGAGCTGGCTCACCGAAACAAAAGCCGGTTCCTCCTGATACAGCACCTTGTAGCAACGCTCGACAATCGGCATTTCCACGCCCATGCGCCGCGCCAGTTCATAAGCCGCCGCCGCCGCGTGGTATCCCTCAACCGTCATGCCGACTTTTTGCTGAGCCTCCTGAGTGGTGTTGCCCTTGCCTATCAAAATACCGTAACGCCTGTTGCGGGAATGCATACTGGTGCATGTCACGATCAAATCCCCGATACCCGCCAGACCGTTGAAGGTGCTGTTATTGGCACCCATGGCTTCACCCAGTCGGGCGATTTCCGCAAGCCCCCGGGTGATCAGAGCCGCTTTTGTGTTGTCGCCCAAACCCAGCCCGTCGCATATGCCGGCCGCCAGCGCGATCACATTTTTCAGCGCGGCGCACAGCTCAACGCCTACCATGTCGGAGCGCGTATATATCCTCAGGGTGTTGTTCATCAGCACATCCTGAACGAAAAACGCCGCCTGTTTGTCTTTCGAGGCCGCAACGACCGTGGTCGGCAACCCGCGAGCAACCTCCTCAGCGTGAGACGGACCCGAAACTACGACTACTGCCGCGCCCGGAATCTCCTCCTCAACCACCTGAGACATTCGCTTGAGACTGCCTTTTTCAAGCCCTTTTGTCACGATGGCGACGGTTTTCGGCAACTCGCCTATCTGCTCACGGATGAGCTTTGCGGTATCTCTGACAGCGAACGACGGCACGGCTATGATTATCAAGTCACTTTTTTCCAAATCCTCCAAACTGCTGGTCAGCCCAATAGTTTCGGAGATTTTAATTTTGGGCAGAAGAACCGCGTTCTCCCCGGCCTGCTTTATCCGCTCGATTTCCTCCGGGAATTTCGACCACAGCGTAACCTTGTGGCCGCACCCGTCGCACATTACCGCCAGAGCCGTTCCCCAACCGCCGGAACCCAGAATAAATATGTTTTTCATTTTATGTCAACCTTTCTTTTTAAGCTTGAGCTGTTTTTCCTCGCCTTTTATTATCCGCTTGATGTTGGGTATATGCTTGATAAAAATTATTCCGACGAAAAGCACTCCGCACGAAACCTCAAAAAGCCGCTGACTGATCAGGAACACGGCGTTTGGGTCGATTTCGGTGCGGAATCCGTGCATCAGGAACAGCACTATCGGAAACGACCCGACGGCCGCAAGAGACGCCGCCGAAATGATCCGGGTGAGCAGGAACACCAGGAAAAACACGCTCATCACGATGCAATATGTCCGCCAGTCAATAATGAGCATGATCCCCGAACCGGTCAGCACGCCTTTGCCGCCTTTAAAGCCGTAGTAAACCGGGTAGATGTGCCCCAAAAAGCAGAAGGCTCCCCCGAAAAATTTTCCGTAGACCGGGTCGATGACAAAACCGAGCTGATTCAGATATTTGAACACAAAGAACCCGATCAGCGCGCAGAGTATCCCCTTGCCGAAATCCCCGATAAGGGTCAACACGCCCGGGACGGCTCCGACCGAGCGAAACACATTGGTCATCCCGGCGTTGCCGCTGCCGAAGCTGCGGATATCTTTTTTGATGAAGATGCGGGTGAAGATGATTGAGAAGCTTATGCTCCCGAACAAATATGCGGCGGCCGCCACCGCGAGGGCTGTCAAAATAATTACGGTATTGTCTGACATTTAACTTTTCTCCTTTAATGTTTTTCCCGTTCTCTGATAATAAATCTCACCGGTGTGCCTTCAAGACCGAAGGTAGCGCGGATTTGATTTTCCAGATATCTTTGATATGAATAATGGAAGAGATCCGCCCGGTTACAAAAGCATACGAAGGTCGGCGGTTTTGTGGATGCCTGGGTCATGTAATAAATCTTGAGGCGTTTGCCCTTGTCGGTGGGCGGCTGCACTCTTGCGGTGGATTCGCTCAGCAGGTCGTTGAGCATCCCGGTGGAAATGCGCATGGTGTTTTGCTGGTGGGCGTATTTGATAAGCTCAAACAGCCGGTCAAGCCGCTGGCCGGTTTTTGCCGAAATGAAAATTATCGGCGCGTAGGACATGAACGAAAAATCTTTCATAAGGTCTTTGCGGTAGGTATCCATGGTCTTGCCGTCTTTTTCGACTGCGTCCCATTTGTTGACGGCGATGACGCAGGCCTTGCCCTGATCCAACGCCAAACCCGCGACCTTGGAATCCTGCTCGGTGAACCCCTCGACCCCGTCTATCATTATAACACAAACATCCGCTCTTTCAATGGCCATTTGCGCGCGGAGTATGCTATATTTTTCGATTCGCTCATCAACGCGGCTTTTGCGTCGCAGTCCGGCGGTGTCTATAAAGATAAACTTGCCCTTTTCGTTCTCCACCAGCGAATCCAGCGCGTCGCGGGTGGTTCCGGCGATGGGAGAAAAGATTGCCCGTTCCTCACCGGTAAGCTGGTTGACCAGCGAGGATTTACCCACGTTGGGTTTGCCTATCACCGCGACTTTGATGCAGTCCGGCTCCTCGTTCTCATCCTGCCGCAGGGGGAAATGCTCGAACACCGCGTCCAGCAAATCGCCCGTGCCGTTACCGTGAACCGAAGAGATCGCAACCGGATCGCCCAGCCCCAAATTATAAAACTCATAGTAATCCGGCGGCAGACTGCCGATTGAATCGCACTTGTTCACGGCAAGCACCAGCGGTTTTCCGCTTTTTTGAAGCATCTGCGCCACTTCAATATCGGTGGCGACCAATCCGCTTCGGATATCGGTCAGCAGTACTATAACGTCGGCGCTTTCAATGGCAAGCTCCGCCTGCCGCCGCATTTGCGACAGGATTATGTCATCCGAAAACGGCTCGATCCCGCCGGTATCCACCAGCAGAAATTTGCGGCTGCGCCACTCGCATTCGCTGAAAATCCGGTCGCGGGTAACGCCCGGCGTGTCGTCCACAATTGACATCCGTCTTCCGATGAGCTTATTAAACAATGTCGATTTGCCCACGTTGGGGCGGCCTACGATGGCTACGAGAGGGAGAGGCATTGGGGGGCACCTTCCTTTATTAGCTCCCTTAATTCAAGTGAGTAAAGGGGTTATAGTTCACACTTCGTATAATGTTAATAATGCGATATGTTATTCCAACAAACCAAGAATATAATCCATCATGTATTTAAACCGTTCATCTGAATTCTCAGCACAATGACCGCCGAGCATACCAAGACCATTGTCATCGCGGATTGATATATATGTATAGTTTCCGTCAGTCCAACAATGTTTGTCAATCTTATGTTGAATTGAATTAAAATCACTGCTTCTCAAAATTTCAAGAAGAGTATCGTATTCATCTTCCGACAGAGTTCTTGTTCTGCCTTTAATAATCTTGTCGCCAAAAGTCCTGTTTTTCGTCCTTCGAACTTCTCTGAATGTATTATCAGTGATTGTCATATCAGATTTTATCTGAATAATATATGTGTACGGCTTAATTATAAGGACATTAGGGCCTATCGACAGCGTCACAACAACGCTGTGACTTTCGTTTGACCTGTCTATTTTTCTGCCGTCCAATATATACTCAAAATAGCCAATTCGAATAAAAACGGCTATGATGGCAACACAGATTATGGCCGCCACAGACAGGATAATTATACGTTTTTTCATAGGATTATTTACCTCTCTTTGCAATCATCCGCGCAAGCTATCCAAAAACGCCTGCCCGTCAACCTTTACCGGCGTTACTTTTACTTTTAAACGCTCTTCAAGCTCTGTAAACGTAACGCTGTCAAGGAACATGTCGCGCTCATGCCGCAGCATGGATTCCGGCAGAAGCAGTTCGTCGCCCAGCGGAATGTCCCGAAGCTGCGCGAGGATATCCGCTCCGGTCACAAGCCCTGCAACATTGATACTGTCGCCGAAAAAGTCGTTGCGGATGGCGATGACGCTGCACTTTAGATTTTGCCATTTTTTTGTCGATTTGTCAACCAGCAATTTTATCATTTTATAAGCGGCGGCTCCCGTAATAACCGTCACCCGCCGCGGTCTTTCCATTGTAGCGTCCGCGTCCTCCAGTGCCTCCAAAAAATCATCCTCGAATAATCTGCACATGCCAACGCCGTTCTCAAGCTGCTCGAAGTCTTCGTAGTAATCACCGTCGGGCAACGGCAGCCCGGCCTTCAGGAAAAACTCGTCCGCCGCACAAACCAGCCTGGTGTTATGTTGACTTTTGAAACCGTCTCCGAATTTGTTAATCTGCCGCAGCGTCCCACGCGCGCTTTGGGCGTCGTAACCCTCCAGCAGGTACAGCCCTTCCCTGAACCGGGTCAGACCCACCGGCACACAGGCAACTGATTGCAGTTGCGGGTGCAGATGCGACAAATCCCGGAGGGTTCGGGTTAACTCATCACCGTCGTTAAGCCCTCTGCACAGTACCAGCTGGCAGTTGATTTTTATGTCCGCTTCGGCGAAAAGTTTAAGCGTCTCAAGGCTTTTACCCGCATATCTGTTATTCATCATGCGGCAGCGCAGTTCGGGATTAGTAGTGTGTACAGAGACGTTTACGGGACTGATGTGCATTTTTATTATACGGTCGATGTGTTCCTGATCGAGGTTGGTGAGGGTGATATAATTGCCGAACAGGAACGATAGCCGCGAGTCGTCATCCTTAAAATATAGGCTTTCGCGCAGACCTTTAGGCAGCTGATCAATAAAGCAAAACACGCATTTATTGCGACATTCCTTTTGCCTGTCCATCAGATATGTCTCGAATCCCAAGCCTATGTCATCATACTCGCGCTTTTTTATGTCAATCGCTCTGGCTGTGCCGTTTTTATTTTCAATTTCCAGCAAAAGTTTTTTATCCATCAGATAAAAGCGGTAGTCCAGCACGTCGTTTACATGATTATAGTTAACCGAAATCAGCCGCTCACCGGGTTGAATTCCTTTTTTGTGAGCTATAGACCCCGGTTCCACCGAAAATATTTTTACCGCCATATTTTCGCCCTCTTCTGTACGAAAAAATAGAGAAGGAGCGCTCACTCCTCCTCTACCCTTTTCCAAATCGCAATTAAGCTTCCTTCTTAATGATCTCTTTGCCCTTGTAGAATCCGCAATCGCCGCAAACAATATGCGGTCTTTTGAACCCTCCACACTGCGGACATTTTGACAGAGTCGGAGCCGTCAGCTTGGACACGTTCGAACGCCTTTTGTCGCGTCTTGCCTTGGAAATCTTTCTCTTCGGTACCGCCATTGTAAGCACCTCCTTAAATATGATTGGACTTTATGTCAATTAATCTATCAACTTTTTCAACGCTTCCAGTCGCGGGTCAATCTGCTTCTTTTCGCAACCGCACTGTCGGCGGTTAAAATTACACCCGCACGTCTGACAAATCCCTTTGCAGGAATCGCAACACAGCAACTTGGTCGGATAGTTCAGCAACGCAGCTTCGCGAACCAGACGGTCTATATCCAGCAACATGCTGTCAACAAGCAAAAAGTCGTCGTTCCCGTCCTGATTCAACTCCGGAACCAACCGGTAGAATACCGCGACATCGTAACTTATGTCAACTTCCTCGGCACATCTGTCGCAGGGACAGCGCACAAACACCCGTGCGGTCAAATCCAGCGTGACCAAATTGGTTTTGCTCTCCAGTTTTCCGCTTATGCCGACCGGTTTGGAAAATGGGTGCATACCGTTCAACTCAATCCCGGATAAATCCAGCGGATAACTGATTGGCAATCCGACGTCCTCGCCGGAAAAAAAACGCTTCAGGTCAATCTGCATAATGCTGCGCACCTCCGAAAATTACGATTAATATTAATCGTGCGTATCGCGGAACGCACGCCCCGGTGCAACCAGCCACTCAGATGATTATAACATGTTTTTTCCATTTGTCAATCAAAAAATTAAAATCATTTTGTGAATATATATTATTCCCGCGAACATACTATAAAAGGTATTATAAGACATCCAGAGCGTTTGCTGTCTTTTACTACCAACCCCGCTGTTATGTTAAAAGCATGGCAGCGGACTTTTCTTATGGTCGGCAAAATTTCATGATTTGGGTCTGGATTTTTTTATTATTATGTTGTATAATGTATGAATTGTCAACAGGGAGGTATCTAATATTATGAATTTGAACATAACCC
>Ga0123353_10019031_pt1 | contig 10187 bp, 9 predicted proteins | sample TergutLab28metaG_3_FD_92763 | JGI IMG/M metagenome (GOLD analysis project Ga0123353, IMG submission 92763) | Labiotermes labralis P3 segment gut microbial communities from Petit-Saut dam, French Guiana - Lab288 P3 | ecosystem: Host-associated > Arthropoda: Insects > Digestive system > Gut ...
ACCCTGTGAAAAATCAGCCCGTCATAAAACCCCTCGCCCGCCAGCTTGACAAAATTGCCAACACTGACCGGCGCGATGTCCGGATACAATTCGAGTGTGATGTCACCCGTGTTTTCGATTGAAATAATCGCTTTTTTGTTTTCCATTTTATTTCGAGAGGGCACCGCTCCTTCATCGACGGTTCCCTCTCGACGTTTCGCTGTGCTCCACTGTTCTCCCTCCAAAACGAAGCCGGTCAAGCGGCTTATATTGATCCGCAAACAAAACGTCCGCGATCTATTTCTCCCGCTCTCTCTTTAAAAAACTTATAAATGCGCAGAAATTACGGAGGAGGCGGTGGATGCGCAGGCCCACCAAGCATCCACTGATCCAAAAGCTCCTCCAGCTTTACAGCCTCCATCCATTTGTAAGTGTCATCCAATATACCCCAATTGATGAAGGTTCCGACGGATATGATCATCCCATTGCTTTTATCGCCGTCCAAAAAGATTTCTTTCGCAATCTTGTCGGATAAATCGTCCAGCTTCGTATCTCTGAAATGATAGACCACAGGCATATCGGGGTCGTCGCATTGGATGATGTCGCAGAGCCGCAACTCGCCGACGGCTTCGGCGAGATAGTCGATGCGCTTATTGGCCAGGGAATTGAGAAACATGTAGCCGGGCGCTTCCGGGTCGGTTGGAATATCGATGATATCGCACAATTGCAAATCGCCGATCGCGTCCGCCAACTCGCCGATCTTGTACGAGGCGGCCGGATCGCATACGCCGGTTGCGGGGTCATACCCGCACAGGGTGCGCAACAGCTTGGGCTTGGAGTCGTCAATATCGTCCATCACGGTGCATAGCCGGACGTCCTTGAACGCGCCGCTCAACTCGCTGTTGATCTGCGAAAGTTTGACGTTGCGAAGGTTTTCGTCGCTCAAGACCCCGCTTTGGACGTCGCCCACCAAATCGCCCAGCGTCAATTCTTCGTATATTTGCTTGATCGTCAAGCGGTCGGACCCCGGGTCGTCGGACTCTGTCAGATAACCGTCCCTCAACAAATAGAACAGCCGGTCCTCGTCCCCGGGCAACGCCGCCAAATCGCCCAAATCGCGGAGCATGATGTTGTCTGTAATCTTGTTCAGCTTGCCGCTGATCGTCAAGATCGGCTCATCAAAAATAGGCGTAATATCAATGCCCTTGAACTGCGGGGTCAAGCTGTAGCCGTATTGTCTGGATATTTGGTTTAGGGTAACGCTGTCGATGTCGCCGAAGGTTTTATACAAATCCCGCGCAAGCTCCAAAATCGTTTTGTCCTCGATCTCGCGTGAAACCTTGTCCCGTTGGTTGATCCAGCTCCCGACTTGTCCGATTGTATAGTAATTGGCGAGCGCGTATCCGACGCCGAATAACGCGCCGAGAAAGACGATGACGCCTGTCAGCATCCCGAAAAAAAACAGGAGCATCGCGCCTAAACAGCTTCTATCTTCACTCATCCGCTTCCCTCCCGGCGATGTTCTTACGCGAATCGGGCGCGCGCCCGCGCCGCCCGCAAAAATCCAGCTTTCAAAACCTTGACTTATATTATATGCCTTAACCGGATTTTTTGCAATGCTTTGACACAAACTTTTTATCCGCGTGCAAATGGCGTAAAAAATAAAGGCGCTAAGTTCCCTTAACGCCCGTGTCCGCCGCCGTGCTCCCCTCCGCGGCCGTGCTCCTGCTCCCCTCCGCGGCCGTGCCCTTCTTCGCGGTACTCGTCCCGTCTGCCGCCGCGCTCGCCTGCATGTTCGCGCCCGTGTTCATGTTCGCGCCCGTCGCGGTATTCCCGCCCCTCGATAAAGTCCGGACAAAAACCGCGGCGTGGACAGTCGCGGCAGTCGCGCGGCCGCACGCAGCGCAACAGCTCAAATACCCGCTTAAAGCATTCTTCCTGCCTGGACGGTTTGGGACCGCATTCGGGCGCGCGGCATTCGCCCCGCGGCTTTAACTCAACCAATATGATGTCTTCGCCGATTTTTTTGATGTCGCACCACGGAATAAAGATGTCGTCCGCCGACCGGAAAAATACAAGCCGCCTAAAACCCGGCGCGACGATCCCCTCGATCCTTCCGTGCAAATCGAAAATCATGTCGATGATATGCCCGAGGTTGACTCCGTCGCGCATATTGACGACTTCCTTGCACCTAAGCTCGACAAAAGTGAGTTTCTCTTCCATGGCTTTAATCCGTTCCCGCTGTCCGCGCGACACTTTCACTCTAACTATAAAATATATTCGCGGTTTATAAATCTTGTGACAAGAATATAAAAGCTTTTTTGATCCGCTGTTTTGAATACTTCCGGCGCCCGATGGAAAAAATATTGGGAAATGCAATCGGCGCGGTATTTTGAGAGAAATACAGCGTCGTTTGTATCCGGGGAGGACAAAATGGGAAAGGTCGTTATTTGCGGTATTGATACATCCACGCTGCCCAAGCTCTCAAAACAGGAAATGGTGGACCTAATGAACAAACTCAAGGCCGGCGACGACGAAGCGAGAAACGCGTTCATCGTGGGCAACATGCGCCTTGTGCTCAGCGTCGTCCAGCGTTTTATGAATAAAAAAGAGAATATCGACGACGTTTTCCAAGTCGGCTGCGTCGGCTTGATCAAGGCGATCGACAATTTCGACTGCTCGCTGAACGTACGCTTTTCGACTTACGCGGTGCCGATGATCATCGGTGAAATACGGCGTTTCCTGCGCGACAACAACAGCATACGCGTCAGCCGTTCCTTGCGCGATACCGCGTACAAGGCGTTGCAGGCGCGCGAGCAACTCGAACTGAAGGGCGTCAACGAACCCACGCTGGAGGAGATCGCCGCCGCGGTGGATCTGCCGGTCCGCGAAATCGTCAACGCGCTGGACGCGATCAGCGACCCGGTGTCGCTGTTCGACCCCGTGTATCACGACAGCGGAGACACGATCATGCTGATGGACCAAATCGGCGACGAAAAAAGCCTGGACGAGGTCTGGATCGAATGCGTCGCGCTCAAAGAATCGATGCGCAAGCTCGCCGAACGCGAAAAACAAATCCTATATCTGCGCTATTACGAGGGGAAAACCCAAATCGAGGTCTCAGAGGAGATCGGCATTTCGCAGGCGCAAGTCTCCAGGCTGGAAAAAAACGCGCTCGCTTCCATCGGAAAAAGCATGTAAGCGGCAATTCTGTAATTTGCTTTAAGGAAACGCTGAATAAATATTTGATAAAATTTGGCGGGGATTTTTGAGGAATTTTTCGCGTTCTTTGCCGCAGCTAATATACCATATTAACAAGGAAAAAACACGAAAAAGACCCGAAAGATGCGCCAAATTTATCAAACCCGTATTTATTCATCGTTTCCTTAATTGTGTCCAACAAATTTTTATGATATGATTGATACGTTTTACGGCGTATCAAACTATGACAAAGACGAAAGCCAACCTGCTGCTCCTGCTTGCGGCCCTAATTTACGGATCTTATTTTGTAGTGCTGAAGCTGGTGTCCGATCTGGGCGCCGGCCCGGCTTTCATTATGTTTTCCCGGGGAATTCTCTTCCTCGCCGCCGCGGCGGTTTTTTTGGGTAAAGAAATCACGGGCTTTACGCGCAAGGAGCTGCTGCTCGGCTCCGTCGTCGGGTTTCTAAATTTTCTCGGTTTCTTTTTCCAAGCCTTGGGCAGCAAATATTCGGCGCCAGCAAACAACGCGTTCTTAACCTGTCTCAACACCGTGTTCGTCCCGTTTTTCGCATGGCTGATTTACAAGAAAAAACCTTCAAAAAAATGCTTTGTTTCGCTGCCGGCCGCCTTGCTCGGAATGGCGATACTGACAAATATCTTTACCGTATCCTTCCGAATAGGCATCGGCGATAGTTTTTCGATTGCCGGCGCCGTTGTTTTCGGACTCGTGATCGTGCTTTTGGGGAACATCGATATGAATTATAAAAAAATGTTGTTTCTGCTTGCAGCTTGGCAAGCCGCGGGCGGCTTTGTATTGTTCGGCGCGCAGGACGGATTCGCACTGCCGCCCTTTAATTTGAGCCATGTTCTATTGTGGCTGCTCTATATCGGTTTTATATGCGCTTTTCTTGCAAGCGCGATACAGGTTTTCGCCCAAAAATACACCTCAGAAACCTCGACCGTGATGATTTTGTCCATTGAAAGCATATTCGCTTGCGTTATCTCGATCGCGTCCGGCTTCGACAGATTCACTTGGCCGCTGTTGTTCGGCGGCTTGCTGATCGTCGGCGCAGTCCTATTCCTAATCGCCGATTTTACTCCTCGTACATCCAGTCCAAATATACACCGAAGCCTTTAGACGCGTCGTTGAGAAAGACGTGGGTGACCGCGCCGACGATTTTGCCGTTTTGCATGATGGGACTGCCGCTCATGCCCTGCACGATCCCGCCCGTCTTGTCCAGCAGCTTTCGGTCGGTGATTTTGATGATCATGCTTTTGTCGTCCGAGGATTTTTGGTAATTCGTTTTGATGATTTCGATGTCGTATTGCCCGGTCTCGCTGCCGATCGTGGTCAAGATCGTCGCCTTACCCGGTTTAACCGACCCGCGGTTTGCGACCGGAACGGGCGCGCGGCAGATTCCGTTGTCGGGGATTGAATCCAGCGTCCCGAATACGCCAAACTTATTGTTCTTGTCCAGCGTTCCGATTTTCTTTCCGCCGCGCAGGAAGATGCCTTTCAACTCCCCCGGCACGCCGCGCTCGCTCTTTTGCACGCCGACGATGCTGCAATTGTACACGTCGCCGCTCCGAACCGGCAGTATCGTCCCGGTATCGATGTCGGTGATCGGATGGCCGAGCGCGCCGAATCGCCCGCCCTCCTTAACATACGTCAAGGTCCCCACGCCGGCGGTATTGTCGCGGATCCAAACGCCGAGTTTATACCGGCCGGTCGCGGCGTCCAACGCCGGCTGCGCCGTGATTTGGACTTCTGCGCCCCTTCTGGACAACTCAATGCTGATCGCTTTTCCAGTATTCGCGCTTGAATTGATCATCGCATCGATGTCCGCGGCGGAACCGATCCGCTCGCCTCCGATTTTTTGAATCACGTCGCCCACACGCAAATCGGAATTTTGAAACGGCTTCTTAAAGCCCTCCGCCGTCTTAACGTCACTGATCCCCACGACGATGACGCCTTCGGTATACATCGTAAAGCCGATCGGCACGCCGCCGACCCGCACGCTTTTCTCATTGACAATATTCAGCTGTACGTTTTTGACCGGGATAAAACCGTATTTGACGACGGCGTTGATCTTGTTGCCGCCGCCGCTGACCGCGTGAACGCCCCCGACGCTGAGTCGGCCCAGTTCCAGCGAACCGAACTCCTCGCGCGTAAACGTCATAACGCTCGAAATACGGTCAAACGCCGAATACGGAAAACTGAACATGATCAGCCCGAACGCAAGCGCGACAACAATGCCTAAAATATGCCGGAACCTAAACCGCATAAGGTTATTTTTTGACGATTCCCGCCTAAATATTCCGGGTAAATAATTCCTTTGGCATGTTTCGATTTACCGCTCTATTGATAACTCGACCAGGTCCGCCAGGTTTACAGACGCCTTCTTTTTGCACTCCGCGTATTGCATCGCCTGCAATGCTCCGCCGTAATTCCGCTTGACGTAAAAGACGCAAAATCCGAACCGTTTAGGTATACGATAGAGATTTCTCCGCTACGGTCAAAATGACATATAAATCGGTCGAAGGACGTCAAAATTAAGACGAAAGCGTCTTTTTAAAATTCTCGCACCAGGCGATCAGCTCCTCGGCGTGGCTCCTAGACAGCTTGCTCATCCCCTCGCCCACCAGGCGCGCGGCCTCGTCCGCTTTGCCGTCGGCGTCCAGCGGTACCAACGACGTTTGCGTGACCGACTGGTCCGCGGATTTCTTGACCAAATAGTTGTAATCCGCCATCGCGACGATCTGCGCGAGATGGGATACCGAAATGACTTGATGCCGGCGCGAAACCGCCGCAAGTTTCTCCGCGACCGTCCTGCCGATCACGCCGCTGATACCGGCGTCGATTTCGTCGAAAATCATCGTATCGATGCCGTCGACGTCGGCAGTCAAGACCTTGAGCGCAAGCATCAGCCGGGACATCTCGCCGCCCGAAACGATTTTGGACAGCGGCTTCTCCGCGACGCCCGCGTTCGCGCTGAAGTAGAACTCCGCCGAGTCGACACCTGTTGCGGAAAATTTGTCTTCTATATTATTGGCAGCGTCCGTGACTCCGTCCCCGAAAACGTCATCGACGCCGCGGAAATTGACCGAAAAAGACGCGTTCTTCATGCCCAAGCTGTTCATCTCGTTTGTGATGCGTTCCTCAAATACCTTGGCCTTCGCGCGGCGCAGGCGCGACAGTTCCAACGACGATTGCGTCAGCGTTTTAACGGCCGCCGCCTTTTCGACATTCAGTTTGGCGACGGCCTCGTCGCTTCCCAGCAGCTCGTCGTATTCGGCTTGCGTCCGCGCTAAAAAGCCCATGACTTCGGCGACGCTTCCGCCGTATTTGCGGAACAATTCTTTATACTTGTCCAATCTTGCCTCGACCCTGTCCGCCTCGCGCTCGTCAAACGAAAACGAATTGAGCGAGGCGGCAATTTCGGACGCCGCGTCTTCCGCTTCGAGCAGGCAGGATTTGAGCCGCTCGGCAAGCGCGTCCGCATCCGCGTCGAATTTCGCGGCCGAATTGAGCGCGGAAACGGCCTCGGCAAGCCCGTTGACGCCGTGGCCGACATGCTCCGCCGCCGTACCGTACGCGTGATTGATCCGTTCAAAATTGATCAGCTTCTGCCGCGTCTTGATTAGGTTTTCGTACTCGTTTTCGGAAATATTCGCGCTTTCGATCTCGTCGATCTGAAACCTCAGAATGTCCAGCCGCCGCGCGCGGTCCGCGCCGCTCCCGCCCATGCGACCGAGCTTGCGTACAATTTCTCTATAACCCGCGTAACCTTCCGCGACCTTGTCTAAGACGGCGGAAAGCTCGGCGCGGTACAGCTTATCCAATATGCCCAAATGTCCCGCGGGATTGAGCAGCGACTGGTGCTCGTGCTGGCCGTGCATGTCGACCATCGCGGCGGTCAGCGTTTTGAGCATGGATACCGTAACCGGGCTGCCGTTAACGCGGCATTCCGACTTCCCCTCCGTGTTCAACGTACGGCTGATGACCAATTCCCCGCCGCACTCGACGCCCATGCCCTCCGCGATTTCGCTCACCCTGCCGCCCACGAAAAACACCGCGTTTACGGACGCTTTATCCGCACCGCTCTTGAGCATGGACTTGTCCGCTTTCGCGCCCAAAATAAAATTGATGGAGTCAACAATGATGGATTTGCCCGCGCCAGTCTCGCCGCTGAGCACGGTCAGACCCGCCGCAAACTCCGCGTCAAGCTCGGATATGAGCGCGATATTCTTGATCTTCAAACGAGTAAGCATATCTTATAAAACGAGAAGATTGCCGCGTCGCTCCGCTTCTCGCAATGACGGTGTTGATGTCGCTTCTCGCAATAACGGTACTGACGTTTTTGCATGGTGTTTGCGTCGCTATATAATGGCGTTCAATTTGTTGACGATGCTTTTCGCGCTCGCCGCGTTCCGGACAATGACCAGCACGGTATCATCGCCCGCCACACAGCCCAGCACGTTCTCTAAGCCCAGCTTGTCCACCAGCATTCCGGCGGTGTTCGCGCTGCCCGACAGCGTCTTGATCACGATGAGGTTATCCGCGCTGTCGATCGAAATCACGGCCTCGCGGAACATGACGGTCATCTTGGCCTTGAGACCGGAATCCGCCCGCTCCAGCGCGTACTTATATTTCTTGGAGTCCGTCATCACTTTGATGAGGCCCAACTCCTTGATGTCGCGCGAAATGGTGGCCTGCGTGACCGCGTAAGACGCGGCGCCCAACGCCTCGACCAATTCGGATTGTGTCTCGATCTCATACTTGGTGATGAGTTCGATGATCTTTGCCTGCCGTCCGCCGCGCCCCGTTTTCTTGAGCGGAGACGATGGACTTTGCTTTTGCTCGCCGTCTTTCATTTTCCTTGGCTCCAGTCATTTAGTTTTCCGAACAGCCGCTCGTAAAAATCGTGCTTCGAAAACCGTATGAACAGCGCGTTAAAATCCGCTTTTTCGATACGGATGTCCGACATTTTCCCGGCCGAAAACGGTATCCCGTCCAACGCCAAACAGCACTCAAAATCGTCCGAAGCGGGCGCTATCGCGATTTTCTCGCCGTCGGGCACTGCGATCGGCTTGTTGTGCAGGGCGTGCGAACAGATAGGCAGCAGCAAAAATGCCTTGACCCCGGGGCTCAAAATCGGACCGCCGGCGCTTAATGCGTACGCGGTCGAACCCGTGGGCGTCGCCACGATAAAGCCGTCGGCGTAATAACGATCCACAAAACTGCCGTCCGAATACGCCCGGACGTCGACCAAACGGCCGCCCGGCTTACGGTGAACGGCCATTTCGTTAAGCGCGTAGCCCGTCAAACCGCAATAGTCAACTTTGAGTACGCTGCGTTCTTCAATAGCAAATTGCCGCGCAGCCAGCTTTTCTATCGCGGCTTCGATTTCGTCGGGCGCGGTTTCGGCCAAAAAGCCGCACCGTCCCAGGTTGACCCCGAGCAGCTTGCGCCCCGCCCGCGCCGCCCGCGCCGCAACTGACAGTATGGTGCCGTCGCCGCCGATGGTGACGATGGTATCCGAACCTTCGATCAACCCGTCTACGGGTTGCCCGGGCTGCTTGAGCGCGGCAGCCGCGGCCTCATGCAGAATATAAGAAAACCCGCCGCCCTCAAGCGCGGCGATCAGCCTTTTGGTGACGGCGCAGCCGCCGTCCTTATTCAAATTGGAATATATTCCGATTCTCATCGACATGATTATACATCAAAATGTATAAAAGTACAATAGATATTTCCCATAACCTAGTGTGAACAGATTTGCGAGAGATTTTTGCGTGTTTTTTAGCGACTTTGACGACGCCGTAGTAGAACTACGGCTAGGATAATAAGCCAAAATCAGACGCAAACAAGTCCCGCAAAGATGCCGCGATATGGTTATGGGAAATGTCTAATAAGTTTTTCAAAGATTCACGGGCTGAATTCAAACCGCTAAATCCCGTTCAATAATTTCTAAAACCTTGCCCGTATTCGAACCGGTGACGCCGGAAACCAATACAATGTCACCATGCCCTACCCCAAAACCTTGAGATATAGCAGTGAGCGCGACTTGCGTTTCCGACTGCTTGAGTTTGTCGCATTTCGCCGCCAAAACCGTGAACGGGATGCCGTAACCATATAAGTATTTTGCCATCTGAATGTCCGACGCAGCCGGCGGGATACGGCTGTCGACCAAGAGAAATACCCTTCTCAGCGCCTCAGTTTGAGTCAAATACGCCTCGATCAGCCCCTGCCATTTTTCGGCTTCGGCTTTAGAAACGCCGGATTTGTATCCATACCCCGGCAAATCGGCAAAGTAAAAGTTGACCGCCGGCGGTATTTGGCCGGCGGCGGTGATCGAGAACAGGTTGACCAGCTTGGTCAGCCCCGGCGTTTTGGACGTTTTGGCAAGCAGCTTCTGATTGACCAGCTTGTTGATAAACGTCGATTTGCCCGCGTTGGAACGCCCCGCAAACGCAAATTGCGGTATACCTCCGTAGGTAAAATTGGCGTAATCCGCGACGCTTGTCACAAATTGTGCGTTCAGAATGTTCATGCGGCGTATTCTATCACGGATTGGCGCACTTGAGCAGCGTCAAATAGTTCTTGAGCGGGATATACGGCGTCAGCGAATTGCCCGTTCCGAGCGCGTACGCGCCGTCGCGCTCCGCGAGCTTGAGCATTTTTTTGCATCTGTCCTCGATTTCCGTTGTGGTTGCATGCGTCAAAAAAGCTACGTCCATGCCGCCCAAAACCGCGATGTGCTTGTGATACCGCCGATAAGTTTCTTCGACCGGCATGATAGAATCCTCGTTGGAATGCTTGCCGTCAAAGCCGATTTCGTTGTACAAATCCTCGAATATCCCGTCAAAATTCCCGCACGAGTGCATGACGCAATACTGTCCGTTTCCGTGCGCGATCGCGGCGATTTGTTTGTAATACGGATAAACCAGGCGTTTTAAGTCGGCGTGCGACAGCAAGGTAGCGGTATTGAATCCCCAATCGTCGTTTG
>Ga0123353_10019032_pt1 | contig 10187 bp, 7 predicted proteins | sample TergutLab28metaG_3_FD_92763 | JGI IMG/M metagenome (GOLD analysis project Ga0123353, IMG submission 92763) | Labiotermes labralis P3 segment gut microbial communities from Petit-Saut dam, French Guiana - Lab288 P3 | ecosystem: Host-associated > Arthropoda: Insects > Digestive system > Gut ...
ACCATGCCCCCCGACCTCTTAAAATCCCACCGCGACCTTGACAAAGCGGTTATAAAGTTATATAATTTCCCCGTCAAAGACTTCCCCGAACCCGCCATCGTTGCCGCCCTGATGGAGCGGTATCAGAAATTAATAGGGGGTACTAAATAAGCATGGATACACTCGGCTTAATCATCGGCATACTTTCGGCTGTTGTAGGTTTTACGGCTTTGTTTGTCAGTGTAAATATCTATAACGCTACTGGCGAGTACCATAAAATTAAGCGATACAGGCTAAAGAATGCGTTAAAATACTATTTGCGTAGGTCTCCCAATTTAAACAGCAAAACAAATCAGAAAACCAACGGGTACTTACACTTTTTAGGAATTGTTCGTGTTTGGGTTTTAAGCTATTATCTTTTGATTTTCTCGTTTAGGATTACTCCGTTTGTTGAAAAACAACAAAAAAGAGAAATTAAAAGACGTGATAAAAACAAGAGTTATTCATCTGTCTTGGCCGAATATGGTCTTGGCGGAGTAATATCTTTTGCACGAAACTATGAAAACGATTATTTTGAGACCTATGTGTACAAAACGGTTTGTAAATACTTAGAAAAAGAAAAATACACCGCCTTGATTTCTTTCGTTAAATTAAATTTTTCTGCGACAAGCAGTAAAGTAGAAAACCAAGTGGTAACTAATCTTATAGAAAAAATATGCGGGTATATTAACAATCAAAACAAGCTAGCGGGGGTTCTTCTTTATTTGCATTGGTATCGCATACATATTCTTGGTAAGGCATTTCCTAGCCCCGGAGTATCTAATATTGAATCAATTCATGAGGAATTTAACAAGAAAGATTTCTATGATTACTTTAAAGAAGAGTATGAAGAGAATATCTATAAAGCGTACTTTGTAAAAGATGACTTTGGGGGCGCTTTGTATCTTGGAAACACTAATGACGATAAAGCAATTAATTTCTTAATGCTCGTAAAATATATGTATTTTTATTCTAATCATGGCGTTGGAAGAGAAATGAGGGAGTATATTAACGCGATGATAGATAATCCGCAGAATAATAAGTCAATTATAGAATATTCAGAAAAAACTTATAAAGAGCAATTAGAGTTAGTAGGCGGGAAAATGGAAATGACGCCTTCTATTATAAACTTTATTGGATCGTATCGAAATTAGTTTAAAAAAACCCGTAATCAAACGCCGGAAGGTATGTAACGTGGATAACCCCGGGTGAGCGAAGCGTAACCTGGGGAGTAGGGGAGCAGGCAGATACTCGCCCCTCATCCGAACTCCGGAAGGAGTTCAACAACAAAACCGCTTGCCTTAACCGCCTTTTAGGTGTATACTATGGCCGATATGCGCGGATACAACTCACCGCCGCGGCAATACTGATACTATTTATGGACATAAACGACAAAATCTTAAATATCGGCGTCGTCGGGCTTGGCCTCATCGGCGGGAGCTTCGGGCGCGCGGTCTTGAAAAAAACGCAGCACCAAGTTTTCGGGCGTGACTTAAACCCCAAAACGGTAAGCGCGGCAAAGCTGGTAAAGGCAATATCGGGCGAGCTGACGGACGTGCTGCTTCCCGAATTAGATATTTTAGTTTTCGCTCTCAATCCGCGCACGGTGGTTCAACAGCTGAACGAATATTTGCCGCTGTTAAAGCCGGGCTGTATCGTAACGGACGTGGGCGGAAATAAACGCAACGTGGCGGCGGCGATGAAAAAAGCGTCCGAAAATTACCCCGCGCTGCAATTTATCGGCGCGCACCCGATGGCGGGCAAGGAGTTTTCGGGGCTGTCGCATTCCTCCGCCGCGCTGTTCGAGGGCGCGTCGATACTCTTGGTTCCCGTAAACGCGTCTTTAAACGCGATTACCGAATATAAAAAGCTTTTATCGGGTATCGGCTTTAAAAACTGTAAGGTGACCTCTGCCGCCGAGCACGACAAAATGATTGCGTACACCTCGCAATTGTGCCATGTAATTTCCTCGTGTTATTGCTTAAATTCGCTCTCGGAAGCGCACGACGGGTTTTCGGCGGGCAGCTTCCGGGATTTGACGCGTGTGGCGCGGTTGTCCGCGCCTATGTGGACGGAATTGTTTTGCGACAACGCCGACAACCTGTCCGCGGCGCTCGACGAATTTATCGCGCAAATTTCGGCGTTAAAGCAAGCGATCGAGGCGCGCGACGAGGCGGCGGTTCGTGAAATTCTTTCGTCCGCCAACGCGAAAAAGGAAGCGATGGATAAAATTAAGTGAATAACGGAGCTTACGGCTATGTTTTCTTACAAACGAATCGTGACGATATCGGAGTGCGGGCCGGACAGAAAAATGTCGGTTTACGGCATGATGACCGCGCTTTCCGACTGCGAGCATTTCCAAAACGATAATATTCCGCTGGTTACCGCGTACTGCGACGCGCACCGGATCGGCGGGTTTGTCGCGTACCGCCAAGCGGATATTGTACGGATGCCCGCGTGCGGCGAAGAAATCGTAGTATCCTCGAATGTTTACGAGCTTGGCTCGGTGGTAGGACACCGCCATACGCTCATTGAGTCGGTAAACGGCGGGCGGCTCGTAACGGCGTACGGCTTGGGTGTGTTCGTCGGCATCGATACGGGAAAGCCGTCGCGCATCCCGGCCGAAATCGTGCAAAAATTTTCGCCCGACCCAAAACACCCGATGGAGCTTCTGCCGCGTAAAATTGCGCTGCCGGAATGCGCGTTTGCCGAAGCGCCCGCGTTTTTAGTGACCGCGCGGTTCATCGACTTAAACCGACACATGAACAACGTACACTACTCGGCAATCGCGTTCGACGCTTTAAGCGAACCGTTTTGCCCCGCCCGCGTCCGCGTCGAGTTTAAAACGGCGGCAAAGCAAGGCGACACCATCCGCCCGCTTGTGTACGCGCCGGAGGAAAGCCGCCGTGTTGTGGTACTGAAAGGCGTGGGCGGTACGGTGTACGCGATAGCGGAGTTTGGAGGTTAAAAGGAATCAATATGTTAAAGCTTAAAAACATTTCATTTTCCGTTCCCGGCAAAGAAATTTTGCGGAACATCGATTTGACCGTCGAGCGCGGGCAATTTACCGTGATTACGGGGCCGAACGGCGGCGGCAAATCCACGCTGGCAAAAATCATCATGGGCATCGAAACGCCGACAGCCGGTAGAATTTTATTAAACGGCGAGGACATTACAAGCCTCGGCGTAACGACGCGCGCCCAAAAAGGCGTCGGGTTTGCGTTTCAACAGCCCGTGCGGTTCAAGGGTTTGTCCGTAAAGGATTTGCTGCGGTTTGCGGCGGGCAGGGAGCTTTCGAGCGAGGAGGAGTGCGCGTATTTGTGCGAGGTCGGGCTGTGCGTCAACGGCTATCTTGAGCGCGAGGTCAACGCGAGCTTATCGGGCGGCGAATTAAAGCGCATCGAGATTGCGATGCTGATTGCGCGCGGCGTAAAATTATCGGTGTTCGACGAGCCGGAAGCGGGTATCGATTTGTGGAGCTTTCAAAATTTGATTCGCGTTTTTCAAAAAATCCGCGCGAAAAACGACGGCGCGGTCGTGATTATTTCGCACCAGGAACGCATTTTAGAAATTGCCGACAAGGTCGTCGTTATCGCGGACGGCCGCGTTACGGGCGAGGGAACAAAAGACGAAATACTGCCCAAAATCATGGATCGCCAAGTCACCTGCGAGTTTTTCAGATAGCCTGTTGGTGAGGCGGCGCCCGGGCGGATTGACATCGCCTACGAAACACGAAATATTTTAGTCTCGTACGGGTTGAATTTGTTGACAAACGAAAGACATATATTTTATAATAATCAAAATTGGAGGATAACAATACTTATGAAAGACGTGAAATTTTTCTACGGAGACGGCGTCCCGTTGGAAATGCACAAGGTGCGGGTCGTTCAAAAGCTGAATCTCGCATCGGCGGAAAAGCGCTTAGAGGCCGTTACCGAGGCGGGTAACAATACCTTTTTGCTGCAAAACGCGGACGTGTTTTTAGATATGCTGACCGACAGCGGCGTAAACGCGATGAGCGACAACCAAATGGCGGCGATGATGCAGGCCGACGACAGCTACGCGGGCTCTATGACCTTTACCCGGCTGCACGACAAGCTGCGCGATATTTTCGGCATGAAGTATTTTCTGCCGACGCACCAGGGGCGCGCCTGTGAAAACATTTTGTCGCAAGTGTACGTAACCAAAGGCTCGTATGTGCCGATGAATTACCACTTTACCACCACCAAAGCCCATATCGGCTTAAACGGCGGGTCGGTCGCGGAGCTTTACGCGGACGAGGCGATCAAGGTTAAAAGCGATTACCCGTTTAAAGGGGACTTAGATCCCGCCCGCTTAGAAAAATTTATCGCCGAAAAGGGCGCCGACAAAATCGCCTTTGTGCGCATCGAGTCGGGGACTAATTTAATCGGCGGACAGCCCCATTCGCTCGCCAACCTTAAAGCGATTAAGGCGATTTGTAAAAAATACGGAAAGTACTTAGTATACGACGCGAGCTTACTTGCGGACAACCTGTATTTTATTAAAACCAAGGAAGCCGCGTACGCGGACGCGAGCATCCGCGCAATTACCCGCGAAATCGCGGACAACACCGACATTATTTATTTCTCGGCGCGTAAGCTCGGCTGCGCGCGCGGCGGCGGCATGTGTACGGACAACCCGGCGATTTTCGACCAGCTCAAAAACCTTGTCCCGCTGTTCGAGGGCTTTTTAACCTACGGCGGCATGTCCGTGCGCGAAATGGAAGCGATGACGGTGGGCTTAGAGGAAACGATGGATTACGACATGATTTCGCAAGGCCCGCTGTTTATCTCGTATATGGTGCGCAAGCTCGACTCCTACGGCGTGCCCGTCATTACGCCTCCCGGGGGCTTGGGGTGCCACCTAAACGCGATGGAGTTTTGCAAGCATATCCCGCAAGGCCAGTACCCCGCAGGCGCGCTCGGGTCGGCGCTGTACTTAATAAGCGGCGTACGCGGCATGGAGCGCGGCACTATTTCCGAGGAGCGCAAGGCCGACGGAAGCGAAACGTTCGCGGAACTCGAGCTTTTACGCCTCGCGCTGCCGCGCAGAGTTTTCACCCTATCCCAAGTGGAATATGCGGTTGACCGTGTCCGCTGGCTGTATGAAAACCGCGCGTTAATCGGCGGCTTGGAATTTTACGAGGAACCTAAAATCCTGCGTTTCTTCTTAGGAAAATTAAGACCCGTATCGGATTGGCAGCAAAAACTGCTGGCGAAGTGCAAGGCGGATTTCGGGGAGTAATACTTTAGTAGACTTGTTTCCTAACCTGCCATGGCGTGCCTAAGGGCGCCAAGTTGTCCGCTATAAATCCTTATTCAACCATGTTAGGTTAGGAAGCAAGTCTAGTGAATAGCGAATAGTGAATAGTTGGGGATGGAATTCGTAAAACGCCGTCTTTCTGCCGCCCTTTTCCTCGCCGTCACTCATGTCCACACTACCTAAGTCTAAAATGAAAAAATTAAATTCGAAAGCATTTCATATTCTGATATGTGCCATTGGCTTAAGCTTTATTTCAGGAGTGATAGCTATCATTATTTGTGCTGCTGGCATAGGTATTCAAATTAGCAATGACATTGATTTAGCTTCTGGATTTGGGATAATTTTAAGAGGCATAGCGAAGTTTTTTATAACAGTGAATATATTTTTTCTTTGTCTTCTGATTATTGTTTTTGCTATTGGCATCGGGCTTAATATAATATGGACTGTGCAAATGGCTAAAAATAAAAAAAAATTCATAGACGATACTTGCTTTGGCGAAGCAACCGTACATCATATTATGACTATTCTGCCAAACATGTCGTTTTTATTGGTTTTTGTTTTGTTTTCTGAATTTTACGATTTTAGGGCTTTCAAGGGTATCGCTATGACTGTTTATGTAACGGTATTGCTTATTATTATAAGTCGATTTGCGGTTAATATATTAGCAATTTGGGCTTGTAAGGTGCAAAAAAAATCAGATCATACTTAACTGCGTCTAATTGTGGACGATTCTGCGGCGTCTTTTCGGCAAAGTTCCGATTTTTTTGTTCCAATACATAGCGTTGCTATGTCTGAAACAAAAGAAATCGAAATTTTCCTCGAAAATCCATCCGCACACTCATCCACAATTAGACGCAGTTAAGTATCAAGAGAATTCATGAAATATACACCCGAATATTACGCCGCGCTCGAACAAAAAATACCGCGCGGCAAATTGCGTTCGAGATTCGCGCCTTCTCCGACGGGCTATATGCACGTCGGCAATTTGCGGACTGCGCTGTACGCCTACCTGCTGGCAAAAAAGGCCGGCGGCGATTTTTTGCTGCGTATCGAGGACACCGACCAAGAGCGTTCAAGCCAAGAAGCGGCCGAGCTGATTTACCGCACGCTGCGCGAGGCAAACCTGTTGTGGGACGAGGGCCCCGATACCGGCGGGCCCGTTGCGCCATATATTCAAAGCGAGCGCAGGGAAATATATGCCGCGTACGCCGAATTATTGATAAGTCGCGGTGCGGCGTACCGTTGCTTTTGCGATAAGGGAACCTTGGAGCACAGCCGCAGCATCTATAAGGCGAGCGGGATCGCTTATCGGTACGACGGCCGTTGCGCCGCCCTTAACGATAAGGAAATTACCGCGAAGCTGGCGGCGGGGGTTCCTTATGTGGTGCGCCAAAGAATCCCCGCGGCGGGCGTTACCGCGTTTGACGACCTTGTATACGGCCGCATCGAGGTAAATAACGCCGAATTAGACGACCCGGTTTTACTCAAAAGCGACGAAATGCCGACGTATAATTTCTCCAACGTCGTCGACGACCACCTCATGGGTATTACGCATGTGATACGCGGCAGCGAGTATCTTTCGTCCACGCCCAAATATAATTTGTTGTACGAGAGCTTCGGCTGGAAAATTCCCGCGTACATCCATTGCCCGCCCGTTATGAAGGACGCGGTGCAGAAATTCTCTAAGCGCAACGGCGACGCTTCCTACGGTGACTTAATACAAAGAGGCTACCTAAAAGATGCGGTACTCAATTATATCGCGCTTTTAGGCTGGGCGCCGGGGGACGAACAGGAAAAATTTACGCTTGCCGAGCTTATAGAGGCGTTCGGCGTCGAAGGTATTTCGCGTTCGCCCGCGATTTTTGACTATAAAAAACTCAATTGGCTCAACGGCGCGTATTTAAGGGCGATGAGCGACGAACAGTTCCATGCCGCCGCGCTGCCGTTTATAAAAGCGGGCGTCAAGAGGGGAGTCGATACGGCGTATTTAGCATCCGTTTTAAAGGAACGTTGCGAGACGCTTTCGGAAATTCCGGGGCTGCTTGATTTTATCGACGTATTGCCCGAGTATTCGCCCGAATTGTACCGCAGCAAGAAGATGGGCACAGACCCCGAAAATTCAAAAGAGGCGCTCGAAAAAATGCTGCCCGCTCTTGAAGCGCTCGGCGAGTGGCGGCAGGAAACGATTCACGCGGCGTTATTTCGGCTCATCGAGGATTTAAATGTCAAAAACGGCCGTGTCCTTTGGCCGTTGCGCGTAGCATTATCGGGAAAAGCTTTTACGCCCGGCGGCGGCGTCGAATTGGCAACGCTATTGGGAAAAAGTGAGACGCTGGCAAGGGTACGCGCAGCGTGCGCGAAAATCGTAAATTGCAATACGCAGATTACCCATGCGGATGGAGAATGCCCGGCAGGGGACGGCCTTTTGAGTGCATCGCAACCATCCCTATCCGTAGGGGTCGATTTACAAATCGACCCGCAAAATACCTCCGTTGATTTGCTCGAGCCCAAAAGACGGAATTCCGAAAAATTCGCAGGCCTCATAAAGCTCGATTTTGGTGAAGAAGCGGCCGCGTTTGACGCATACCTTAATTCCGTGACCGCGATGACGGATAAGCTGGTAAAAACCGAATTTTCCATATCGGAATGCCCGCTTGATACGGCGTTTGCGCAACCGTTGCGCCCCGATACCGTCGGACGTTCGGTGCCGCGCGCGGGTATTTTAGCGCGCGCCCCCGCCGTTGAGGCCGGTTGTATCAGCGTGCCGAAGATTATGGCGAGGGAGGAATAACGCAAAATGGATACAGCAAGTATAAAAAAATTGACTGCTTCCGGGCTTGCTTTGGCGATGCGCGAAAAACGGCTAAAACCCTCCTCCGTCGCGGAGGCGTATTTAGCGGATGCCCAAAATGCGGTAGAGGGGGTTTTTACCGCGCGGGATTCTAAAGCAGCGTTGCGCCGCGCAGAGCAATTGGATAAAAATCCGATTACGTCGGAAACCTCTGCCGTTTTCGGGCTGCCCGTCGCCGTCGCCGACAACATCAATACCGCAGATTTACCCACCGCGTGCGGCTCTAAAATGTTAGAGGGCTTCCGGCCGTTTTACGACGCGACGGCGGTTGCGCGCTTAAAAAAACAAGGCGCCGTCATTTTAGGCAAAACCGTTATAGATGAGTTTGGGCTTTCGGACGGAACCACTCCGCCGATTTTATCGGCACCCCCCGGGCAGAGGGGAATTTGCGGGGCGGCGGAGGCGGTGGCGCGAAATTTAGCGCCGCTCGCGTTGGCCTCCGACAGCGAGGGCTCAATGCGTCTGGCCGCCGCCGCGCGCGGGCTTGTCGGTTATAAACCGACCTTCGGCGCGGTTTCAAGAAACGGATTAATTTCTTACGCGCACGCGTTTGACCAAATCGGTGCGATTGCGCGTACCGTTTCGGACGCGGCTTTGTTGGCGGCGGCGGTCATCGGGCACGATAAGTCCGACGCGACATCTATACCAAAATTCAAACCCGATTTTTCGGGCATTGAAAATTTTAATCCGGCTGGCGAGAAAATCGGCATTTTGAAAGAATTTTGGGAAAATGAACCCGTTTCCGCCGCGATTAAAAAGTTCCGGTCGCTCGGCGCGGAAATTGTGGAAATTGCCCTGCCGCACACGGAACACGCGTTATCCGCATACTATATCCTCTCATCCGCCGAGGCGTCCTCCAACCTCGCTAAGTTCGACGGCGCGCGGTTCGGGTTCCGCGCCGATTGCGCCGATACCGAAAGCCTGTACGTCAACTCCCGCTCCCAAGGCTTCGGCGCGGAGGCGAAGCGGCGCATGGCGGCGGGCGCGTTTATGTTAAGCGCGCAAAACCGCGAAGCCTATTACCAAAAGGCGCGCGCGGCCCGTCATTTAATTTGCGGTGATTTCAAATCCGCGTTTGAATCGTGCGATATTATCCTAGCGCCCGTTGCATCCGCAGAAGCTGTTTGGGCGAATCTTGCGGGTTTACCCGCAGTTTCGGTGCCTTGCGGCAAACAAATTACAAATGCGGATAGGAATTTAGAGCCCGCCGCCGTGCAGCTTGTCGGCAAAAAGTTTGACGACGCGGCGCTTTTGGGCTTTGCGCGCGCGTTAGAAAAAACATCGGGGGAGGCGCGGTAATATGAGCGGTAACATGAAAAATTACGAAACGGTTATCGGCATCGAAATCCACGCCGAGCTGTCCACCAAAACCAAGGCGTTCTGCTCGTGCGGCTACAGCTTTGACGCCGAAGTCAACACACAATGCTGCCCCGGGTGCTTAGGGATGCCGGGCGCTTTGCCGACGCTCAATAAACAAGTCGTCGAGTACGCCCTCAAAATGGGGTTGGCGACAAATTGCACCGTCAACAAAGTCAGTAAATTCGACCGCAAAAACTATTTTTACCCCGACCTTGCGCGCGGCTACCAAATCACGCAGTACGAAACCCCGCTGTGTGAAAACGGGCGCGTTGAATTTTACCATAAGGGGCAAAAACGCAGCGTCCGATTGATGCGCATTCAAATCGAGGAGGACACCGCCAAGCTTTTGCATGGGAGCGAATATCAAGGTACGCTGCTCAATTTTAACCGCTCGGGCGTTCCGCTCATCGAGATTATTTCCGAACCCGACCTGCGCAGCGGCGAGGAAGTGAAGGACTATTTAGAGGCCGTGCGCGGCCTGCTGTCCGCCCTCGATATTTGTAATTGCCGCATGGAGGAGGGGACAATCCGCTTCGACATCAACGTATCGGTACGCCCATCCGGGCAAAAGGAATTCGGCACCAGGGTGGAGATGAAAAACGTCAACACCTTTTTGGGCGCGGCCGAGGCGGTGCAATACGAGGCGAACCGTCAAATTGAAATGATTGAGGCGGGC
>Ga0123353_10019033_pt1 | contig 10187 bp, 5 predicted proteins | sample TergutLab28metaG_3_FD_92763 | JGI IMG/M metagenome (GOLD analysis project Ga0123353, IMG submission 92763) | Labiotermes labralis P3 segment gut microbial communities from Petit-Saut dam, French Guiana - Lab288 P3 | ecosystem: Host-associated > Arthropoda: Insects > Digestive system > Gut ...
AACCGCGATACGCTGAATTTTTCCATATATTCGCTCATATCAATGCGAATCAGGTTTTCGTAACTGTCGAACAGATAATGAGCCAGCACTTTGGCAAGTTGCGTTTTCCCTACGCCCGTTGGACCGAGGAAAATGAAACTTCCGATAGGTTTGTTCGGGTCTTTCAAACCGGCGCGATTGCGTTGTATCGCTTTTACCACTTTATCAATGGCTTCGCTTTGCCCGATAACGCTTTCGCGTAATTCATCGCCCATGCGCAACAACCGCGACCCTTCTTCCTGTGCTATACGTTGTACGGGAACGCCGGTCATCATTGCCACCACTTCTGCAACTTTTTCATCGTCAACCACCGTTCGGTTTTTCGATAAATCGCGCTCCCATTTTGCCTTTGCCTGTTCCAACTGTTCCAGCAACGCTTTTTCTGTATCGCGAAATCCGGCGGCTCGCTCAAAATTCTGGCTTTTCACGGCGGCAACCTTCTCGCGCTTGATCTCTTCGATGGTTTCTTCTAATTCCACCACTTGTTGAGGAACGGAAATGTTGGTAATGTGCGCTCGCGAACCGGCTTCATCCAAGGCGTCAATGGCTTTGTCGGGTAAACGGCGGTCGCTTACATAGCGGTTGGTAAGCCTGACGCAAGCCTCTATAGCGTCGGTGGTGTAGAATACGTTATGATGTTCTTCGTAACGGTCTTTGATATTATGAAGGATTTGAACGGTTTCTTCTTCGTTGGTGGGGTCTACCATTACTTTCTGGAAGCGGCGTTCCAAAGCGCCATCCTTTTCAATGTATTGACGATACTCGTCGAGCGTGGTGGCGCCGATGCACTGAAGTTCTCCTCGAGCCAGAGCCGGTTTCAGCATGTTGGCGGCGTCTAATGAACCGCTTGCACCGCCTGCGCCAACCATCGTATGAATTTCGTCAATAAAAAGAATGACATTGTTGGTATGTTGCAACTCGTTGAGAATGGCTTTCATTCGTTCCTCGAACTGTCCGCGGTATTTCGTTCCGGCAACTATGGAGCCTAAATCGAGCGTTACCACCCGTTTCCCGAAAAGTGCGCGCGAAACATTGCGATGCGTTATTCTCAAAGCCAAACCTTCAACAATTGCGGACTTACCCACTCCGGGTTCACCGATGAGTACCGGATTATTTTTCTTGCGACGGCTTAATATCTGCACCAAACGTTCTATTTCTTTTTCGCGACCTACAATCGGGTCTAAACGGTTTTCTTCGGCGGCTTTGGTCAGGTCTGTACCGAAATTGTCAATAACAGGCGTTTCGGAATTTGTTTTTCCCTGCTGCTGCGGCTTTCCGCCCTGTCCGCGCCCCGAAGGCTGACCTGCATACTGCATCCGTTCATCATCGTCGCCGGAGTTTAAATCCGAACGAACATCAGCGCCGGCAAACTCCAAATCTTCTAATTTCCGGCGTACAGCCATATAATCAATATTCATGTTTTTCAGCAATTTAGTTACAAAAGCGCTTTCTTCCTTGAGAATAGCCAACAAAAGGTGTTCCGTCTTAATTTCGGAACTTTTAAACGATTTTGCTTCGAGAAGCACCAATTTCAAAACACGTTCGGTTGCTTTCGCCAGCGGTAAATCTTCAGTTTCGGGTATCGCACGGAATTTGGCTGGTTTGATGTGCGCCTCTATATTCTTCCGCAAGTTGTTTAAATCGGCGCCTAACTGTTGCATGATTTCCACTGCTTCGCCTTCGCCATCGCGGATGATACCCAGCAGAAGATGCTCAAGACCAATCACAGGCGTTCCCAGACGCATTGCCTCTTCTTTACTGTAATTCAACACACTTTTAATGTGTTGAGAATATTTTGAATCCATTTTTATCGAAATATTTAACAGTGCAAAGGTAACAATAATTAATTATTTACTTAACGCAGGAAAATGTCTCAAACGAATAAAAATATTATCTTTGTATTAAAATCAAAAAAATACAGTAGTTATGCCTCTTGATTCTGTATTGCAAAACAAATTAGATCATTTACGGCAGTCGCTGAAAGCATTGGGCAGCGTAGCCGTTGCTTTTTCGGGTGGTGTTGATTCTACTTTTTTACTGGCGGTTGCTCATCAGACGCTTGGGAACGATTTGCTCGCCATCACAGCGCGTTCAGGCTTGTTTCCTGCTAATGAAATGAAAGAAGCCGGCGAATTTGCCGCTTCTCTGTGCATCCGGCATATTGTATGTGATATTGATGAGTTTTCCATTGCCGGTTTTGCCGAAAATCCGGAAAATCGTTGTTATCTTTGTAAAAAAAGCCTGTTCGTGCGTTTCAAAAAAATTGCCGCCGAGCAGAATATTTCCTGTTTGGCAGAAGGATCGAATAAGGATGACGACGCCGATTATCGTCCGGGAATGCAGGCAATCAGGGAACTAAAGGTACTTAGCCCTTTGCGGGAAGCCGGTTTCACCAAAACGGAAATACGACTATTGTCACGCGAAATGGGTTTATCCACATACAATAAACCATCATTTGCCTGCCTTGCCTCGCGATTCCCTTATGGGGAAACCATCACACGCGAAAAACTCAAAATCGTTGAAAATTCTGAACGGTTATTGTTCGATCTGGGTTTCAAGCAGGTAAGAGTAAGACTTCATGGCAATCTGGTACGAATTGAAGTCGCTCCCGATGAAATGGAAAAATTTGCATCGCCCGATATTCGTCAAGCAGTTTATTCTGGAATCAAGTCATCCGACTTTGTTTATGTAACCCTCGATTTGCAGGGATATCGCACTGGAAGCATGAACGAAACGATAGCAAAATCCTAAATGATGACAGACAGTAAACTGACAATCTATCGCGCTTCGGCAGGCTCCGGAAAGACCTATACCCTCGCCCGCGAATACATCCGGCTGTTGTTGCACAATGCCGATGATTACCGGCGTATCCTTGCCGTAACGTTTACCAACAAAGCTACGGAAGAGATGAAAAGCCGCATTATACGAGATTTGTACAGGTTAACAATTCGTTATGATGAAGGTTACAGCAGAGATATAGCGATATTTGCGAATATACCTGAAAACAATCTTCCCGCAATAGCATCAAAAGTGTTGGCGCATCTGTTGCACGATTATTCGCATTTCTCGGTGGTTACCATTGACAGTTTTTTCCAAAGGGTCATCCGCTCTTTTGCCCGGGAAATGGGATTATTTGCCGGTTATGATGTTGAACTTGATCAGGAGACGGTTCTCGACGAAGCCACAAAACTGATGCTCGAAGATCTTGACAAAAACGATTTTCTGAAGGATTGGTTGGTGGAATGGGCAAAACAAAAAATTGAAGAAGGCAAATCATGGAATTTCCAAATAGATGTACTGCGGCTTGGAAGCGAGATTTTCAGCGAGGAATTACAAAACATGGAGCCTGACCTGTTACAGAAGGCTACCGATAAAAAGGAACTGGAACGTTACCGTGAAAATTTACAACAATTGGTAAACGATTACATGGACGATCTTCAACGACATGCTCAAGAAGCAATGACGATCATGGAGAACTATGGACTTGACGCCGATAGTTTTACTCAAAAACAAAGAGGCTTAGGTGGATATTTTCTCAAACTTTCACAACGATGGGATGCCTCTGCCAATTCTCATGTAATGAAGGCTCTTGATGGCGTTGAGGAATGGTACAGCAAAAAATCGCCGCAAAAGAATGCCATCATTGAAGCGTATGAAAACGGACTTGGAGAGATTCTGCAAAATATAGTAGCCTGCCAAACAGATCATGAACGGGAAATTGAAACCGCCAAAATTATTTTGAAACAGGTCAATGTGCTGGGTGTGCTTTGTGATCTGATGGTTTATGTGAAGGAATACACCCGGGATCAAAATCTATTCCTGATTTCGGAAGCGTCCGGATTCCTCAATACAATCATCGCCAATGCTGACGCTCCTTTTATTTACGAGCGCGTGGGAAACTTCTATAATCATTTCATGATTGACGAGTTTCAAGACACATCGTCAATTCAGTGGGAAAACTTTCGTCCGCTCATTGCCAACAGCATCGCATCGGGATATCAGGACTGGATTGTGGGCGACGTTAAACAATCCATTTACCGCTGGCGAAATGCAGACTGGAAAATTCTCTCAGAACAGGTAGAACATGATCCTGAAATTCGGAATGTGGAAGTGCAAAATCTGAACAAAAACTGGCGAAGCGCTCCCGAACCGGTTCAATTCAACAACAGTTTCTTCCGTGAAGCAGTTTCTCAAATGTGCGCCGCTTTCGTAAACGACGAAAGAGAAACTGCCGATGAGGATTTTCTGCGCTGTCAGGAAGATTTGATGAAAAATGCCTACAAAGACTGTTATCAATACTTACCGGAACAAAAAACAGATGAAAAGGGTTATGTGCACGTATCCGTCATTTCCGAGGAAAAAGACGATGAAAAAACATGGCGCGACAAAGTACTGGAGCAACTGTCCCGAAAAATTGAAAAGTTACAGGATATGGGTTACGAACTGTCGGACATTGCCATCCTTGTACGCGAAAACAGGGAAGCGCATGAAATTGCCGACTTTTTATTTGCTTATCGTCAATCGCATCCCGATTCAAAATACCGGTACGATGTCTTGTCGAATGAATCGCTGCTGATTGGACATTCGCCTGTTGTAAAATGGTTGACGGCAGCCATGCGCTACATTGTTGAACCAGACGACATACTGAACAGAGCATTTTTAAATTCAAGGATTCCTCACTGCGTTAGGAATGACGGCGAATATTTCAAATCTTTGAATTTGAAAAGCCTTCCTGTTTATGAACTTTCCGACAAAATCATTCAACACTTCAAGCTGTACCAAATCGATGGTCAGGCTCCTTTTTTGCATGCATTTCAGGATATTTTGCTGCAATACACCCGTCGTCAAGCCACCGATGTCCGTTCGTTTCTCGAATGGTGGGAAGGTGAGAAAGACAGGAAATGCGTTGCTATGCCTGATCATCAGGATGCAATACGGTTGATGACCATCCACAAGTCGAAGGGACTGGAATTTGACGCTGTTATCATACCTTTTTGCGATTGGCAGTTATCTAAATACGGAAAAACTCTGTGGTGTAAACCTGATGTTGCGCCATTTTCAGATATGAAAATCCTGCCGCTGAAATTTGAAGCATCACTGAGTAAGACTATTTTTGTGATGGACTATCTGCACGAAAAAATAATGTCGTACATTGACAACCTCAACTTGCTGTACGTAGCATTTACACGCGCCAAAAAAGCCTTGTTCATTTCAACTCCCCAACAGAAAAAAGAAGGTTTGAATGATGTGAAAGATTTGATCTACAATGTCATTCGTCTCAATGATCATTGGAATAACGAAACAATGTGTTTTGAATTTGGAGAACTGACTGCAAAGACACTCAAGAAGGAGGAAAAACACATTGAATATTTATGCGCTCATAACCGTCGTACTTGGGATGATACGCCGCATATCACACAAAACAGCGCTTATTACGTATCCGACAAACGTCTGAAAGGAAGGTTGCTCCACGATATTTTCCGTTATATTGTCTCCGCTGACGACCTTGAACGTTGCCTCAATACAATGATCGCCGACGGCAGGTTGACCGAAACGGAACGGACGCAGTTCGCAGACACTGTACGTCGAGCGCTTGATCATCCTGTTGTAAGCCACTGGTTTTCACCGGATGTGCAGGTAAAGACCGAAGCTGAAATTCTGCTCCCCGACGGTTCAACCGCCCGCCCCGACCGAATTGTTTTCGATGGCGAACAGGTACATGTTATTGATTACAAGTTTGGCGAATTTGAATCGGAAAAAAACCGTCAGCAGGTGATGCGATACACGGAGCATCTGCGCAGGATGGGATATGCTTCCGTGAAAGGGTATTTGTGGTATGTAACACTCAATAAGGTGGAAGAACTTGCCATCAGGATGTCAATTTCTTAGACCTTATTTTGAAATCGGCTGGGCAAAAGTCAATACATCCGCGTCGGTGATGATCTTGTCGCATAGGATGATAAGCCGTTCAACTACGTTGCGGAACTCGCGTATATTACCAGTCCAGTTAATTTTTTGCAATGCGGTAATGGCTTCTTCGGAAATCTCTTTTGGGGTCATTCCGTATTCGTTACAAATCTGGTTGATGAAATGTTCAGTCAGTAAGGGAATGTCTTCAAGTCGCTCGTTTAATGTTGGAACACGTACTAATATCACACTCAGGCGGTGATACAGGTCTTCTCTAAACAGGTTGTCGGCAATCGCTTTTTTCAGGTCTTTGTTGGTAGCCGCCACAATCCGCACATCCACCTTGATTTCCTTATCGCTTCCTACGCGCGAAATTTTATTTTCCTGTAAAGCCCGTAAAACCTTTGCCTGCGCCGAGAGGCTCATATCTCCAATCTCATCAAGGAAAATAGTTCCCTTGTTGGCGACTTCAAATTTTCCTTTGCGTTCCTTGTATGCCGATGTAAACGAACCTTTTTCATGTCCGAATAACTCGCTTTCAATCAGTTCCGACGGTATTGCCGCACAATTGACCTCAACAAATGGTCCGCCGGCACGGGCGCTTTTTTCGTGTAGCCAGCGGGCAACGAGTTCCTTACCGGTACCGTTGTTTCCGGTAATCAGCACGCGGGCGTCGGTGGGCGCCACACGTTCAATCAATTCCATGACCTGCATAATTGCAGGCGACTTTCCAATGATCTCGTAGGTTTTATTCACGCGACGTTTGAGCGCCTGCGTTTCAGTAAGCAAATCTTTGCGTTCAAGCGCATTGCGGATTGTGATCAACAAACGGTTGAGATCCAGCGGCTTTTCAATAAAATCGAAAGCGCCTTTCTTGATGGCTTCCACAGCCGTATCAATATTCCCGTGTCCGGAAATCATCACAATCGGTGCGTTTCCGGGCATGTCCATGAGTCTTTCAAGCGTTTCAATACCGTCTAAATTCGGCATCTTGATATCGCATAATACCAATTCGTATTTGCCTTTCGCAAACATCTCAATCCCTTCGGAACCATCTACCGCAGTATCAATCTCATGGTTTTCATATTCCAACACTTCTTTTAAAGTATTGCGAATACTGCGTTCATCGTCAATAACCAGTATTTTTGCCATTGTTTTTAGTTTTAATGTTTAATAATTCAACAATAAAAGTTCAGGGTATCATTTCCCTCAGCAGGTTCAATGCTGCGGTACTTGTACGCTGTATGTTGTTTTCGCGATTGTTTCCATAATGCAACAATTTTGTCGCGGTTTGCGAAGCTGAAGCTACCGCAATCCAAATTGTTCCAACCGGTTTTTCGGGTGTGCCTCCCGTTGGTCCTGCAATTCCGGAGGCAGCAATTCCATAGTCCGCATTCATCATTCGACGCACATTCGCAGCCATTTGCGTAACCATCTGTTCGCTTACTGCGCCATATTGCTGTAAATCGTCCGGGTTTACCTGTAGAATTTTTTCTTTTATTTCGTTGGCATAAGCCACCACAGAGCCTTTGAAATATGCGGAACTTCCTGAAATAGACGTCAGCAGGCGGGCGATGTTTCCGCCGGTACAACTTTCGGCAGTGGCTACGGTTTGTTTTCGCTCTATAAGCATCCGCGCAATTATCTCTTCGATCTGTTCGTCGTTTTCGCTGATGATATGCCCGCCCAAAAGAGGTCTGAGTTTTTTTATTTCTTTTTCCGTTTGTACGTCGAGTATCTTCATATCGTCGCCTGACGCTGAAAGACGCAGGCGTATCATCCCGTTGCCCGGAAGATAAGCCAGTTTTATGTTTGGCGGCAGGTTGTTTTCCCAATCTTCGATGTGCAACGCAAGCGCAGATTCCGGGAAACCGATGACCAGCAAAGTACGATGCAGGATATTGCCGCCCTTGAATCTTTGTTGCAATCGCGGCAGCGCCTCGTCGCGCATCATGGTTTTCATCTCGAAAGGCACGCCCGGCATGGAAACGTACACCACTTCGTCTTTCTCAAACCACATACCGGGCGCCGTACCGCAATTGTTCGTAAGAATCGTGCAGCGTGACGGAACTTCGGCTTGTTTCACATTCAGCGGATTCATGGCGATATTTCGGGCAGTCATCATCGTTTCAATGTGGCGGAGCGTTTCGGTATGAGTTACTAACTTGTCGTTCGTGTATTCGGCAAAAACAGATTTGGTTAAATCATCTTTGGTAGGTCCCAAACCACCGGTAATCAACACAAGCGACACCCGCTGGGATGCTGCTTCCAACGCGGAAAAGATGTGCGTACGACTATCGGAAACTGATGTAATTTGAAAAACGCTTATTCCGATTCTGTTCAATTCGCGGGCAATGAACGCCGAATTGGTATCAACCACCTGTCCAATCAACAGTTCGTCGCCAATGGTAATGATTTCTACATTCATGATTGAAAAGTATTTGCTGCAGTCGCATCTACGGAATAAAGTTACCTGTAAAAATAACAGTTTTCACACAAAAAGTGGTAGAACCTGTTTATTGACAATTTCTACCGTCTGGTTACCCATACACCTTCGCAGTGAGGTTTTGATTTCATTTGACCGGCTTGCTTGGTCGCTTCGCTCAAATCGTCAAAACTGGCAGCAGAAACTCTAAATCGCCGGTCTCCTGCGTCAATGATCTCTGGAGTAATACCCTCCGCCTGTAACTTTTTACAGAATATTTCGGCTGCCGATTGTGTGGTAAAACTGCCAACGATCAGTACATATCTGCCTTTCCCCTGCGATGAGGCAACGGTTGACGGTTTTGATTCCGATGATACAGATTCCTGAACTGTGGATACGGTTGACGGTTTCGTTTCCGATGATACGGACTCCTGATTCGATGGCGAAGTCGAGGTTGCCGGTGGTTGGCTGACCGCCGGATTCAGTGCATTCTTTTTGTCGGTAGCCTCATCCAGAGTTTGCGCCAGTTCGGCGTTGGGTGTGTCTACTTCCGGTTCGGTGGCAGAAGCGGAATCTGTTTCCGGTTCGGTGGCAGGCGCGTCTGCTTCCGGTTCAACGCCCAGCACAATTATCGTTGTACCCTTTGGAAATAATACGGGATCTATGATCGGGTAAAGAAAATATCCGGCAAGCGCCAATCCGGCAGCACCGATCAACAGCCATAACAGCCACAGGTTGGAACTGCTTGATTTCAGTTGTTTTTGTTTCTTAGGTGTTGAAGCTGCTTTTGCCGCAGGTTTTGGCGGCTTTGGCGGTTCCTGTTTTTTTGCTGGTTCCTGTTTTTGGGGTTCGGGACGTTTGCGTTCGGTATTTTCCCGATAACGGGTATTATCGCTCGTATTGAATAAAGTATCTTCAGATGAAGGTTGCTCTTTCTTTTCTTCTACGGACGGTATATTAAATACAGGTTGATCAGGTGCAGGCGAAGGAACTGATTCCGGTTCCGGATCTTTCAATGGTTCCGGTTCAGGCTCTTTCATCGGCTCCGGTTCAAATAATGGGACTGATTCCTGTTCTGGTTCCGTTACGGGTTCAGGTTCTTGAATTGATTCCGCTACAGGTACTATGATTGGTTCCTGTTCAGTCTCATCTATTGTCGTTGCAGGTTGAGGAGGTACATTGCCATGAATATACGAATAACCAAGTCCGTAATATTCTTTAAAGAACTCATTATCGGGTTTGAATACGATGTTTTTGGATTCATTCAACGAAAAAGTTCCGAAATGATCAAAACTGACATTTTTTGTCGGCGACAATTCTTTGATAAAATTCTGATTGTAAAACGCCTTGATTTCTTCAACGACCTGTTCAATGGGCATATCCTCCTTTTTCGCAATATAAAGCGTAAAAACATGATCGTCTTCGGTTTTTTCGCAATCAAATTCCACAGTTTTAACAGGCGGAGAAATACCCAGTCCATCCATAACAGGTGGTTTATTGGCAATGGAAAAACAGCCTAATTCCGGTACAATGATCGGCGTGTTATATTCCATCAAATAATCGTAGATATATTTGCTTATATTTATCATAAAATCAATTATTTTACATTTAATATTCGTAATTCGAAGTTTTCGCCAAGATACAGTTTTCTGACCTGAGGGTCGTCGGCTAAATCTTTAGCGGATCCGGCTTTGAAGATTTTTCCCTCAATTAACAGATAGGCACGGTCGGTAATCGAAAGAGTTTCGTGAACGTTGTGATCGGTAATTAATATTCCGATATTTTTCAATTTCAGTTGTGAGATAATAAATTGAAT
>Ga0123353_10019039_pt1 | contig 10185 bp, 12 predicted proteins | sample TergutLab28metaG_3_FD_92763 | JGI IMG/M metagenome (GOLD analysis project Ga0123353, IMG submission 92763) | Labiotermes labralis P3 segment gut microbial communities from Petit-Saut dam, French Guiana - Lab288 P3 | ecosystem: Host-associated > Arthropoda: Insects > Digestive system > Gut ...
ACTGGACATCAGTGCGTTTATGAAGAACGCCGTTGCGAAAACGAACATTACGTTGGCGTACGCCATGCATTCTTCGATGACACCGGCACCGCCGATCGCCATCATAAGAGGTCTTGTCGCAAAGAGCATCAACGCGGAGAACACAACACCGGCAACTAATGACATTGTCAACGCGACCGATGCCGTACGGTCCGCCGTATTCTTGTTGCCGGCACCGATGTGCCTTGCTATAGCGGACGAAGCACCGACGCTTATACCGCTTGATACTCCGACGGTTATGAAGAATAACGGAAACAATAATGCTATCGCGGCCAAAGATTCCGGACCGAGTCCGGATATCCACGCTGCGTCAACGAGACCGTTGATCGACGATGCAAGCATCGCCACGATCATGGGAACGGCCATCTTTTTGATGGCCTTTTTCGGAGATCCGAGCATGATCTCCACATCTTTCGTCATCGGTCCGTCGTCGGCCATATCTCTCACGCTTTATCTTTCGACCTTAGTTCGGATTTTTCCGTTCTATTTAGTTTCATCGATTTTGTACTCATCTTTGCCGTATTTCTTTTTGAATGCCGATGACAGCAGGAACGGCGCTATTAACGTGGTCACCACTGACATCAGAACTACGACCGCAAAAAGATCGCTTGTCATTGCGGGATCTCCCGCCACCATTATTCCGATACCTATCGTTGCGACGATTATGCCTACCTCACCGCGAGGCACCATGCCTATGCCTACAATATTAGGCGATGCTTTTCCCTTACCTCCGAGCATAGCTCCGAGACCGCATCCGACGTATTTCGTCACGAACGCCAGTATTATCACGACAACCGCCAATAAAAGAAGCGACGCAGTGAATGAACTGAGATCTATATGCAATCCCACGTAAACGAAGAAGAACGGTAACAGGAACGCAGTCAGAGATTCCATTTTCTTCGTCAGACCTGTTTCGTGTGCATGATCCGCGAATATCATACCTGCAAGGAACGCACCGACGATCATTGCCAATTTCATTTGCGAAGCTAACGCAGAAAGCAGAAGACAAACGGCTATCGCGACCACGAATATATCGATACTCGATCTCCGGCCCGTTCCTTTCGCTTTTTTCTTTTCATTTGATCCTGATATCGCAGATGCTATCCTCGGAACGGCCTTGGCGCAGAATATTAATAAAATAACAACGAACATAACTGCAATGATCGTCATTTCAGTAACGTTGATGTAATCGACCTCACCGGTCATCGCCACTCCGGCGACGACCGCGAGAACGATAAGACCAATTATATCGTCTATCACTGCGGCACCGATTATTATTCTTGATTCGACCTTGTTCATCATCTTCATGTCTTTGATCACGTGTGCGGTTATTCCCACGCTGGTTGCGACCATTGCCGCACCCATGAACATTGCATGATATACGTTACCGTCCCACGCCATTATCAATGCGTATCCGGCAACGAACGGTATAACGACACCGAGAACAGCGACAAGTAACGCAGTCCTTCCGACGGATGTTAGATCCTTCACCTTAGTTTCCAGACCCACGACGAACAAAAGGAATATGACACCGAGCTCGGCGATCACTTCTATGATGTCCCAATTCTCATTGCCGCTGCCCGGAACGCCGGGTATAGGACGTTCTATGTGCAGGAACTCAAGGAACGACCACTCTCCCAATACAAGATTAGCTACGAAAATTCCGATCAGTATCTCTCCTATCAATCCGGGAATTCCGAAGCGTTTGAATATCGTTGAAGCAAAGAACGCCAGTGCGAACAATACGCAAAGTATGATCATCACTTGCTCCATCGCAATTGCCATGGAACATCGATACCCGGGAGGAGTATTTTAATTTTCACTGAATTAAATATATTTTCATGATTTTTTTCCCGAAAAATTGTTTTTTACGGCAATTGTAACAATAGACAAAACAGCCGTTACGATGATGTGTGCGTATCCGTACCGCACAAAAATTTTCCTAAAGCTTATATCCGTATTCCTGATAAGCGGGAGCATGCGCATAGCGGCGGTCCTGCAGGACAGATGTCAGAACAGAAAATGTAACAAGGAGTGCATCAACTTCTGCCCGAAGATGAGAACCGGAGTTGAAGCGATCGTCTTCGGTGAGCGCGGTAAACCGATAATTTCAGAAGAGTTATGCGCAGGGTGCGGCATATGCGTTAACAAATGTCAATTCGATGCCATCAAGATAATAGGATTGGCCGATGAATTGAAGACGGAGATGATACACCATTACGGAGAGAACATGTTCCGTCTCTACCGGTTACCCGTTCCGAAGAAAGGTGTCGTTACCGGTATATTGGGACCGAACGGAATTGGAAAAACAACGGCAATAAAGATGCTCTCAGGTATCGAGATACCGAATCTCGGCAATTTCAGGGAACCTCCGTCAAAAGACGACGTTCTTCAGCATTTCGCAGGTACGGAACTGTATGATTATTTACTCTCGGTGTACAAAGGTAACATCAAGACGGCAATGAAGCCGCAGTACGTAGATAAATTACCGCAGTCGATGAACGGAGTTGTACGTGATCTCTTATCACGCGTTCAGGAACGTATGAATGTAAGCGAAGCGGCAGAGATGTTCGAACTCACTGATGTATTAGATAGAGAATTGAACAAATTATCAGGCGGTGAATTGCAAAGAGTTGCGATGGCCGCAACTCTCATGAAAGAAGCGGATGTTTATTTCTTCGACGAACCGTCCTCATATCTGGACATTTATCAAAGAGTGAAAATGGCAAGGCACATCAAAAAATTAAGCCAGGAAAAACAGGTTGTTGTGATAGAACACGACCTTGCGATACTTGATTTCCTTGCTGATAGTGTTAACGTCGTCTACGGAACGGAAGGCGCATACGGTGTATTCACATTACCGAGACAAGTGAGAACTGCAATTAACGTCTACCTGGACGGTTATCTTCCTGAGGAAAACATCCGTTTCCGTGACCGTCCGATAGAATTCGTTCCTTCCCCTCCCAGAAGCGAATGGAATACGGGTAATCTTCTGGAATACAACACAATAGAAAAGGATTTCAAAGAATTCAAAATGAAGGTGAACGAAGGAAGCATACGCATAGGCGAATCCGTAGGTATCGTGGGACCTAACGCAACGGGAAAAACAACATTCGTGAAGATGCTTGCCGGTGTCATTGAACCCGATAAAGGAAAAATTGACGCAAAGATCAAAGTATCCTACAAACCGCAATATATATCAGGGGACTTTGAAGGAACCGTAAAAGAACTTCTGTTCTCCGCTGCTTTTGATACGGTAAATTCAGGATTCTTCCAGGGTGAAGTTATCAACCCATTGGGAATGAAACATCTGATGGAGAAAAGCGTAAAAACATTATCCGGAGGAGAATTACAGAGAGTTGCGATAACTCTCTGCCTTGCAAGAGAAGCTGATATTTACTTGTTTGACGAACCTTCCGCATATTTAGATTCAAATCAGAGGATGAACGCAGCGAGAACGATAAGAAGGATGATGGAGAAAAGCGGAAAGAGCGGTATGATCGTCGATCACGATATTTACTTCTTAGACATGGTATCCGACTCAATGATGGTGTTCGGAGGGGATCCCGGACATGAAGGTATCGGAGAAGGACCTTATCCGATGAGAGAAGGGATGAACAAATTTTTGAAAGCCGTTGATATAACGTTCAGGCGTGACGCGGATACACATCGTCCCAGAATAAACAAACCCGAATCTCGTCTCGATCGTGAACAGAAATCCGCCGGTGAATACTACTACACAGTAAGCAACTGATCGATCGAAAAAACTGTCGTACAGACGTTATCTCTGTGAAATTATGCTGTCGTGATCGTTGGAAAAGATCTGTTGCTTAAATGCCGATCATATTCGGACCATGCGCATGCATCCGGGCGCGGTATCGGACGGAACCAGTTTATACCCCTGCTTCCGCATGGATTCCTCAGCCTCTTTGTCCTTGCGTGTCCAGTAAGCATCATATTCCTCAGGCGACAGGTCCTTGGTCTCTTTATACATCTTTTCACGTATCTCATGTATCTCGCGCATCGCTCGGGGTTCAGACATTTTCTATCACCTCTGACGGAGAATATATCTCTACCTTTTTATAACCGTGCCGAAGATTTACCAATTCTGTCATTATAATTGTTTTCCTTTTCACGATGTGTTGAAAGTTCCAACTTATGATTATGTCAAGATCGTAAACTGTCGCCGCTGCGATGTGAAGGGCATCCATCGAGTGTTTTTCGGGTATTATCCCTTCTTTAACATATTCATCAGCCAGCCTCTTTATCTCTTCCGCCCTCGGAAGTATCTCCACATCGTATTCGAAGATCAGTTTGTTCATTTCGTCTTTTTTGTTATGGTCAGGGGTGTTGTCTATCTCATTTTTCACGTAATCAGAAGTGAACGGAATATATTTTCTTTCCTTGATCTCCCTGAACAACTTTATCGTGTCCGCTTTCTTGTCAGGAGAATCATCGGCGAAAACAAAATTCAGAACAGATGTTTCCAGATATACTTTCGGGATCCGCATATTGTGCACCACCGTTTCCTCTTCTATCTCGGAAATAATTTCTGCAATAAAACTCTATCCTAAACGCTGAATTGATATATTGCCCTCATCTTTGAAAAGATGATGGCGGATAGATCGCGGGAAACCTTTCAATCATCAAATTTTACGTTAGGGTTGACGTACCTTCCGTGCTTCTTTGATTTGCCTATCTGTATCGCCGCCGTCGGACATCTGTGAACGCACGCTAAACACTTGATGCATTTACCCGGTTCCCATGTTGGTTTACCGCCATCCATGGAGATCATGTTGACGGGGCATATCTTCTCGCATTTACCGCATCCGTTGCATTTTTTGGTGACTTTGAATTCCTTTGTGTTACGTCTTCCGTATATTCCGTAGAAGAGGAATGACATAACTCTGCCGGGTAAACTCCTTTTCTTAAGATCCTTATCCTTCTTCAGACGCTCAGGGATCTTATCAATTGCGATATCCGCGCTTTTGAATAATTTTTCCTGTACGTCCTCATCAGGTACACGGTATATCGGAACGTAGTTGTCAGGTATCCTGATCTCGAATGAATGTGTAACTTCAGCTCCTCTTTTCACCAATTCTTTACGGAGCATTGCAGACGCGTCGGCAGGAACTCCGCCGTATGTCATCACTGTAAATACTTTCTTTGACTTTAATTTAACAGATGAGATGAATTCAATTACAATGGAAGGAAGACCGAACATATAGACGGGTGCAACGATACCGACAACGTCATCGGCGATCATATCCTTGACCGTGTCTTTAATATTATCATCATTACCATCTTTCATGACGCTGGCTATTGATACCGTTCGTTCATCCAACAGCTTACCTAAACGTTCCGCGACGTACTTGCTGTTCCCCGTTCCGCTGAAGTAGAATATCATATCTGTTCAGAGAGTATACATAAAAGAGATATATAGCATATATCCGTTCCGAGATATATGCGTCAGAAGGCCGACCTGCACCTCCATACCATGTATTCGGGTATCGGACGTCTCGGCAAATTACGTTTTCCGGAATCCATCGACCGGCCGGAGGCCGTCGTAGATGCCGCAAGGGTGAAAGGGATCGATGTTTTGTGTATCACCGATCACAACAGCATAGAAGGCGCATTGGTCGCTGAAGAATATGCTAAACGGTTCGACGACATTGATGTTGTGGTGGGAGAAGAAATTTCAACAAAGGACGGCGAGATAATAGGTCTTTGGCTTAAGGAACGAATACCGCCGATGTTATCATCCGAGGAGACCGTTAAAAAAATAAGGGAACAGAATGGTATTGTGATCGCACCGCACCCGTTCAGTTTTCATGTGCCCGCGTTAAATAATAAGGTCTTTGATCTTGATATCGACGCTTTGGAGACACTCAACGGAGGACATGTCGATAATTATTCGAACAGAATGGCATCAGAGGTCTTCAAGAAGGAAGCTGGACGCTGGGCGGAGACGGGATCGAGTGACGCTCATTCTGTTTCAACAATGGGTTTCGCATGGACCGAATTCGAAGGAAAGGGTGCTGAAGGTCTGAGATCGGCCATACTGGAAAAAAGAACATTTCCGTGCGGTCAGCCGTGCCCTGTGGATAAGTGGGTCGCTTGGAGTATAACTGTCGTATTCAAAACACTGAAGATGATAGTGAGATCCATGTTCGGTCTTATCAGACCGGATCCAAACGATCCTTTGATCACGTCCGTGTTAAATTTATCAGGTCATAAGAAACTGCCGGCGATGATAAGCGCAATGATCTATCTGTTCCCTCCGGTACCGTATCTTGCTTGTATAGCAAGTAATACGTGGTTAAATCGCAGAGCGAAGAAACTATTGGATCATATATCGGAAACATTGGAGAAGATAGGGCCTTCCCAACCCGATTAAGACACGCTTTGTTTTCTCAGACCATGGTTTGAAACTAAACAGTTTCGAAATTATTTTTTGAAACTAAATTGTTTCAAAGCTCATTCCGATCGTTTTTGCGGTCGACTGATGATAACAGAGAAGTAGCGGCACGGCATCCTTGCAACTTCGGTGCATATATCAGTTCGATCGCCGGGCCCGGTAAGCACTCAAAGGAACATCGCCATGTAGTGCGGCATTGTTATTCTTTTTCCGTCCGTTCCTATATTCCCCGTGATGAATTTTAATGCATACGGAGGTTTGAATTTCTCAACGAATCTATTGAGGGACAGGGTCTTTCCGTTCCATGATTTCACTTCGATCGGAATTATGCCGTCATCGTTCGCCAAGAGGAATTCTATCTCTTGCCTCCCCTCCTCCGGTTTGTAATAGTTCAGAGGAATGCCTTTTTTGATCAGGATATCAGCTATGAGATTTTCGTATATCCCTCCTTTGGCCGGCCCTTTCAGTGTATTATTATAGAATTCCGATTTCATTTTCAGACCGTACATTGCATTCAATAGCCCTATGTCGGTCAGATATATCTTGAAGCTCTCCGTATCATCATATGAAGGCAGCGGGAATAGAGGTGACGTTGATCTGTGACAGAATTTGATAAGTCCTGCATCTCTGAGCCATTCCAGGCTGCTCCGGAACTTCTCCGCCCCCTTACCCCGTTCCACCACAGAGTATTGGAATTTTTTGTTCTCCTTCGCCAACTGAACAGGTATCGAAAGATAACAACTGGTTACCTTTACCTTCTCGGAGGCGGAAAGATACCTTGCTATGTCGTTCATATAGGAAGCAATGATCCTCTCCTGTTCTTTCTGCACCTGACCGAAGTTCTTTGTTTTAAGGAATATGTTAACGACCGAGGGCATACCGCCGACTATCGCATATTCTCTGAATCTTTCCGTATGTGCATCATTGCTGGACTGAGGGATCTGTTTTTTCTTGTTAAAATATTCTCTCATATATCCGATCGGAACATCATCGAACCCCTGCCCCCATAGGAATTCTTCAAAATCCAATGAGAACATCTCAAGTTGTCTTTCATAACCCATAGGTATGAGCCGCGTTGTCTTATACGCGATCCTCAGCATTGAACCGGATGCGATGCAGTCGAATCTGTTATCCTCAGCGATCGGTTTCAAAGCGGTCCTTGCATCTCCGCACTCCTGTATCTCGTCCAGGAATAGTAAGGTCTTGCCTTCTTCGAATTTTGCATCAGGCATCTTGTTTGTGATCTTTTTGATAAGGGTGTCCATGTTCAGATCCCCTTCGAAGACCTTTTTCAAACTCGGATAGGTCGCAAAATTCAGTTCGATCGTGTTTTTGTAATTCTGTTTCGCGAATTCTCTGATGATGAACGTTTTTCCGACCTGTCTCGCACCTGTCAACAGAAGACATTCTCTTTCTTTTTCGTTTTTCCATCGGATGAGGTCGTCCATGATCTTTCTCTTCAACATATCGTTCACCGCACCCATATCGTCTGATATGACAGTGCTGAGGAAGTATACAAACATTACCATTTATCGAGATTTTTGCAGTATCTTTTTTCATAATATCGAGATTTTTGCAGTATCTTTTTTCAGAATATCGAGATTTTTGCAGTATCAATTCATCGGCCGAGTATCACTTACCATAAGGAATGAAGGAATTTGAACCCGTGAGTGTCACTCACGGTTTGATCTTATTCTGCGGATGTTTGCGTGACCGCCGACGACGGTCGTCGGCGTTCTTACTCGATCCCGGTGAAGTCCACGGTATTATCTTTGACCCTTTTCGCAAGATTCTTGGATAACATACCCGCTTCTATCCACGCCGCATCCAACACAGCTATAGGCGATAAACAAGGCGGTGACATATCTCCGCGGAACTCTCTTTTGTTTATGCGGCTGTTCTCAAAGTCGATAATATCTTCCATTGTTACGTATTTTAATTTCTCGCCGAATAAAGCTACCTTATGACAATCCGATTCTATAGTTACGTCAAAATTACCTTCGGAATTCATTACTACGGTCACTTTATGTGTTTTACCGCATGTCCTCATATGAGAGGTCACCGTTGCCATGACGTTTCACCCCTTAACGTCTTTGATCAGTATCAGATGCCATCCGAATTGCGTCTTTACGGGACCGACAACAGCACCCTTGGAAGCGGCGAATGCCGCGTTCTCGAATTCCTTTACCATTTGTCCGCGGCTGAACCAGCCGAGGTCGCCGCCCTTCTTTCCGGAAGGACAGGATGAGAACTGTTTCGCCATGTCCGCAAAGGAACTGCCGGCGGTTATCTTATCTTTTATCTCGGACGCTTTCTTCGCATCATCCACGAGGATGTGAGCTGCATTCACTTGTTTCGTCATGTATAACGTAACAGCAACAGCTGATATAACGTTTGTCCGCAATCATTAAATCAATATCCGTGAGTATGAGAACACATGGATACGGATGGTCATAAATTATTCAAGATATGCGTCAGTCTTCCGGAAGAGTTCCTGGAAAGGATGATGGACCCGATCAACGATAACATGGAACCCGTTTATCCGGGATATGACAGAGCGTTCATGTACTCGCATGTGAAAGGAACGTGGAGACCGTTGAACGGCTCAAAGCCGTTCAAAGGAAAGATCAACGAAATAGAAACTGTTGATGAGATAAGATTAGAATTCCTTGTTGCCGAGAAGGATCTGAAGAATGTTCTCAGGATCATAAAAGAAATTCATCCGTATGAGGAACCGGCGATAGATATAACGTCAGTGCGTGATTGGAAAGAGATCATCTGACCGTTTATCTCAAAACACGCGTTTTAAAAGCGCACTTCAGCGTATAATGAACGGACAGATAGTTTTATCATTACAAAGCACGTGAGAGAATAAGTGATAGAATGACCATATCTGTGGACATAACGGACGATCAGATGAAGATCATGCTCATGTATGCCGAAACTAAGAGCATGACGATAGCTGACCTTATAGAGAGTATTGTGGAGCAGATAGAGGACGAACTTGATGCGAGGGCCGCGGACGAGGCACTCGCCGACCTTGAGAAGAATCCGGGCACGATGACCCATGAGGAAGCTATGAGGGAGCTCGGGTTCAGATGAGCTATCGTGTGATCTATTAAAACTCCGTAATAAAATACCTCGGAAAGATGGATCCTCAAATATCTTTGAGAATAATGTCTTGGATAGAAGAAAATCTGGCAGGTTGCAAAGATCCGAGGCGCATCGGAAAAGCGTTGCACGGAGATCGTGCGGGAACATGGAGATATCGCGTCGGCGAGTATCGGGTGATCGCTGAGATCAAAGATAAAGAATTGATAATCACGGTGATCGGCATAGGTTCGAGAAAGAACATCTATAATTGATCTCCCGAAAAGGTCGTTTGATGATCCGGTCTTATCGCATTGACAGTTTTTGCTGCAGGCGTATGTTTCGCCATCCTCAGCAGTTGTTCGAAAAATCCGAACAACTGGATCTTCACTCGATTCTCCGTGAATATTGGCTGACAGAAGCTCGATCCCTTGTGTTTATTTGGCCACCTATTTGGCCATTAAACGGCCATTAAACGGCCATTTACTCCAAAGCACCGCCAAAGCACCATATAGAAGGCATTTTTGAGATCGTATTGACTTCGTCGAAATTATCAACTCGCAAAGTATACCATTTATCTGCTCATTAACTGCGCATTATCTGCTTATTGTTAGTAATACACGTGAAGAAAAAATAAA
>Ga0123353_10019040_pt1 | contig 10185 bp, 9 predicted proteins | sample TergutLab28metaG_3_FD_92763 | JGI IMG/M metagenome (GOLD analysis project Ga0123353, IMG submission 92763) | Labiotermes labralis P3 segment gut microbial communities from Petit-Saut dam, French Guiana - Lab288 P3 | ecosystem: Host-associated > Arthropoda: Insects > Digestive system > Gut ...
GGGAATCTTCGTGACGATTTCAAAACGCCCGGAAAGTCCCAAGTGTTTCATCGCGACGCCGAGCCGTTCTTCGCTCAAACCGTAATCGGCACTCGTGTCGATCGAATTCATGCCGGCATCAAACGCTTCCTTCAAAATCGTCGTCACGTCTTCATCGGTCGGAATTCCATGCCTGTTGGCGATGCCGTAGGGAAGGCCAAACTGAACGGTTCCAAGCATTAAAGGTGAGAAAGGCATAAGCGGCTTTCGTTCATCGACTGTGTCATCTCGGAAGTCATCTGAAGTGTGACGACGATTACTTTGCGGAATAACCTCCGTCAACGGGAATATTTGCACCGGTGATATAAGCGGAAGCGTCGGAAGCAAGGAAAACGATGATTCCTTTCAAGTCGTTTGGCCCGGCAAGACGTCCCAACATGGTGTTGCGGGCGTAGTTTTTCAGAAACGGTTCCGGTTGATTGTTTTCGAGTCCCCCGGCACAGATGCAATTCACGCGGATTTGCCACGGACCGAGCATACTTGCCGCCCAACGGGTAAAATTGACCATTCCGCCTTTTTCATAAAAATATATCGGTGAATCCGTCGTCATTTCCGTCCCTTCGTAATTGGTCGGATTGGGGCCCAACAGTCCCATGTAAGACCCGATATTGATGATGGAACCCCCGTTTCCGGTTTTCATGAGTTCTGCGGAAAGTCGCGTCAAATGAAAAAGAGCACTTGCATTGATACGCAGGCTTTCATCGAAAAGCGTCATCGGGACGTTCCACGAAGCGACGGCACACCGCGTCACGGCGTTATTGACAAGAATGTCGAGCCCGCCGGTTTCCTCGCGAATCCGATCGACAAGCCGGTTGATGGAATTTTCATCAGCCAGATCGACGTACACCGCATGGGCACCCGAATCATCGGCGGTTTTCTTCAGTTCGACAAGGTTGCGGGAAGCAATGAAGGTCTGCGCACCGGCCTCGCACAACGCTTGAGTGATCTGACGACCGTAAAGTCCCGCCCCGCCTGTCACCAAAGCCGTCTTTCCCACAAGTGAAAAACCATCCAATACGTTCATTGTTTCGTCTCCGAAGCGGATTGTCGCGTGATTGATAATGCGCATTGCGCCCGGTCGCATCGTGACAGATCGTATTCGTATCGGAAACCGAGCGGTTCCAAAACGCGGCGATAAATCACGTCACAATGTCGGCAATAGTCGGCATAAGGAGTGAAATGTTTCAACTCCAGGAGTCGTCCTTTGGAAGGACAACGGTGCATTTCAATCGTAAATGTTCCTTGTTCCTCGTCGCAGGTCATGGTGAAATCGGCGGCTTCCTCATTGAGCGTGTGGGACCAGTATTTAAAACATCCGAGAATGCCGAACTCCCGAACAAGTCGTTCCAGCAAAGGTATCCCTTTGGCTGCCAAGTGTTCCCAGTAATCCATGACCGCTTGTTGACCTCCCCTTTTTTCAAGGAAGTCGAACAATTCACTGTAAGCGGGTATAAATTCGGTGCATGGAATCATGGCGTTTTCCCCCGCGTTTCGTGAGAGTCCGATTGAAAAAAAAGATGTTCCGCCCGGCCGGTCGCAGGGTCGTAGGAGAGCATTCTGTATCCCAGTCCCGCCGCTTGACAAACGGTTTCCCACAGTACGCTTGACGTGAGTGAAAAGTATCGCGAAGGGATCGCGCCGTTTTCCCGCATGTATGTGACCGCCGGGCATTGATCCACATAAATCCGCATTTCATTGTCGTTCCTTTCGAAACGGAGCAGTTCAAGGGCATTTTCATCCCGATATGTTTTCATAAAGGCTTCGGCTACGGCGTCAAGTGCTTTTTCCCGTAGGATTTCAATCAAAGGCGAGTAAAAATGAAGAGCGAAACGTCGTAAATAATCGACGACGGCCCCAACTCCGTAGCGTTCGTGCAGATAATCGATTCCGAGACTGAAAATCCCGTGAAAATCACGATGGAAATAGGCATTATCCGCTGCGTTCCGGGTCATGGTGTGAATGGGCATGGATGATCTCCGTTCTTTGGGGAATCGCGTATTACAATTCACCCATTTCCGTCATCTTGGCGAGAATCACTTCCCCGGCCTCGCGCGGGGATGCCGTTTCATAATCGGGGGCATGGTTTCCCGGACATCCCAGAAGATTCATAGCCAGGCTGAACGCCGGAAAGATGTTGTATTGGAACAGGGTGTCTCTCAGTTCGAGAACGCGATTCAAACACTTGCCCCCTTCTTCAAAAAACCCTTTCGCGAATAGCTCAAACATCCGTTTCGATGTTTGCGGACAACAGGCGAACATGCCGTCAAGGTAACGGTTGATCCCAAAAGCCGACGCGACGTCAAAAACGTCAAGACCGCTGAAAATGACGTTGAAAGCGTTCCATATCGAGTCGTCGTGCCAAAGGGAACGTACCAAAACGAGATCGCCGGTCTTGATTCCCCGGATATTCGGATGGACGGCCAATTTTCGAACCAACGGTAACGTGATTTTCATTTTCGTGACCCCGGGAAGATCATATAAATACAGCGGGAAGGAACTCCGGTCGGCGATTTGCGTAAAAAACTTTTCCAACGCGTCTTCTTTGCTAATTCCGTAAAACGGCGTTGTGGCAACCACGCCGTCCACGGAAAGACCTGATAATGCCTTGACGCGATCAAGAACCCTTTCCACGGAATTGTCCATCACTCCCGCCAAAAGAATCGGTCGTTTTTCAAGGTTTACCGACATTTGCTCCAGGGTATCGGTAGCGGTGGATACGGTCAGGGCACATTGATCCTGCCGGACCGATGCCTGCATTCCCATGCTGCCCAGGACCAGGAAACCGGCGGCACCGGCCTGACATTGCAATCGAATCTGTACGGCAAGACTCTCGGGAAGAAGTTTCCCGTTTTCATCAAGGGGTGTTCCCAATGCCGTGTAAAAACCGCTCGGAAGTACTGTTGTCATAATGATTTCATTGTGTTGTAAGGAGAGTTATTCCGCCTTGACGGGGATGAAAACTTTTCGCGAGGGGAAAAACCAACTGGCCAAATATCCGGCAAAGATACAGGAAAGAAATCCCGTGCCGGAGTAAAGTAAAATGTGAACCGACTTGTTATGACTGACGTAAATTTGGACTAAAACGCCGACCAGGATTCCGACCAATGCACCTTTTGCATTGGCGCGTTTGGACATGGCGCCCAGGAAAAAAAGTCCGGCAAGCACGCTCGTCATCAACCCCATCAATCGGTTGTACTCCTCCCAAAAGGAGGAGATGCTCCATGTTGTCATGACGAGCGCGAGTAAAATTCCCAAAATTCCGCCGACAAGCGATGAAATTTTGGCACAGGCGAGAGAGTTCGCTTCATTGCGAACCCAAAGTCTCCGGTGAAAATCAATGGTATATGCTGCGGAAATGGCATTCACGCTGGCACTCACGCTCGACATGGACGCTGCAAAAATTGCAACGATCACCAGACCGGAAATCCCGGGCGGCATTTGCGTAATGATGAACCACGGGAAAAGCGAATCGTTGCTGTTCATGACGACGGAAAGTTCCGTCGGGTGTTGTTTGTAAAAAAGATAAAACGCGGTGCCGATCGCAAAAAGGAGGATTCCGCAGGGAAAAGTCATCCAGGCGTTGATCCACAACCCTCCGGCGGCTTCCTTGTCGGTTTTACTGACGAAATACCGTTGTACGAGCGATTGGTCGGAGGAAAACGGAATGACCATCAGGAAAAACGACGCAATCAACACCGTCCAAATCGTGGGTTCCTTGAAATTCACGGCGGCACTTCCCAGGGACAGTTTGTGATCGGCGGCAGCCAGTCTTGCCGCTTCCACGAGCCCGACGTCCAAACGAAGCATGGCGATGTAAAAAGCGATGAGCAGTCCGCCGATAAGAATCACGACCTGGAGCACGTCGGTCCAGATCACCGCTTCGATCCCTCCGAACATCGTATAAACAAGGCTGACCACGCCGACGACAATAATGCATGTGTAAATGTCGAAGTTGGTGACGATGTTTAAGGCGATGGCGGGAAGAAACAGCATGACGGCCATGCGAACGATCTGGAAAGCGATGAAAACAAAGCTGCCGAACAATCGAATCGCGAGGTTGAATCGTCTTTCAAGATATTCATAAGCACTTGTCAGATTATACTTCCGCAACTTGGGAATCAGGAAATAAATAATGAACGGCGACGCCCAAAGCGGTGCCATCGAAAGAATCAAAAAATTCCAGTTGGTCATGTAACTTTTGACGGGTACCGCCATGTACGAAATGGAACTCATGGCGGTGCCGTAAATACTGATGCCGATGATCCACCAGGAGACACGATGCCCGCCGCGAAAATAATCCTCGGTCCCTTTTTGACGTTTGGAAAAATAGGCGCCCATTCCGATTAACAGGCCGAAATAGAGTACCATGATTCCGATATTCAAGGTGCCGAGCCGGCTTCGGTTTTGTGCGATCGTGATCTGAAGAATATCCGGGGCACGGCGTCCCGGCCCGGATTCACCGCAGGCGAGAACGATTTTCCCCTGCCAAGAAACCGCCGACGTAACAAGCGGAAGAGGTTGCGACGACTTCCCCAGAAGAAAAAGCTTTTTCGTTATGGTGTTGTAAGCGTAAATCTCATCCGAAAAACCCGGAAAATGATCGGAATAATCCATGAATCTCCGTTTGATTTCCGCAGCGTCTGGTGCATTGGATTTTTCCGCTTCCGCAGCCGCATCACCAAGCCGATTGCGTTCCCGTGTCGCCTCGTTGTCGCAATTACCAAGAAAGAGAATATGCGATGTTCCCGACGCAATCGCGGTCGCTGCGGAAAAAGTGAAAGGAAGTCCATCGACGTTTTCAACGGGTTCCCAGATTTTCGAATCGAATCGATATCGCCACGCATCTCCGAGCTCAATCATTTCTCCCGTTTCCGTATAATGACGACCTCCAAACAGGTAGAACGCTTTCCCTTCACCGTCGTTTTGCACCGCACATACCGACAAGGCCCGCGACGGTCCATTCCAACCCGGAAGCGTTTCCCACTTGAAATCCCCGGTTCCACTTTTTTTCAAATCCAACGAGAGAAAGGCTCCGGAAGTCGCACCCGTGCTTTCGTCAAGGAAGCCACCCGCGAGATAGAGTACCTGGTTATCGACAGCAACCGCAGGAAACGTGAGCGGCATGGGGAGTTTCGGCATCGGAACCAATTTCATATCCTGGATGTCGTTGTCCCAAACAATTTTCCAGCATTCGTCGGTCGGTTTTTCCGCACTCGCCCCACCGATGATGCAAAGACCGTCGGAAACCGTCACACTGGCGCCATTGGCCCGCAGTTCGGGAAGTTTGGCGGATGTGGTGGTCCATCGGTATTCGCCGTTCTTTTCATGTGTCAAAACATGAACGGAGTCATGATATTTCTTTTTTCCGTCGCGCCAGGGAGGTTCGTCGGGAAAATTGGTTCCTCCGGCTATCACGAGCTTGTCGTGGACAATTCCGACAAAAGGACCGCCGACGCCGGTTTCCTTTTGATGATCGTCAAGTCGCGATGCAATTTTTTGTACTTCCATAGCATTAACGGAATTCGGCATGAAAATCCAAAGGAGTAAAATAAAAAAAAACACGATCCATTGACGGGATAAGGACATAACAACACCACATGGGGATTAGGTGATCCGATGAAACAAACGGCCCAGGAACGAAAGGGATGCCAGGCGGATTTTACGTTCCGCTTCTTCTTCAAGCAAACTGGAACGGGCACGCCACGTCGTGTAACCGCCAAGTCGAAACGAATCTTCCGTGGGAAGATAACCGGAAGCACCATTCGCATTGGAAATCACGAACGTCGACGGAAACGGTGAAGCCCCGCGAATTTCACGACCAGTCGCACTGTAGACTTCACAAGGAATGGCAACGATTCCGAGCGAACCGATGCGGATGGCTTGAATTTTCAGGGAATGCGAGTCGGGAAGGGCATCGACAAGCAGGGTTTCCCTTGCATAAACATCTTCACGAGTGATCGGTTGGCGATCTCCGGTTTTTTTGAGATGATCATGGGCGAGTGCCACTTGTTCTCTGGTCGGTTTGCGAATAGAAAATGTCATTTCCTCTTCAAGCATGTCAAGGGAAACATTATCGGAAAAAACGATTTTCCGGTAGGCTCGCGCGCCAGCGCGAGCCACCGACTCTCCAACGGAGAACCGGTCGAATGTCCGTTGGGGATTTCGAAAATCAATGCAATTGGTATCGCCGCTGGTTCCATTGCACAGGATTCCGAGAAAATTTTCCTTTTCTTCAACCCCGATCATTTCGGCGATCCGGTCGGAAAAAACTGAAAAATAATCGGCGGAAATGTTGTCGGTACCCACGTAGTGCGTCGAATAGTTTCCCAAAACGGCCAACGGTGCGCCATTTTTTCTCGTCACGGCCAAAACGCAGACCGTTGGGTCCGGTTGACCGGTGGGACAAACGATGTCCGCCTGCTTTCCTTCGGGATTCATTTGGGCGATATCTCCGGGAGAACCTGTAAACGCCTGGTTTTCTGTCCAGGCCGTTCCCGGTTTCATGATAAATCGCCGGCAAAAGACATGCTCTGGGTCGGCATCCGTCGCAAAACCCCAAGCGGCCTCTTCCAAGCGTGCATTGGCCCGGATGACGGCCTCGGCGATACGACCGGGCAACCATGCGGCATACTCTTGATCGACACCGGAACCCAAAACGCCAAGTACGCTTGGGGCACTGTGGCAATGGGTGGCCGAAAACATCAGGCGATTTGTCGGAATGCCGGTTTGACGACTCGCAATTCCTTTGGCCTTGTCATAAATATCCGCAGGGATCAGGCAGGAATCGACGACCACCATTGCGATTCGGATACGACCGTCGTCAAGAACAAGGGCTCGCACGGAAAGCGGATCGTCCACTTGATCAAGATACCGTTCAAAAAAATCGCCGTTGACAATAACCGGGAGCTTTCGAGGAGTAATATCAACAGATGCCGCACCGGCCTGAAAGGAAGGGGATGTCCCGGAAGGAATACGGTTTTCCGATGCTTGAATTGGCATACTATTCTCCCCGCACAATGGAATCGTTGACAAGATCGGTTTCGATGGATGTCTCTCTTCCGTTGTGTTCTCCGCGGAGGACCAGTTTCATGGGGACAACCTCATTCTGGGGTTTAAACCCGAGTGTGCTTTCATACAAAAGCTGGCCGAGACGGCGTCCCATCATTGTCACCGACGGTTGTGTTGCCGCGTGCGTAAAGCAACAGACGCCTTGCGGTTCACGATGATGCAGAACCGTGATTTCCGTTTCATCCGGGAATTTTCCCAGTTGGACGAGAGCCTTTTGAAAAACTTCGGCCAGACCGGAAGTCAGACAAATCACGCCGTTCGGGTCGAATTGCGTTTGAATCAACTCACACAGTTCATCGACACAACAGGGATCGTCTTCATCATGCTGAAGAAAAAAACAATTCGGCACTCCCAATCGGATGGCCGTATTGACGATGGTCGTATCGCCGGGCAAAACGGTTTTACGCAAAATGACGGCGATACGTGTCCGACGCTTTTCCTGGAGATGGTCGAACAATATCCGCAACGCCGATTCGTGACCAATATCCATTTGGCTCATCGGGGAAACACCGGGGCATTTCGTTCCCAAAAGAACATGCGGATATCCGCTTTGACCGACAATCTTTTGAATGGTCGGAGTGGAACTCAACATGACAAAAGCATGAGTCAACAGGTCGTTTTTGGACTCGGCAAGGAGGCGTTTGATTATTTTGACTTCATTCTGCGGTTTCAGAACCGTGTAACTGATATGGGACAGCGGAAACTCGTCGCGGATTCCGCTAATAATACTTCGGCCGAATTCCTGCATGGCGGACAGCCGGTTGTTTGACAAGAAATGAATATTGTCAATCATTGGAGTTGTTTCGGTGGGATTCACGACCATGGAACCCGTGCGTTGTCTGCGCTTCAAAACATGCCGTTTTTCCAAAAGTTGCAACGCCCGACCGGCAGTTGCTCCCGCCACGCCAAGATAAGACGCCGCTTCCACTGTGGTGTAATAGGTATCGCCGGACTTCAGCTTACGATCTTTGATATCCTGCATCAACCGTTTGGCAAGCAGGAGTGTCCGTTCAACTTTAATAACTCGGTTTTTCACGGGAAATTGTTACTGCATCTCGTATGGAAAAATTGTGACACTATCATCATCAGTATCGTGTTTACTTGCTCCAGTTTATTCAAAAACCTCAAATATGTCAAATTATTCCGAGCGTTTTTTTAAGCATTTTTGCTTTGTTTTTTTACGACAAGATGGTCTTCCATTGTCATAACATGATAGTTCATAATGGATTACAAAAATTTTTCCGTCGCTTTTGATTGCGGAAAAAAATGAAAAAATAGTCAAAATCATTTAAAAATACTTGATATTTATTTTTATTGCAGAGTACGATCGGATGGACGGACTGTGGTATCAACAGTTTTCTATGGTAAAGTTGCTCCCGCCTTGGTCGCTGTTCGGTTGCCTCTAATGACTGCAAACCAACTACTGATACGCTTTAATTGTGTGGAATCACAAACAAATTTTCAATTCTTTCTTCTTCAATCAAAAAAATTTCTGAAACTCCTCATTTTGAATAGTCGATATAATTGATATAGTATTTTTGTCTTCCGTAGTGCAAGCTGATTTATGATAAAATTATCATAAATATGGGGTTTTGTCGACATGACTGACCAAAGGGATCGCGAAAATTCGGAACAAATTATCGCCCGCCTTCAAGAACAACTGATGCAGGCTCAGAAACTGACGGCAATCGGTGAGTTGTCCGGAACGATCACTCACGAGTTTAACAATATTTTGATGACGATTATCAATTACGCAAAGCTCGGTCTGCGGCATAAGGATGATGAAACACGTACAAAATCATTTGAAAAAATTCTCACTGCCGCAAATAGGGCAGCCAAAGTGACCAGTACAATTCTCGGTATGGCGAGAAATCGCAAATCTGGATTTGAACCAACGAAACTTTTAGTGATTATTGAAGATGCGCTGATGCTCCTGGAAAAGGAAATGAACAAATACAGGATTTCAGTCGAGAAAGAGCTGAATGATGTTCCAGAAATATGGGCTAATGGAAATCAGATTCAACAAATTTTGCTCAACTTGTTAATTAATGCGCGTCAGGCAATGCCCAATGGAGGTAAACTCAATGTCAAACTAGACTTCGATCCAGTAAACGGCATGGTGACTCTTCTTGTGCGTGATAATGGCACAGGAATTCCACAGGAGAAACTGAAGCATATTTTCGATTCGTTTTACACGACAAAAATCGGCCCAGATGCCAGTGGAAAAGGTGGAACCGGATTGGGGTTGGCGACCTGTCGCAATATCGTCGAAGCCCATTCGGGTAAAATCCGTGTCAATAGCACATTGGGCAAAGGCACAGCATTTACAATTATGTTTCCCGCGCATCAATCTATTGCTACGACAATTCTTTCATGAAATCGTTCTGTGGTATCTCAAATGAAAGTGTGCTCTTGAGTTAAACCAATTATGGGTGTCCAATAGAACACTTTTTTCGAGTATTTTAAAGCAAGATGACTAAAATAGAGAAAAATTTTAAAATAAGTGTGGTGTTTCAAGCCAAGTCAAGTTATACTAATCTTATGTTTTTTACATTTCGCCCATTTGTGCGGTCATATTTATTGGTCAGCCAATGAGCTTTTTGATTAGTGTTGTTTAAAACGATGTTCAGATGCCAAAGTAGGCATTAAATCCAGGAAATATCGCATGTCTCTGGTGTACCAGGGAGAAATTCTATGGCTAAAGTTCTTTGTCTTTTCGCACTGGTCGTTTCTTCGATAATTTTCCTGGTTTTTTTTCTTGATCTGATACTTGGAATTCCATTTGCGCGCATTAATCCAATGATGGACATCGCATTTGTTCTTTCATCGGCCATGGTCGGACTGTTTGGTTATCTGACGTTTCGAGAGCAGCGTTAGTCGCGGTAGTGGCGGTTGCGGTGTGATCGGGTACAGTAAACCCTAGTTGCGCGACTGGGTAAGTTGGAATATATTGATGGTTTTGAGTTTCTCCCTCCGTGGATTGTTTTGGAGTCCACCATGATGAAAGACAAAATCTTTTTCGGGGAATCAATCATCGGATAAAGAGCTTCCCATGATCGACCCTCATCAATCGCACTA
>Ga0123353_10019042_pt1 | contig 10185 bp, 7 predicted proteins | sample TergutLab28metaG_3_FD_92763 | JGI IMG/M metagenome (GOLD analysis project Ga0123353, IMG submission 92763) | Labiotermes labralis P3 segment gut microbial communities from Petit-Saut dam, French Guiana - Lab288 P3 | ecosystem: Host-associated > Arthropoda: Insects > Digestive system > Gut ...
AAATTCACCACAATCATATCGTCAGATCATTCTCCTCCCGCAAAATTGTGGCCTCGGCCATCACGTTTTTGACCACCCGCAGGATGATGGCCAGGAAACCAGCCGCCACGAAAATGACGAGCAGCGGCGGAATCCAATAAAACGCCGCCAGCGAAACCAGGGCGACAAAAACGAAGCACCACGAAAGCAGGCGCAGCAGACGCACGTTCTGCCGCGTGAACACACTGCCCGTGCGGATATTGAGCAGCAGCTTCAGCAATGAGGCGATGGCGGCCCAGCCTGCCGGGCAACAGGTGTAGAACACCAGGAGCATGGGCTTATACCATGTGTCCAAATAGTAATACGCATTCGCCGGGCGCAGCAGCCAGGGCAGCAAGAACATGCCGGCCGACAGCGCTGCCCCGGCGAGATAGGTTGCTGCCAGCGACAGCATGAGGGAGTGTCTCGGCTTCCAGATTGGTTTCATGGGATCATCCTTTCGATTATCGTTTATCGATAACAGTATAACACATGTATTATCGTTTGTCAATAATTATTTTTTGAAAATTGATAATTATTTTTCGTAAAATAATAACGCCGCCGAATCGCTTCAGCGGCGTATCATTCTCTTTCATGGAGGGGTTCGGCATAGCCAGCATGACCGGAGGGTGCCCGCAGGGCGGGGCGGTACGCGAATCACAATATAATGCAGATCAGCCCCGAGCAGCCCTCGTTGATCACCTTCTCGATGGTCTCCTGGAACTTTCCTCTCGCTTCGCTCGGCATGCGATACAGCTTATTATGCAGTCCCTCATTGACCAGTTCGTGCAGGCTCTTGCCGAAGATGTTGCTGTTCCAAATTTCCTGCGGGTTCTCCTCGAACTCGTTGAGCAGATACATTACCAGCTCCTCGCTCTGGGATTCCGAGCCTACGATGGGGGCGACCTCCGTGGTGATATTGGCCCGCATGATGTGCAGCGAGGGCGCGCTGGCCCGCAGGCGCACCCCGTAGCGGCCGCCCTGTCGCATGAGCTCCGGCTCCTCCAGGTGCAGCTCCTCCAGGGAGGGCATGACGATGCCGTAGCCCGTGGCGTCCACCTCGTCCAGGGCGTTCTTGATGCGGTCATAGCTGGCCTTGGTGCGGGAAAGCTCCGTCAGCCAGCGCAGTAAGTCCTGCTCGCCGCTGATTTCCAGGCCCGTGGATTCCGCCAGGACCTTGTAGAACAGCTCCGCCTGCACGTTCAGTTCTACCATGGCCGAGCCCTCGCTCAGGCTCAGGGTGCTCAGGGCGGCGCCGCTGACGTATTCTGCCGCCCGTAGGGCCGTCACAAAGGCATCGGCGTCGCGCATGGCCCGCAAATCCCGGGCGGATTCCCGCACGGAGGTATAGAGGCTCCTGCGCAGCCAGTGCTCGCTCTCCAGAGTGACAATCCAGCCCGGGAGGTTGACGCTGACCTCGCGGATGGGGAAGGACAGGAGCACCTGGGAGAGGATCTGCCGGATCTGGATCTCGGTCAGGTGCAGGCAGTTGACCGGCATGACCGGTACGCTGTATTTGACGCTCAGGGACTGCGCCATGGCCGCGGCGGCCGGGGATTCAGGAGTGGCGGAGTTGAGCACCACCACGAAGGGCTTGCGCAGCTCCCGCAGCTCGTTGATAACGCGCTCCTCCGCCTCGGCGTATTCGTCCCGGGGGATCTCGCTGATGGAGCCGTCGGTGGTGATCACCAGGCCGATGGTGCTGTGCTCGCTGATGACCTTGCGGGTGCCGATCTCGGCCGCCATGTTGAAGGGGATCTCCTCGTCGAACCAGGGGGTCATCACCATGCGGGGCTGGTCGTTCTCGATATAGCCCAGGGCGCTGGGGACGATGTAGCCCACACAGTCGATCATGCGCACGCGGAACTTCGCATTGCCTTGTAAGGCAATTTCCACCGCCTCCTCGGGCACGAACTTGGGCTCGGTGGTCATGATGGTGCGCCCGCTGGACGACTGGGGCAGCTCATCCTGGGCGCGCTCCCGCTTGACCTCGTGGGTGATGTTGGGGATGACCAGGGTATCCATGAACTGTTTGATGAATGTGGATTTGCCCGTGCGCACAGGCCCCACCACGCCGATGTAGATATCCCCCTGGGTGCGCTGGGCGATATCGTTATAGATGCTGCGTTCTTCCATGAGATTTTCCTCCCGTAATTCAGCATTCAGCATTCATAATTCAGCATTAGACCGAAGGTATAAGCAGCATCTGCCCGGCGTTTGCCGTGTCGCCGCCCAACTCGTTTTCCAGGCGCACGGCGTCCATCGTGGTGCGGTAGCGCTTGGCGATTTCCCACAGGGGCTCGTTATCGCCCGCGAAATAGATGGTCAGAGGCGAACGGCGGGGAAGTTCCTCCTCGGTGGGCGTCACCGCGCTGACGATGCTGTGCGTCTGCGCCGCGAAGAATTCCCCCGAGGCCGCCAGCTCCGCCCGGACCTCCAGCGATCCGCCGCTGACCGACTCCTGCATGCCCAGCAGGTCGATCTCCACCTCGGCGCTCAGGGCTCCCTCGCCCCGCTTCAGGTTCCTTTTAAAGGTATAGGGCAGGTCTTTGTCCGCGGCGGCAATCTGCCCCTCGCCGTCGAGGTAGATGATGCTAAGCTTCAGCTTGCCCGCCACGAGGAGGGTGTCGTTCTTCACTGTGGTTTCGGGCGGCAGCATCTCGCCGCCCAGCAGCAGTACGCTCTGGATACCGCCTGGGAGGTCGTAGGTCTCCCGGGCCAGGAAGGTTTCCCGGAAGCTTTCCACCAGCTGGCGGGATTCCAGGCGGCGGGTTTCCAGGCTCAGGCCGCCCTGCGTGGAATAGGCGTCCTTCACCACAGGCAGTTCTGCCGGGGCATAGCCGCGCACATCGGCCCCGACGCGCACGGTGAGTTCAAGCAGGCGCGCCGCGCCGCTGCCGTCGGCCTTGGGGGCGGCGTCCAGGGAACTGACCGTCAGGCGCAGGGTATTGGCCGTGTCTTCCGATACCCCCGGGGCCTCGATGATCTGGCTGATGGGCATGGTGTGCAGCACCTGCACGGGTTCCTTGATCCCCCGGCTGCGGTAGACCACGCGCACCTCCAGGCCGCCCTTCACCAGCAGCTTATTTTTGATGGCCTTGACCTCCTGGGTGACGGCAACCGCGTGCCGGAGGATGATCTGATCCACCGCGGGCGCGCCCGCCTCCACCTCGATGACCTCGGAGAGGGTGAAGCTCGTGCTATGCAGGGCCTCCAGGGAGGACAGCCGCAGGGGTTCGCTCAAAACCTGCATGCCGCCGCCGCTGACGCCCGTGAGCACGGCCTCCTCCCTGCGCCTGCGCGCAAGCAGCTGGATGCTGAGCATGCCGTGGACATCCAGCCTGCGCTGGCTGACGGCCCGGCCGTTGGCGAATTCGGCTTTCACCCGGGCCTGCAGGGCCGCCTGCTCGTTCAGGCCTCCGATATCCGCTGTACGGGTGAAGGGATAGCTCTGCTCAAAGCTTTGCAGCGAGCCGTCCTCGGCGGCATAAAGCACGTTTACGCGGGCAGAGCCTTCTATGGCGGCGCGTTCGCCCGACGCCTGCACCGCGTGCACCGCCGGCTCCACCGAGCACTTGAGGATGCGCAAAATATCCGGGCAGTATTCCGGCAGGGTGATGTCGCCGTCCACCGTCTGCTCCAGCTTGCCATCGTATACGGTTTCCAGGCTTCCCACGCTCTGGGTCGTGTGCTGCAGTTCCATGGTATGTACCTCCCTTTCGGTCGTGGCGGCTATGCCGCCTCCCTCGGTATGGATTCTTTGAGTCTTTCATGGGATGTATATGCGGCATCGTGGGGGGATAGACTTGGGCTTGACAATTTTTGCTTGACAGGGGGGCATGTTTGGAGTATACTATGGAATAAGCGGTCCGCTAGCTCAGTTGGTCAGAGCCCCCGACTCATAATCGGGTTGTCCTGGGTTCAAGTCCCCGGCGGACCACCATGGGAATTGAAGAATTCCCAAAAAAGCAGGGCAAACCGTTGAGTGTCAAGGGTTTGTCCTATTTCCAGCAGTTTCCCAGCGTGAACGCGGAAGTTCGGGCCTCTGAATGAAAAATCAGCCCGGCGTTCCGCCGAACTGATCGCCAGGCTGGCGGCGAACTATCCCGAGCAACAGATGTATTATGCGGTCATCCTGGATAAGAGCATTTACAGCTGGCCCTGCCGCTGAAGCCAGATGAGATGACTGTCATGGACGGCTGGTAGATATTCAACGCCAATACCCGGATGCTATAAGTGAATATCCACGGTATCCCGCGCGGCCTTCAAAAGAGCGTATAGATGAAAGCGGTCATGACATTTGAGGACACGAAGAAGAGGATCAGGCCCACGATGACCAAAATGACGACAGCGGGGATCAATATGAATTTCCTGTTCGTGATCAGCCCGGAAAACAGCTGATACAGGATTCCCCAATAGGACGCCCGCCTCGGGCTTGCCGCGGCTCCGTCCGCCCGCGCGATATCGCTGAACGCCGAGCGGGGCTCCGGCTGCGCCTGCTTCCAGGCAAAATACCCCTGCGTCTCCCGTTTGCGGCGCAGGAACAGCCCCACAGGGAAAATGAGCGGGAAGTAGAGGACGGCCAGCAGGACCGCGAACACGGCCTTCCCCACGGCGTTCCCCCAAAGGCGGAAGGCCTTGTAGGGGTACTTCAGCAGGGAGGGCGCGGCGACGCCGAGGAGCAGGAAGGCGAGGCCCAGGAAAAAGACGCAGATAAAGATGACGTCCCAGGGCTTTGCCGCCGAAAGCCAGTTCAGCACGCCCACGGCCATCAGGATGATGCCGCCCATCAGCCCGAAAATGGTCTCGTTCTTCAGCTCCTCCATCGCGTCGCTGTATTCTTTTTTCTCCAGGTAGGTCTTCAAACGCCTTCCCTCCCTTTCTGCTTCGCCTTGTCGAACAGGCGGTTCCCGATGACCGCATAGTCCATATCCGTTGCCATAAAGCAGCGGTAGGCGTCCTGCGCCGTATTGACGATGGGCTCGCCGCGCACGTTGAAGGATGTGTTGACCATCACGCCGCAGCCGGTGAGCTTCTTCAGCGCGCTAAGCACGCCATACGCGAAATCGCTGCTTTCGTCCACGGTCTGCACGCGCGCGCTGAAGTCCACGTGGGTCACGGCGGGGATATCGGAGCGCCGCTGCTTCACGATGTCGTAAATGCCCATGGATTCGTCCGTTTCAACGGGCAGCCGGCGCTCCTCGCGCACAGGGTAGGTGAAGAGCATATACGGGGAATCCGTTTTCATGTCGAAGTATTTCTGCGCGTCCTTCGCCAGCACCATGGGCGCGAAGGGGCGGAAGCTCTCCCTGCGCTTGATTTTGACGTTCAGCTTATACTGTGTCTCCGGATCCTGCGCGCTGGCGAGGATGGAGCGGTTTCCCAGCGCCCGCGGGCCCCATTCCGCCCGGTCCCGGGCCACGCCGACAATTTTGCCCCTGGCGATCAGGGAAGCGGCCTGCTCCGCCAGGGCGCCGGGCTTCATGGGCTCCCAGACGCCCCCGAGACTTTTCAGCAGGGCGTCGTCCCTCTTGCTGTCCCTCTTTATATTAGACCCCAGGAACGAGCCGTTCATGCCGTCGCGCTGGGGGGCGGGGCGCTCGTTTTCCTCGTACCAGACCGAAAGCGCCGCCCCAAGGGCGCCGCCCGCGTCGCCCGCCGCCGGCTGGACCCATACGCGCGCAAAACCGGCTTCCCTCTGCAGCGTACCCATGGCGACCACGTTCAGCGCCACGCCGCCCGCCAGAACCAGGTTTTCGCAGTCGGTTTCCCCGCGGACATGCCTGGCCATTTTCAGCAGGATCTCTGTCGTGACGCTTTGGATGCTGGCGGCGATATCCATATCAAAGCGTGTGATTTCGCTCTCCGGCTTCCTCGCGGGCCTGCCGAACAGCGCCTCGAACCGCCGGTTGATGGTCCTTACGCCGTGGGTATAGCTGAAATAGCGCTGGTTCATCACAAAGGAGCCGTTGTCGTGGATGCACAGCAGTTCCCGCTTGATCAGGTCGGCAAAGCGCGGCGTTCCGTAGGGCGCGAGCCCCATCAGCTTGTATTCCCCTTCGTTGATCTTGAAGCCGGCATAGAAGGTGAAGGCGGAATAGAGCAGCCCCAGGGAATTGGGGTACACCATGTGCCGACGCAATTGGATCCGGCTACCCTCGCCGGTGCCCCAGGCGGCGGTGGACCACTCGCCCGCGCCGTCCACCGTCAGGATGGCGGCCCGCGCGAAGGGCGAGGGGTAAAAGGCGCTGGCGGCGTGGGAAACGTGGTGGTCGCGAAACAAAATCCGTTTATTCCTTACGCCCAGCTCCCTCGCGATTACCCTTTCCAGCCAGAGATTCTCCGTCAGCCATTTGGGCATCGCGTATAGGAACGCCACCAGGCTGCGGGGCATGACCCAGTGCAGGGATTGCAGCAGGCGCTCGAATTTTTTCAGCGGATCCTCATAGAACACGATGTCGTCCACGTCCTCTATGGGCACCTTGCATTCCCGCAGGCAGTAATCCACCGCGTGGTGGGGGAAGGAGGCGTCGCCCTTAACCCGGGTAAAGCGCTCCTCCTGCGCGGCCGCCACGATTTTGCCGTCCCGCACAATGGCGGCGGCGGAGTCGTGATAATAGGCCGAAATCCCCAGTACAATCCGCTTGCTCAATAAAATGCCTCCTCTCCGCTATCGCTCTCGATGGTCACGGTCAGGGCCGCCTGCTTTCCGTCCTTCGTTTTCGCGCTGATCAAAAGGGAGGTGACGTATCGCCCGCTCCCGTCCTCCCACGTGCACCGGTTCCCCCGCCGCCCGCCCAGGCGCACCGGCTTCTGGTCGTCAAACCCCAATTTCTCATTGATCGCCAGGGTGTAGACCTCGGCCGAGAGCAGATCCTCGCCCTCGATTTGCACGCCGGACAGCCTGACCGGATACTTAAAGTTCAGCTTCACGTATTTTTTCCCCAGCGGGTGGGTTAAAAAGTTGCCGTGCACTCCGGCTTTAGGGTCCGCCTTTGAGGACTGATCGGGATATTCTATAGTATATTGCGAAACAGCGCCGCTTTCCTGTATGGCCTGCGGACCCAGCATAAAGGGCAGCCAGTCGTTCACTTCTATGGAAAGCTTCGTCTTGTCTCTTTCGCTTTTTTCGCCCAGGATGGACGGGTAGTGCTGTTCCAGCACATCCGCAGCGTATTGCCCCAAAAACAAGGAAGTTGCTGGGCCGGGATGCTTGTTGACGGGATTGGCGAGGAAATAATCATCATATTTGCCGTCAGAGTATTGTTCCACGAACAGGTCGAGCGGGTTGTATACCGGGAGCCCCGCCTGCTCAAACAGGGGCAAAACGTTTTGATAGAGGGGCTCGAAATAGCTTTTGCTCGGCGCTTCCGGCGTCGGAATCACAATCAGCGGAATGCCGAGCTCCCGTATAAACGCGCCCAATGGCCGCAGCACGCGCGTGTTATAAGCTTCCAGGTATTCGCCTTCCAGAATTTTCTGTTCCCATGTCGGGTAGATATAACCGTATTCGCTGTTGTTATATCGGTTTTCGGTCATCATGATTTTGCCCAGTATCTTCGACTCTACCCAATCGAATATACCGGGAAACGCCGGTCGCAGCCAGCTCATAAAGTTCTTGGTGTAAAGTGTCGTCGCGTAATATTTGAGCCCCATGCCGCTGTCCATGCTTCCCAGATCCGCGTCATTTGTAACATAACCGATGATGATCAGATCCGGCTGAATATCCTCCAGCAGGGAGGTATCCCTGAGCCAGAGATATTCGTCATAGGTCGAGATTTCTCCTGTGCCCGCCGCGTATACCGCGCAGTCATAGCCCCGGCGGCCAAGCTCGGACTGCAAAATATTCCACCATATTTGGTTGATATTGGATAGGCCGTCGCCAAAAACAAAAGAATCTCCCAGTACCAGGATTTTCGGATGCTCTGTGCGTATCTCCTCCCTGCCCCGGATTGCCATGAGCGGATAGTCGAACGCTTTCGTTTTCTGCTCGTGGGCCATACTCAACACGACTCTGTTTTCACTGAAGTATTGATCATACCCGCTGGCCGCGTCCACAATCAGCAAAGAAAAAAACAAAATGACTGCCGCGGAAAAGGCGTAGGCCAGAGAGAGTACCGGGAAGAGCCGCAGGGATTTGATTTGCAGCAGCGCCTTGGTGTATACGCTGTCCGGATTGTCCCTATTTTTGTGCATGGAGCAAGCCAGCCCCGCGCTTAAGCAGAGCAGAACAGCGGAGATGATAATTTTTGCCACAGTGTCATCCTTTCGGGCCGCCGGAGCCGATTTTCTTTATCATTATAGCAAAGGGGGCTTATGCTGTCAAGCCAGATCGCCGCACTTGGATTCAATAAAATGCCTCCTCTCCGCCATCGCTCTCGATGGTCACGGTCAGGGCCGCCTGTTTTCCGTCCTTCGTCTTCGCGCTGATCAAAAGGGAGGTAACATACCGCCCGCTCCCGTCCTCCCAGGCGCATTGGTTCCCCCGCCGCCCGCCCAGGCGCACCGGCTTCTGGTCATCAAACCCCAATTTCTCATTGATCGCCAGGGTGTAGACCTCGGCCGAGAGCAGATCCTCGCCCTCGATTTGCACGCCGGACAGCCTGACCGGGGTTTTGAAATTCAGCTTCACGTATTTTTCCTTCAGCGGGTAGGTCAGAAAGTTGAGGTTGGCCCATTTCTCTATGTCCGCTTCCAGTGCCTGATCGGGATACCGGATCGTATAGCGCGAGGCGGCGCCGCTTTCCTGCATGGCCTGCGGACCCAGCATAAAGGGGAACCAGTCGTTCACTTCGATGACGAGCTTCGATTTATTTCTGCCGCTTTTTTCGCCCAGGATGGACGGGTAGTGCTGTTCCAGCGCATCCGCGGCGTACTGCCCCAGGAACCAGGAGGTCGCCGGGCCGGGGTGCGAGTTGGCCGGGTTCGCGCTGAAATATTCGTCGAATTTGCGGTTTGGTTTTGGGTATCGCTCGTTAAACCTGGAGAGCGGGTTGTATACCGGGAGCCCTGCTTCCTCAAACAGGGGCAGAACAGCCTGATAAAGCAGCTCAAAATTTCTCCCGCGTGGCGACGTCGGTGTTGGGATCACGATCGTCGGGATGCCCAGGCCTTCGACGAATTCGCCCAAAGGCCGCAGCACAAGGGCGCTATAGTTTTCCAGATGCCCGCTCTCAACCATCTCTCTTTCCCAGGCCGCATAGGCGCCCGCCCGGGTCAGCCATTTGTTTCCGATAAAAGCATATAAATTCGGGATGAAGGCCGGCCCCCAGCCCTTTTGGGCGTACCACATCGTTCCGGCTGTTTCCTCAATTTGAAAATTCTCCGCCACGGCCCTTTGGGCGTTTTCGACGACCAGGGAAAAAAGGCTTTTGTCCCAGTTCATGCTGCCCAGGTCCGGATCGTTTGTAACATAGCCGATGATGATCAGATCCGGCTGAATATCCTCCAACAGGGAGGTATCCTTGAGCCAGCAAAACTCATCGTATGTGGAAGCCCTTCCCATTCCTGCCGCGTATACCGCGCAGTCGTAGCCCCGGCGGTCAAGCTCGGATTGCAGAATATTCCACCATATTTGATTGATATTGGACAGGCCGTCGCCAAAAACAAAGGAATCCCCCAGCACCAGGATTTTCGGGTGCTCCTTTCGTATTTCTTCCCTTCCCCTCACCATCATGAGTGGGTATTCCTGATCAGGAGGTTCTCCGGTTTCCACCGCACTGAAGAAGGTTAGCCTTTCGACGGACAGGCGGTTTACAATATCGTCTTCGTCAAGATAATGCCTGTAATTGCTGACTTTATCCGCAAGCAGCAGGCCGAAGAACAAAATGACCAACGCGAAAAAGGCGTAGGCCATGGAGAGTACCGGGAAGAGCCGCAGAGATTTGATCCGCAGCAGCGCTTTGGTGTATACGCTGTCCGGATTGTCCCTGTTTTTGTGCATGGAGAAAGCCAGCCCCGCGCTTAAGCAGAGCAGAATAATGGAGATGATAATTTTCGCCATAGTGCCATCCTTTCGGGCCGCCGGAGCCGATTTTCTCTACCATTATAGCAAAGCGGGCTTATGCTGTCAAGCCGTATCACCGTGCTTATTCAAAAAACGCCTCCTCTCCGCCATCGCTCCCGATGGCTATTACCCAGGCGCGCACTCTGTATGAAAAGGCAATC
>Ga0123353_10019043_pt1 | contig 10184 bp, 10 predicted proteins | sample TergutLab28metaG_3_FD_92763 | JGI IMG/M metagenome (GOLD analysis project Ga0123353, IMG submission 92763) | Labiotermes labralis P3 segment gut microbial communities from Petit-Saut dam, French Guiana - Lab288 P3 | ecosystem: Host-associated > Arthropoda: Insects > Digestive system > Gut ...
AGCAGCGGCCCCAATTCGTATTTGGCAGCGACGCCGTACTGTACCCACACCTGACCGTCTTGTCCTACAGCACGTGCGGCGTTTTCTATCAGATTAACAACAACCTGCTGAATGCGGTCGATGTCGCCGAGGACTTCCTCGGGGTCTCCTTCGGTTGCAAAGGCGATATTCTGCGCTTCGATGATGGGGTCAAGTGTTGCTTCGGCGCGCTGGACAGCCTCTCCCAGACTAAAACGGGACAGATTAATCTCGCCTGTACCGCCTTCGATACGCTGCAGGGTTAAAAGGTCGTTGGCAAGGCGGGTCAGACGTGCAGATTCCGAGACAATCATGTTAAGAAAGCGCGCCTGGTCTTCGGGGTCAACGTCTCCTTCAAGCAGGGTTTCGGCAGCCCCGCGGATAGAGGTCAGGGGCGTGCGCAGTTCATGAGACACGTCACTGACAAAAGCCGATTCACGCTGATCCTCTGCGCGGACTTCGATTAGTGCTGTCTCTGCTTCTTCTGCCATGCGATTGATTTGTTCAGAAAGTGAGCGCAGCTCGAGGATGTTCGAGCCCCAAATGCGCGCTGACTTGTTGCCGCGATTGTATTCGCGCAGCTTGTCTGTCATGGCATTAACATCACGCTCGAGTGCCGTGGTAGTTTTCATGGTAATCAGCCAGACAATCGCGGCAACAAGCAAGCCACCCAGCACAATAAAGGGTAGACTGCCGTAGGCTTCTGCGGCAAACAGCACGACCAGTGCAATAAACGTTGTCACAAAGGTGCCCAGCAGCCCAATGTTTCTGGCATGGCGTTCAATACGTGCCTTGATGCTGTTGGCTTGCACGCTAGCTGCTTTTAGTCGGATTTAAAGCGATAACCGTAGCCACGAACGGTTTCGATGATGTTTGAGTCAAGACCAGCAGCTTCCAATTTGTCGCGCAGACGCTTGACGTGGGTATCGACCGTTTTTGTTTCGACCAGATATTCCCAGCCCCAGGCGTCGCGCAGCAGCTGTTCGCGTGACAGTACTTTGCCGGCACGCTGCATCAGACAGTTGAGCAGTTCAAATTCGCGGGGGGTCAGGTCAATGGGACCACTTGCGCAGCTGGCAAAGTGTGCCGACTGATCCAGCGTAATACCCGCGACTTGCAGGGTTGCGCTGTCTTGGTTGCCACCCTCGAAAGAGCTGCGGCGCAGCAGTGCTTTTACGCGCGCGGTCAACTCGCGCACCCCAAAAGGCTTGGTCAGATAGTCATCGCCGCCAATCTCGAGCCCAACGACTTTGTCGATTTCAGTGTCGCGCGCACTAAGGAACAAGACGGGGACTTTGGACGTACTCCGCAATTTTTTGCAGACCTCGTAACCATTGATATCGGGCATCATGATGTCAAGGACGACCAGCGAAAAATCACCCTGGGCAAATAACTCGAGGGCAGACGCGCCGTCGTGGGCAACAGTGACTTCGTAGCCCTCTTTTTTCAGGTTATACTGCACGAATTCAGTAATCGAGACCTCGTCATCGACGACCAGAATTTTATGGGTTGCCTCAGCCATCAACATTCCTTTCCCCCGTGTATTGATGATACCATTAAAGCGGTAAATGCGACACCACGAGCAGTGGGTCAGGCGAGAGCAGAGGAGAACTTCTTGCGCAAAAAACTAGGGCAGATTGTGGATAGCTACCACGCGCTGGGCGAAAAAATGGGCGACCCGGCGGTTCTTGCTGACCAGGCGCAGTACACAGAGCTCGCAAAACAGCACCGTCAGCAGACCCCTCTGGCAGAACTGGCGCAGGAATACCTCAAGGCAGCAGATGACGCAGACGCGGCAAAGCGTATGGTTGCAGAGGAGTCTGACCAGGACTTAAAAGACCTTGCCGCAGAAGAGCTGCGTGACTTGACAGTGCGCATTGACCAGCTGTCCGAAGAGATTAAGTTTTTGCTGATTCCTACTGACCCCAATGACGACAAGGACATCATTGTCGAGATTCGTGGTGGTGCCGGCGGTGATGAAGCCAATATTTTTGCTGGTGACCTCTACCGTATGTACGTCCGTTTTTGCGAGGGTCAGGGCTGGAAGGTCACAGAAATCGATGCCAGCCCCTCTGATTCTGGTGGCTTTAAAGAACTGTCCTTTCGTGTCAAGGGTGACCGCGTTTATTCGGTGATGAAGTTTGAATCGGGAGTACACCGGGTACAGCGTGTACCCAAAACCGAGTCACAGGGGCGTATTCATACTTCAACTGCAACGGTTGCCGTCTTGCCCGAAGCAGAAGAGGTCGAAGTCGAGATTAAAGCAAACGACCTGCGTATCGACGTTTTTCGTGCCAGCGGTCCTGGCGGGCAAAGTGTCAACACAACAGATTCAGCGGTGCGCATTACCCACGTACCCACGGGTCTGGTGGTACAGTCGCAAAATCAAAAGTCGCAGCTACAGAACCGTGAGGCTGCTCTGCGGGTGCTGCGCGCGCGTCTGTACGAGCAAGAACTGCAGCGTCAGCAGGCAGAGTTGGGTGACCAGCGGCGCAGTCAGATTGGTTCGGGGGATCGCAGCGAGAAAATACGTACCTACAACGGGCCACAAGACCGCGTGACCGACCACCGCATTGGCTGGAGTGGGTCCTATAATGCCATTTTGGTCGGAGGAGAGCTGCAAGATGTGACTGAAGCACTCATCGCTGCTGACCGTGCAGAACGCCTGTCTGCTGCCTAGTTGTGCTGCGGTGATGGACGGACTCCGCTGCTTCTTTTTCTGCATTATAGACAAAAAGTCGCTTTCTTGGCTGCCTTTTAGCGTGTTTGTTGGAATGTGACCAGCGATTATGCCTTTTTTTGCTCATTTTTTGGTGTTATACTTAAGCGAACTTACAGAACGTGTGCATACCTGGTTCATAACAGGTACCGGGGAAGGGGGAGTTTAGATGGCACTGCCAGAACTTACCGCAGAGCAACGCAGAGAGTACCTTGAGAGGGCTGCTGCAGCGCGAAAGGCACGCGCAGATTTGCGCAAAAAGCTAAAAGAAGGCACGGTGAGCTTTCTCGATGTGATGAAACGCGCAGATGACCCCACTGTTGCGCGCATGAAAGTCTTGACCCTGCTTGAATCGCTGCCGGGATACGGCAAGGCACGGGCGCAGGCTGTGCTTGACCAGGTCGGTATTGCCCAGACACGCAAGGTGCAAGGATTGGGTTCGCGCCAGCGTGCAGAGCTCATTGACCTTCTCAGCTAAGCTATTCCTGCCAGGCTGTTTATAGTATCGGGACCGTCAGGTGTTGGTAAGGGCACGCTGCTTGCGGCTGTCCTTGCCCAAAAAACGCGTGCCTGGTTGTCTGTTTCTGCAACAACACGCAGTCCCCGCGCAGGAGAACAAGACGCCGTCAGCTACTTTTTTGTCAGCACTCAGCAATTCGAGGACTGGATTGCTGGTGATGGCCTGCTTGAGTGGGCAGCAGTACACACAGAATACTATGGTACGCCGCGACAACCCGTGCAAGAACAGTTAGACGCTGGCAATAGCGTCTTTTTAGAAATCGACACGCAGGGTGCCTTTCAGGTGATGGCGGCAAAGCCAGACGCTGTGTCCATTTTTATCGACGCGCCATCAATGGACGTCCTTTGCCAGCGCTTAACAGACCGCGGCACAGAAAGCGACGAGCAGATTAAGCGACGACTGCAGACGGCAGAACATGAAATCGCGCAGCAGATGCGCTATAATTACCAGATTGTGAATGACGATTTAGATTCTGCGGTCACAGAATTGCTGCGCATAATTGACGCAGAAGAACAAAAGATGCCCCATTCGCCGCCTGAAAAGACCTCTTGAGGGGCGCGGCGCGGGTCAGAAACGAAACGGTAAGGAGCGTGAAGGCAGTCCATGTCTATCGTAAACCCTGAAATAGATGTGCTTCTTGAAAAGGTTGACTCGAAGTTTACCCTGTGTACGCTTGCGGCAAAGCGTGCGTGCCAGATTAACGACATGGTTCATGGTGTGCGTGAACAGGCGCTCAGTGCGATGGCGACCAGTGAAATCGCAAAGCTGACCAGCGCAAAACCCCTTGCCCTTGCTATGGATGAGATCGCAGGCGGCGACGTATCAGCCGAAGAACCGCTGCCTCCCGAAGTTATTGCAGCAAAGCTTGCAGCAGCCGAGGCAGAAAAAGCAAAAGAAGAAGAGGCGGCTCCCAAGCCTAAAAGACATAGTCTCTCAGCTTTGCTTTTGGGTGATGGCATCGAACTTTTGGGCGAGGCGGACGACATAAAACCGCCCAGCCAACCCGACGACCTGCTGGGTTAAGGCACAGGCGAGGCTCTGCCCGTGCCGACCACCGTTTGTTTCATATCCTTTCACGAACTGGCCCTCAAGGGGCGCAATCGCAAGGTCTTTGAACGCCGTCTGGTCGAAAACATCAACGCGGCTTTGGACAGACTCCCCGTGCAGACAAGCACCGCGCAAGCAAGCACCGCGCAGACAGCGCGCGTCAAGCGTATTGCTGGTTCGCTGACCGTTGCTGTGCCTAATCAGGAAAGGGCGGCGGAGTACGTCCATGCTATCGCACAAGTCCCCGGTGTGAGCTCTGTAGCACTTGCGGCTAAGGTCAGCCGCGACTGGGACAGCATCTGTGAAACAGCATTGCTTGCCCTGCGCGAGGCAGCCGCAGACAAGGCTCTTGATGACTACACTTTTAAGGTCGATGCGCGCCGCTCGAGTACTGACTTTCCTATCTCGAGCATGGATATTAATCGTGACGTGGGTGCTTACCTGGTCAAACATACGGGTGCTGGCGTGCGCATGAAAGACCCCGATATATGTGTCAGTATAAAGATTGTCGAGGGGTCGGGCTATGTTTCGACCAGCAAAGTCAAGGGTATTGGTGGACTACCAACAGGATCATCAGGGCGTGTGGTTTCGCTGCTGTCATCAGGTATTGATTCGCCGGTGGCTAGTTATCGCATGATAAAGCGCGGCGCGGTGGTCTTGGGCCTACACTTTTCTGGACGCCCTCAGACAAATGACGCCAGCGAACGCCTCGTGCTTGAAATCGGCGCCCTCTTGGCACGCACTGGTGGTCTGGCGCGCATCTACGTGCTGCCCTTTGGTGACATTCAGCGTGAAATTGCAGCTACGGTGGACCCGCGTTTGCGCGTCATCATGTACCGGCGTCTGATGCTTGTTATTGCAGAGCGTCTTGCACAGACTCAGCAGGCAAAAGCACTGGTCACCGGCGAGTCGCTGGGACAGGTTGCCTCGCAGACACTTGATAATATTGTCGCAACTGATCAGGTGGCGACGATGCCCGTTTTGCGTCCTCTTATTGGCAGCGATAAGGATGAGATTGTCCATGAGGCGCGGCGTATCGGCACTTTTGAACTGTCAATCCAAGACGCCGAGGACTGCTGCACGCTGTTTATGCCCCGCAGCCCCGAAACGCATGCACGCTTGGACCAGGTTGCTCAGTCTTGGTCACTGCTTGATATTGAAGAGCTGTGTCAGCGTGCCCTTGCCAGCTGCGAAGTACATAGTTATTGCGACCGCTTTGGCACACACAAAACACTGCCAGCCACAGCAAGCAAAGCCCCACACAAAGCCCCACACAAAGCCCCACACAAAGAGGAAGGTACAGCATAATGTTTCGTTTTCTCTACCGTGTCCTCTGTGGTTTTTTTCTGGGGCTTAGCGTCTTTGCGCCAGGAATCAGCGGTAGCATTATCGCGCTGATGATGGGGGTCTACCACGACCTGCTTGACATTTTGGCGCATCCGCTAAAAAACCCACGCCGAAACGCAATCTATCTGCTGCCGCTTGCACTGGGCGTTATTGTAAGTGCCGGTGCCTTTGTGATTGTCTTTCGCTTTCTGTTTGCGACCTTTGAGAAAGCGACCTACTTCTTTTTGCTCGGTCTTATCTTTGGCAGCATTCCCGTCATCTATCGCGAAGTCAAGCACTACGGTCTAAAACTCAGCGGTGTTGTGGCAGTTGCTCTCAGTTTTGTCACGACCTTTGTCCTGAGTATTGCTGTTGTGGGTTCTGCGACACCCCTTGCTGACACGACTGTCGTTCTGCGCATTCCTACTATGATCTACAGCGGTCTTGCGACGGGGTCATCGCTGCTGATTCCTGGCCTCAGTGCCTCGGTGGTGCTGATACTTTTGGGGGCGTACCGCGACCTGCTGTTTGCCGCAGAGGCGCTGCTGCGTGGCGACACTGCCCAGCTGCTGCCCTTTGGCATTTTTGTGCTCTGTGTGGCAGTAGCCCTTGTTTTGACCTCGCGTCTTATCAAAGCAGCCTTCGAGCGTAGGGCGCGTCTTGCTTATGCCTTGGTTTTTGGCTTTATGCTGGGCTCGCTTGGTGGTATTGCGACCAACAGCCTGCGTATTGCAGACCCTAGCTTTAGCTGGCCAGTAGGAGTTCTGACCTTTGTAGCAGGAACAGCAGTTTCGCTCTTTTTTGTATGGACTAGCACGCGCAGCAAAGCTGTCGCAGAGCCCGCCACTGAATCTGCCGCAGAATCTACCGCAGAAACTGCTGCAAAAACCATGGCAAGCAATGACGGCAGCAACTGAGCAAAAGCTAGACGCACTGCGCCGTCAGCTGCGCCAGATGCACTCTGCTGTACTTGCCTTTTCTGGTGGGGTTGACTCCAGCTTGCTTGCGTATCTGGCAGCAACAGAATTGGGCCAGAATTTCTGTGCCATCACCATCAATTCCCCCCTTATTGCTGACGCTGACCTGGCGCAGGCGATCCATTTTTGTCAGATCCATAAGATACAGCAGGTCATTTTAGACATGGACATCCTCTCGAACAAAGCCTTTGTAGCAAACGACCACAACCGCTGCTATTTTTGCAAGCAGGAAATGTTTCGTCTGATTGGCGAGTATGCGACTGCAGGGGCTTATGTCACGGTGATGGACGGCAGTAACTCTGACGACAATCCAGCAAGGCGTCCTGGTATGCGCGTGCTGCAGCAGCGCAGTATTTGCAGCCCTCTGCGCGAACAGGGTCTGTGCAAAAGTGAGATTCGCCGCCTGTCGCAGCAGCTGGGTCTTGCGACTTGGAACAAAGAATCGGACAGTTGCCTAGCAACGCGCATTGCCTGCGGTCAGCCAATTACGCGCGCTGCGCTGGGAATGCTACACTAATAACATGAAGTATCGGGGAATCCTCAAACTTGATCGCCGCACAAAGGACTTGGTAAAGCGGCTAGAGCCGACTGACATTGCTCTTATCGACCACGTTGACATGGATCGCGTGGCAGCCGAGAGCCTTATCGCGTCGGGTGTACAACTGGTCATCAACGCGCAACCATCCATTTCTGGCGACTATCCCAACGTGGGGCCGCTGCTGCTGATGCAGGCAAACATCGCGCTGCTTGACAACATTGGACAGGCTCCCTTTGAAAAACTGAAAGAGGGCAAAAAGGTCTTTGTCAGCGATCAGGGAAACCTGTATTTAGGAGCAGAGCCCAGCAAAAAAGGCTTTATCGCCGCCGGAACCTTTCAGAATGCGCAATCCATCGAAAAAGCCTACCAAGAGGCGCAAACTAAGGTCAGCCTGCGCCTGGAAGAGTTCGCCCAAAACACCCTGCGCTATTTGTCGAAAGAAAAAAACATCATTTCTGAAGAGCAGTGGATACCGGCTGTGCGTACGCCTATGCTTGACCGCCACGTACTGGTGGTCGTGCGCGGCTACCACTACAAAGAGGACATTCGCGTGCTGCGTTCTTACATTCGCGAGATGAAACCCGTGCTAATTGGCGTTGACGGTGGCGCTGACGCGCTGCGCGAAGAAGGCTTTCAGCCTGATATCATCATCGGAGACATGGACAGTGTCTCGCCCGAGGCTTTAAAAAGCGGAGCAGAGCTCATAGTCCATGCCTATGCTGATGGACGTGCTCCCGGCCTTGAACCGCTGCAAGAACTAGGTATTGCTGACGCTGCTTTTGTCTGGCCGCTTGCTGCGACCAGCGAAGATTTGGCACTGCTGCTTGCCTGGGAAAAAGGCGCAGACTTGATAGTGGCTGTCGGTACGCACAACAACTTAATCGAGTATCTGGACAAGGGGCGCGCAGGCATGGCATCCTCATTTTTGGTGCGCCTAAAGGTCGGACCAAAGCTGGTAGATGCAAAAGGAGTAAGCCGTCTGTACCGGTCCAGCGTGTCGCCAGGAATGCTGTTTGCGCTACTGTTTGCACTACTGGCGGTCTTGCTGACACTGCTGGTCATCTCGCCTGATGCGCGCAACTTTTTCTCGCTGATTGTGTTGCGCCTTAGTCTGTGGCTGGGAATCTAGAGAAGCGATTTTAGGGGAGTGAGTTTCGCACATGTATAACCTACGCTATCATCTGGCATCGCTGATATCAGTGTTTTTTGCCCTTGCGCTGGGGCTGCTTTTGGGTGGCTTGATTGCAGGAGAAGCACCAACAAACGTACAAGAAGCACTGCTGCAGGGCATCGAGCGTGAAATCGCACAGACACGCGAGAGCAACGCTCAACTGCGTGCAGAAAACATCATTGCCTATGACTTTTCTGACCTACTGCTGGCAAATTTTGTTGACGGGCGATTGACTGACTACACGGTGCTGGTCATAGGCTCTGCCGACCGAGACGTTCAGTCAGCAATCGTTGCCCTAGAAAATGCCGGCGCGACTACTGCACACATTGTGCCTCTCTATGACGAGGATTCTGACAGTTGGCTGTTTTCGAGCGATGTTGCTTTTGAAACGCTGAACTATCAGGCGATTGTCAACGTGTATCGCCCCCTTGACGAGCAGGGCAATTACCGGGACAACTACTTTGACTACCTGCAAGAACTGGGACAGGCAAGCGATGCGCTTGTGGTAATGGCAAGCATTGATGACAGCGAAAATACGCTGGTTACCGAGGGCTGGAACGCCGGTTTCAGCGGCACCAATCAGCTGGGCAATCGCTACGGAGCATACACCTTGGTGGTTCTGGTTTCCAGTAACACTACGGGTAAATTTGGCAGCCTTGACGGAGCAACCCTCTATCCATCCGTCCCCGACCATCTATTGCCCGCTCACCCAGCAGAAGATGAAGTAACGCCAGAGGAAGACAACGACTAGCCCTTAACACGTCGGCACCACAGGGCACGCTGCAAGCGACCTATTGTGTCATGAACATTTTGCGAAAAATGCGACCTACGTGCTAAAATTTCCCCTGCGCCGAACGATCGGTGCTGTTGTTACGTGAAATGACTACAATAACTGCTACAGGCAGATGACACTGCAAGCGACACTACGATAAAAAGAAGTGAGGACGATTCATGACCGCCAGAACCCAAAAATCCCATGAGGGGGAGGGGCTCTCCAGAAAATCTAAATTTGCCTTGTTGCTGGCAGCAATTTTCCTTTTAGCACTGCCCCTTTTTGCAGCAGCAAATTCAAGTGCAGTTCAGTCACTTCTTAATCCCGTAGTCACGCAAATTCAGGCGGTGTTTTCGTCAGCAGATGATGCCTTTGTGCCAAATGAATCACCAGCTATAGTTACTGGTGGTATTTCGTCACTTTCAAGTTCAGGCATTCGACCAGAAGCAACGACCTTTTCTGGGGGAGGTTGGCACTCCGCTGCCGTCAAAGATGATGGAACTCTTTGGTCATGGGGAGAAAACTGGTTTGGCCAAACAGGACTGGATATTGGCCCAGGCGATCAAGAAACACCTGCACAGGTAGGTACGGCGACTAATTGGGCACAGGTGTCTGCAGGAGGTTGGCACTCGCTTGCCATCAGAACAGACGGCACACTCTGGGCATGGGGAGCTACCGAAAATGGCGGAACAGGACTCGGTCCTTTAGTTACAGGCGATCAACTAACACCTGCACAAGTAGGTAGTGCTACTAATTGGACACAAGTGTCTGCAGGAAATTGGCACTCCCACGGCATCAGAGCAGATGGTACGCTCTGGGCATGGGGAATTAACGCAGTTGGTCAAATAGGACTGGGCGTTGCAGGCGAGCAACTAGTACCTGCACAAGTAGGAACTGACACTAACTGGGCAGCAGTGTCTGCAGGACCCTTTCACTCCCTTGGCATCAGATCAGATGGTACGCTCTGGTCATGGGGAGGCAACATGTTTGCTGCAACAGGACTCGATACGACAACAGGCAATCAAACAACTCCTGCACAAGTAGGGACTGCTACTGACTGGGTACAGGTGTCTGCAGGAGAGCGCTACTCCCTTGC
>Ga0123353_10019044_pt1 | contig 10184 bp, 6 predicted proteins | sample TergutLab28metaG_3_FD_92763 | JGI IMG/M metagenome (GOLD analysis project Ga0123353, IMG submission 92763) | Labiotermes labralis P3 segment gut microbial communities from Petit-Saut dam, French Guiana - Lab288 P3 | ecosystem: Host-associated > Arthropoda: Insects > Digestive system > Gut ...
GGACCCGTTGCGCTGACCACGTGACACCCCTCTATCCGCAAAAGTTGGCACTAACTTCGCCGACCGGCGGCAGCCGCTCTGTCGGTATAGTTTGCGTGCGGACTAAGGCCACAGAGTTTTTTTCTCAGTAATTCAGACTATACAGCACAGACTTGGTAAGATGATTCATGAATTAGACAGAATCTGAAAAGAAGTGGTCATGGTCTAACCAAGGCAAATGCTAAAAAAGTTCACCCCATGACATGCCTGGACAAGCAATGAGTGGAAAGGGGGGGGGGGAGTTGAATTCCAACCCATTCACAACCTGGTGCTAGAAGGTGGTTGGAGGTCAACACCACACTCTGGCCACTTTACACCGAAAAAAAAAACCTGGTGCCCATAGTACAAGTGGCTGGGTGGGACATGGGGTTGGTCTGAATAGCTGGGAAAACCTTGCCCCCTCCAGAGTTCGATACTCATACCTCCCAGACTGTAGCAAGCCATGATACAGGGCTGCTGATAAGTCCTTTGCCTGACCAGGAAGGAAACAAGTCAATGTTTCTGTCAAAATGGCATAATTTCCTTTGGCGCCTTGCCTTGCAGAAAAAAAAAAACTTGATGACAGCTCGCCTCTCGATATTGTTGAAATCACACGCGTCCCTGACATGCTTCCGAGCTTCTTTCCTTCCTGGTCGGGCTAAGGACTTATCAGCACCCTGATACTGACTACGCTATCCCACGCACCACTGAAATGAGCACTAACCTGAAATTTGCCTGAAGGGACTGAGAAAAAAATTAAAGTCAGTCAGAATCTCATAACCTCAATGTGATTTCAACAAGCATCTCCTGGATGCAAGTCTTGAACAATACCACTACACCAACCCACTCGAATTTTGAGGTTTTACTGCAGTGAAGATTAGGACTGTGGTCATCTGGTTGTGACAGTACACAGATTTGCAGGTGGTTATAAATGTTCTGGAAGTATCTGCTGCCTCTTATCACCAAGAACATAGAGGCAGAAAGTTTCTATGAAACATTCACAGCCACATACCAGAATGCACGATGTCATAATCCCAGAAAACCAAAGACTAAAAGTTTCTCCATTTTCACAATGTTCATAGGATTACTTCAGAAGAGCAGCATACATTCCACTGCATTACAATATCAAACTCAGATTCCCTCTATGACAATTCAGAGAAATTAATTCCCCCCACCCACAAACACACACACACACACACACACACACACACACACACACACACACACCATGTAGCTCTGAATAATGGAGGTATTACTATAACACAACTAGTTGGAATTCTAATACCTGACATTTAAGGATTAATAAAACTCAAAAGAGAAACAGAAGTGGCAGTTTACAGGCATATTTTCTGCCAGTGCATCAAAATGTGACAGCAATGACAGGGGGGGGGGTTCATATGCCAAATGAAACTTAACCATCTCTCTCTGAGCAGAAGATTCCAGAATCATAAATGACAATTTAGCTTAGTGCAAAACAATGTATCAATATCATATGACTACATACAACCTTGAACCTGTAATAGGTCAACCGGCACAGGATGTAACATTCATGATAAGTTCTTTATTTCAATAAAACAAATTATAAAAACTGCCTCTTCAAAATAAAATACTTCTCATAAAATTGTGCTAAAATTAAAAAATATTAATATATAAAATAACTTTAAAAATATTATGGTACGTGATATGTGTAATTGTGTGCAACATTGAAGGCTCCATACATTGTTAAAAATTAGGTACATTTAATACAGGTTGAGTTTTAATATTGTTCCACTGGATGTCAGAGTTATATGCGCGACATCTATGCCTTGTATTGGGGAGAAACTGGCTTCAGGCCTAAACTAAAATTAAATTTAAAATTTAAGTCACCTCATTAGTGATGTATGAACAATATGTTAAGAACAAAACTACATTTCTGAAAAATAAAAATCACAACTTCACACAGGTGAAATATGGCACATACCAAAGATGAACCATGTATACCAAAAATACCACAAATTAGACAGCAAAAATCACAAATTTTGATGCAAGTACTCAACACTGCTTTCCTTTTCAAACAACCAGACAATAAGGAATATATAGTCACAATGTATTTTATTTTAAATTATGCAACCCTTATGAGGCACTGCAAAATACATCCACAAATATAAACACCAATTTTGAATCACAATGTGCATTGAAGGCCAACATAATTCAAGAGCAGACAAAGCTAATCAAACTACTCATAGGGCAGTGACACTTTCTTTTTTATGGTCTTGATAAAACAAAGCAACAACAGAAATAAAGTATATATGTAATAAATAGGCCTACATAAAGAACTGGGAAATATAAGCTGGCTTATGCAAGGCCAGTCTGCTGTGTGTTGCATCATCACATCACAGCTGGAATTTGACAACAGCCTTATCTGTTATATCAAACACCAAGTATTTCAGCATGTGATCAAAATGTTTTCTGTGTCCATTTGTAATAATTATGGAACATATGTGTTGTGGAAAAAATGTTGCTGAAAATTTTCTAAAAAATCCTACACCAACAGTGCCATATACAAATGCCACAGAAAAAGTAGGGGGAAAAATTGTTATGACATCTTCACTACCGGAAACAAAATATATGAAAAAATGCTTTAACTCAAGCATGCCAACTCCACATTCATAATCAACCATATTTTTTTAATTTAATGCCCTATAACCACACAACTGATACAATGCCTTTACAAAACAAGGAAACAAAAGTACAGTGAGGTACTTATCCTAGAATTCTGCAGCGTGTGATGTACGATCTAACACTTCTGACACAACCCACTTCAACTGAATAATAAAGCGACACTGTAAAAAGCTGCAATATGTACTGACTTTTTTTGCCACTACACTACATTCTCAAGGAAGTCACGTATTAATGAGATGAGTGACGCTTATGTTCATTGTTTCCAGCAATAACAAACTATCTCTGACAGCATCATCACATCAAGCCCTGAACATAGAGAAACATTCTCATAATTCTGAAGACTCATTTCATATTAACACAATGGATTGCCCAAAAGGACAACACTGCAATCAGCCACTGTGAACACTTCACATTTTCTACAACCTCTATAACCTAAATTTGAAACATGATTATGTTGTTCCACCACATAAGGAGCATTTTGCTATGTATGTATGTGTGTATAATATGTGTACACAGGGTACGGAACAAAATCCATGCCCATACTTCACGAAGCGATGGGGGGACCAGAACAAAGATTTATTGTCAAGGAAATATATGTCAGAGATGCATCCTTGACATGCTACAGACCATCAAATTACATCTGACTAAGGCTGGAAATCAAGCAAAACCACTGAAGTATTCTGGGGAAAAAAAAAAATTGTACTTCATACCAAATTAGAGCAGATGTTCAGATGTACAGCCACCAACCTGGATACACAACCGAAAACAATGCAACAGAGACTGATGTGTGCACTCGAAAATGCCAGATTGCTGCCCGATGTTTGCTGCTGCTTCAACAACATGGGCAATAAGATCCTCTTCAGAATCAACTGGCGACGTGTAAATCAGAGCTTCAATGTGGCCTCACAGGAAGATGTCCACTGGTGTAAGGTCTGGTGACCCGGCAGGCCAAGCGATTGTACTGCCCCATACAATCCAGCGATCGTTGTAAGTTGCGGTGGGATGTTGACTCTGCAAAGGATCTCATTTCCCTTATCACTGAGGCAGCAGCAATTATCAGGCAGCAACCTGGCATTTTTGAGCACACACGTAGTCTCTGCTGCATCGATGTTGGCTTGTATCAAGGCCGATGGCTGTACGTTTGAACATTACTCTAAATTGGTATGAAATACAACTTTTTTCAGAGTACTTCTGTGGTTTTGCTTGATTTCCAACCTTAGTCAGACGTAATTTGACGGTCGGTAGCGCTGCAAGGTCACATCTCTGACATATAGCTCCTGGACAAAAAAATCTCTTTTAGGGTCCCCCTATCACCTCACGACATTTGGGCATGGCGTTTCTCGCACGAAAACTCAATCAATCAAAATGAATCACTGTAATCTGCTGAAGTTGTTGGCGGTTCAAAAAATACTTAATGTACAAGTGACCTGGGTCACCAATATTTAAGATACTTTTAACTCCCATTTCCTAGACATTTGAAGTATAACTTACTGACACTGAAGATGAAACGATGCTGGACATTTATCACAACATAGAAGATCTCCCCCTTCACCACAAGAATCACAACAGTCGTGGTTATGACCTTTCCCTGGACGTTTGTAATAGGGATGAAGCTCTTTCCCTTCCTTTTTCTTGGCTTTTGCAGCTTCATCACTTATAGGAGGAGCAATAAGAGCTTGTATTTGCTGTAACAAGTGTTTAAATACAATATTTTTTAAATTCCCAGTGTCAATGCTAATGAGAAGAAACAGAATGCAAGTTTTAATCATATTTTTGTAAACATTTGGAAAAACACAACCGCCATTTTACCACAAATATGGCTCCTTTGACGATTTGCTACTCACGGGCATAAGTCCTCCTGAAGTATCCAAATCATACTCCACGGTGGTCATCCTCGATATACGTTATACGTGGCCGTTAACACTTCTATTCACAACAGAAGAAATGCCCTTCATCCATTTAAAGTTCATAAAATGGCATTTTCTGCCCGTCGTAGAATGGACTACACGTCCTGAATCTTCCGAAATATTTACACATTTCATAAGTTTATGCTAAAATGTAAAATAATACTTCCAGTCACTTCATATTTTTTTCAGAATATAACACTCTACACACATTACAGTACTTGTTTCACTTTTAAAAACATTACTTGAATCTAAATGGAAAAATTACGGGAATCATAACTAATTCCTATATCCCCCTAACTGCACAAATGGGGGAAATATTTCTACGCATGCGCAGGACCGAGAAACAGTACGAGCCAATCACGAATAAACATCGTTTCTCGCTACGGTGCTACGAAGGAATATTTCCAAGGTTTATCTCTCTGACAGACTGATTACGGTGCATTGAATGTAAACATAGCTGTCAAGCGCGACTTAATGTCAAGTACATTGCAATAACTGATGAAATTACTACTTATCTACCTCCATACACGAGTGCAATGTTTTCACATGTGTCAGTTGCGCCTTTTTATTACTTGTGCTCCTTTCCGTTGTTATGACCAACATAAAGTTTCTTATCCTCCCACTGTTATTTCCCACATTTTATGTTAAGTTTCCACAGTATAATCAAGTAAATCAACACAAAACAACAAAACAAATGTAATACTAAACGCTTCCTCCACCCCCAAAGAACCGAACTGCTCTGGACTTTAAAAACACATCTTAAATTTTGACAATTTATTGCGACTCTTATAATGATTGCTACTTGTTTACCATTCTTACTGTAGTTACTATCATTCCTGCTGATTACCATTTTTTTAAAGCGGCGCTAGTGTCCCTCCCACCTCAGGAGTTCGTGCAGCCACAATTAAATCATAATTAATCACTGTAAAGAATGCAACAGACCAAGTTTTGGGATGACCTCCAATGGCACAAACTCCTTTGTATCCACGTAGCTCTTCTCGATATCACGAGGCTAAGGGATAAACACAAACTCTGTTTCTTATCTTCTTTTACGCATGTTGTGCAAAAGTTCATAAAAAAGAACAGCTGTTTCATGCCCATAATTAGATCAACTCTTAACAGGATAAGCAAGATATTGCTAATTGAAGACCATCATAAGGACAAAGACCTTGATGGTCAATAAAACTTGTAAAATCATTCTGAAACCTCTTCTCCAACCCACCTCAACACAGACATAATGTTCACACAATTAATGTTTATGATGACATTCTACAGCTGCATTTTAATATTTTAACAGTGATTCTCCTTCAAAAACAATGTTGACAGACACAGGTGGCAGAATGGTGTAATATTTGTGACACAAAAAAAACTGAAAAACTAAAGTAAAGCGTTTGTCCTTATTTAAAATTGTTTCAATGCCTCATTTTTCTGACTTTTTAATTAATTAATTTTTTATACATATAACCATTGGAAAACCATACATATGAATACAAATAATACTACCTGTCATACTTTCAGACATCACAAGTTAAAAGCATCACATGCAAATATGACCCATGGATGCAAATATGACCCACATGTGCAAATATGGCCCATAGCTGCAAATATGGCCCCTAGGTGCAAATACAGCCCATCCTTAAGGAATGAATTTGCTAGGCATCACCAACATGCATAAAAATTTGTTGTATGAAGTTCACACATGCGCGCGTGCATACACCCAAACGCCAAGCAGCTTAGATTGCAAAATGTTCATGAAGGATCATTCCTTATGGGCCCCACCTCTATGAATTCTTCTATCAAAGCTGCTTCCTCTTGAAGATCTAATTGGGGATGTTGCACCATGTCAATTGGTGAATAGTGAACCAGCATTTTGAAGGATCATAATCCCTTAAATATGACACCATGAAGAAGACACAAAACTCTGCTGCCCATGCCAGGAACTGAACCCCAGTTCCTTCAATGTCCATCATCTAGCCTAGCCACTATAGTGACTTAACCCAGCCGTTCTTTTACAATAAAGGCCAATTCAGATTCTGAACTGTGGAACAGTAATTTGGTACATCAGTCTCATCTACGTAATTTTTAAGTACATATGACGGGCTTTACCTCTGCTACATTACAAAACTGGGTATATAGCAAGTACCACATTACAACTGTGGTACAGTGTTCATGTCATGCAGTACAGCCCTTTGCCAGCCATCACTGCTGTCATTTTCTCACAAGTGCAAACAGCAGTGTCTGCCACATGAGTGTCCCCCCTTTGTAAATAAGACTTCATCTTTCTGGGCTAGAAAATTAAATAAACCCATTACTGAAGATGTCTCCAGCATAACAAACATTTCAGTGCAATCTGTAGTGGCTCACTGCACATCTTTCAACAAAACATTGATCATTTAGTGCCAGACAACTAGATAACAACTGCCAATTTCTGAAGGGGAGATGTTGAGGGGAATAAAATATACAAAAGGTAAAAAAATTGAAATAATTAAATTATGAAGCTAATGTCAATATTTGCTTCATTTATGTTTCAATTCAATCCTAGTAACAATGCTACTGAATATAAATCAGGTGCTGAGATATAAAGATATTTACACTTTAGGCTTCTAGAAGTGTAAAATCAAACATAACACTTTTTACATAACACAGAAAGAATAGTAATAAAATTGACATTAATGAAGTGCATTTTGAAAACCCAATATACTATTTGAAACATGTAAATCTGCAGATAAGTTCATATGGATTTTAAGTTAAAAAGATACAAAGCTCCAGCAAAAGACACACCTCATACATTTTCACATAAATCCATTTTCCTAGTTTGTTTTTCTCTTTAAAGTACACCTTAACACAGTGAAGGAAACTGTCAAGACAGATGTTATCAGATATGTTCAATTCCTTGAGGGCACTTCAGTGTATAAAGTAATATGCAATCATGATCTGTGAGGAGTGACTTTTGACTAGGAGCATACACATCCAAAACACTCAAGCAGAATAATAACTAAATTGATGACAAATAATGAGTAATAGTAAAACAAATCACACAACCTGTTTCATACCCATAACAGTAATTAGAACCGTTTATCAAAGGACAAATTCATTCTGCATACATCTGTACAGCACATGATTAGAACTGCAACTGTAAGAAAAACACTACAATGTTGTACCAAAATTGTTATAAAGTATTATCATGGAAGAATACTTGCAGGTCACATTATGAATGGGAAAAAATTGATAGCAATAAGAAACTCACAAAATCACACTTTCTTTTTCACTGACAACAATACAACAGAAAGATGTAGACAGAGAGGAACCACACATCCCTTGTCTCAGAATATTCATAGTAGAAATCAGTATGTGTAAGGGGTGCACAAAAATGACCAGCACCTGAAGGATGAAAAGAAGCCACAATTAATATGTGTCTGATATGCTCAATGTGGTGCTTTTAAAACTCAATAAGCAAAGTAACCACATGAAGTTACTAATAATGCTAATGAAGAACAATCAGTGCTTGTACTTGAGAAGGACATAATATATGAAAAGTCAGGAGGATCCAGTATGAGCCAGTAACTTACCAACTTAATATAAAACAATCTTCTTGGGAAGTTAAATGCCCAAAGCTGCTCAAGAAATATCCTGCTGTTCATAAAACCCAAATGTCCATTACCATTGCATAGGATTAATGCAAGCTTTAAAATATATATGAAACAAAAAAAGTTTATATCTTATAAGTCAAAATCCACAGCCTCCAAAGAGAAACATTTCACACTCTATTATACACAAAAGGGTGAGGATAAGAAAAGTGTCACTTTCATGTTTTACTGTAAAAAAGCTTTTCAACATAAGTGTTTGCCATTGCTTCTCTATTCTGTTTCTTCAAGGACATGGTCATTTGGGCCCAGTCCAAGACTCAGCACTGGTTGTATCAACTTTTCTCTCATCTACAAATTTGTCTACTTTTAGGCCTAAAATGTCCTTTGGGGAAGTCACGTAACTGCAATCCATGCCCAGTGATTTCTCCAGCATTGTTTACAACATTGGCTACTAACAACCGCTCCCCAGTTACTTTATAATGGTTTCTAATTCATTCTATTATAATGCCCTAGTAAATACTCCAGTTAAGTAGTGCTGAATGAAGTACTGTATGGTGACTGTGAATGATGAATTGATGCATAAGCTGCCACACCCTGTTTTAAAGTACACTTTTGTATATTCCTCAGAGGTTCTAAGGTTAGTCACAAACAGCTTGGCTAAGACATTACCACTCTGCCATACCCCTCAGTTCAATAACAGAATTATTACAGGAAGCAGAAATAGAAACTAATGTAGAAACTTACTTAAAAATCTAAAAATTCTACCTCTCCAATCACTAAATGCACTATCACTTCTTTGATTTGTGGTTAACAGCAAAAACAAATTCAGATTAAATTCTGATTTCTATAACATAAATATGTACTAGACAAAATTATAACTTTCAGCAACCTTTATCAAATGTATCACGGTATCAATAAGAAGTCTACTCAACTGGCATAAATTATTTAACAGTAATCCACAAAGTATCAAAAATTTAAGTGATAACCCTGAACAATTTAAATCAGCCCTAAAGAAGTATTTATATGCTCAACCCCTCTACTCTGCATGTGAATACTCTGATGTAAATAGAGAATGATAAACTAAGCTGAATCAGTTGTATTGTACTGTATGCATGTTATATTTTCTTCACTTGTTTAGTTAACCTGTTTTGGATTCATAGAATGTAAATAAATTCAATTCGTTTCATCTGAAGAAAATACTTTTGTTCCTGACCACTCTGATATCACAAAGAATACACAACATTGCCAATGCAAATATCCATCACTAGTTCTTCTTGTGGACCGAAGACAATAAAAATGAGTTAAAATGCTACCAGATGGCTGCATTGCAAAAACAGTAAAATTGAAAAATAGATTCTCTTTTGGCCATGAATGGACTATAATCTTTTGTGAATTTGGAAACACTTCTTTATTAAAAACTTAATATATTCAATTCATGAAGTGAAGACTATGCAAACAACAGAGGTTACAGAACACAGAAAAATAAAATTTTATTCAAAGAACAAACACAGTATGTACCTTGCAATGCAAGCATATATGATAAGTAGTATGACAACTAGTCTTCTTCTCTTACAAGCTCTTATGTCCATGGATAACCATTTATTTCGTTTTGCATTTACAATTCGCATTCATTAACGCCCTATTCATGAATGGCAACTTTTGATGGTTGCTTACCAATAGTTAAAAAGTGATGACTCCAAGCAAAATATTTATAGATGCAAGTATGTTAAATGTGTCTTTCCACTTTTGTACAACACACACCACCAATTTTCTCTGAATCCTAACAGATTTATAATCAGTCATTCTTGATATCATCACTGTTATCGGAATAACAAGAAAAACATTTGGTGTGTGTAATCACAGTGGCTTCAAGTTACACTTCAATACACTACTTACTTACTTACTTACTTACTTACTTACTCCATGGTGCAGAGTCCTTCTTGAGAAGCTAACTGGTTTGCAGCTAGTCAAGAAATTCCCCGCATTTCACGGAACCCGAAGGTTCATTACC
>Ga0123353_10019045_pt1 | contig 10184 bp, 6 predicted proteins | sample TergutLab28metaG_3_FD_92763 | JGI IMG/M metagenome (GOLD analysis project Ga0123353, IMG submission 92763) | Labiotermes labralis P3 segment gut microbial communities from Petit-Saut dam, French Guiana - Lab288 P3 | ecosystem: Host-associated > Arthropoda: Insects > Digestive system > Gut ...
ACCTTTAGACGCCTAACGTCAACTATAGTTCACGTACCGCACCGCTAACCTCTAAAGTTGCATTTTATAAATTTATTCAACAAATATAGGTACCGAATATTTTAAACATGGTGTATACTTTCCTTTTATTTCTCTCTTCAAAATGCAGTTTGTTTCATAATTCTAAAGCATTTGGTTCCTGTATTATTCACATTTTATATACAGGGTGTGCTAAAATTAAAAAATAATTCCGGCACCAAAAGGTTAATTGACAGGATTTTACAATATAGCCGGCGTGCATTTATTTCGAATAGGGGGCTGGATTTTTTAGTATAATTTAGGTCCCTCTTACTGTTTTAATAAGCTACTATAAGGAAAAATGAAGGGAACTGGATCTGAACGATTATTCAAGTTAGTATAAACTTCCATGCTCTGTACAGTATGGCGGGATATATTAGATAAAGAACACTGAAGAAAATTCAAGTTCATAAAATGTGCACGTAGCTTTATATCCCTTATTAGTTATGTCTAAAACAATGAGACTTATGGGAAAATTTCTAAATAAATGTGTGCAAACATTTTCATCTATCGCCTACTCTGCGAAACGATTGTAACTCCGATAAATATCTGGCGAATTATTTTCTGTAACAACCCATTCAGATGTGTTTATTTGCTACTTCTGTGGACAAATGTAGACGGAGAAATGACTATCATAAGCGCTTCGCTGGGATGATAAGGTGCCTATAACAAGGCACTGATGTTAAAGGTTTCACAAAAGTATCGGTCATGTGGACAACACCCATAATGGACTTCAGGAAAATCCCGGACCCAATTCAGCAACTGGCTGTCCTGTCTGATCTTTTTGTTGGTACTTTTCAGTATGTGACGGAAAACTCCGATTTTGGCAGCTTACCGAAATTCGAGTTTGACCGTGAAAGCTGCCGTCTCACTGTTTCCAAATGTAATCGTTTTTCCCGCCATTTGACCTGAACTATTGTCAGAGTCGTTAGATATATATGCGTAATAAACGAATGAGAGTTTCAGAACAAATTAACAATTATTTGGTGATATGACAATTAACAACCAAGCAGAAAGACACAGCGTGATAACATTGCTTGAAATCTTGGACGACAGAGTATCTGCACACACGTCACTGCTCTCAGCAGTTCCTACTTTGTGGACTCTAACAGATTACATAAATGATTTGGTACATGTCAAACGAGCGTGGTACTTTCTACAGCTGCCAGTTAACGTTTGTTCAGTTTCGTCTCTCCATTGACGAACAGTGAGATACTCCAATCAGCTCATCCTCTCTGCCTTGATTTAATGTGAAAACGTTTACAGAATTTCATTTGTCAAAAGGACATAGGACGTTAAAACATTTCTAAGCTATGGCCTATATACCAATCTGCGACCGTGAATAGAACCTTGGAAGTTGGCATTCTGTGCGGACAACTGCGACATATTTGTCTCGATTTTTTCTTCCCCCTCTAACGTCTCCTCTTTATATCTTTTTTTCGAACCTCCGGCCAGGCCCGGGCAGGCCTAGCCCCAAAGATCTTTGTAATAGCAAAAATAAACTTACTCGTGATCTGGGAATTCGGCTTCTCTCAATGCCATATAGAAGAGACCTGAAGTTGAAGCAGCTACTGGTGACGGTGAAACAATTGTAAATTGTCGCCAACTGACGTCAGACAGACCATCCATGGTAGGGATAAACGGTAATTAGGGCAAAGTTGTGAGTTCGGCTTTGTGCACACCAGGTACCGTAAAGGCTCGAATTTCAAATGTTACGTCGAAAGTTAGCAAAATTATAAGCTAAAGGACATTTAATACGAAAGTTCAAGGAGAGTTGTTTTAAATTAGAGCGCAAGAAGGTGAGGGCAATACTTAGGCATATAACATAGTAAAGAACACGTAAATCGATAACATTACACAACGAGGTGCATCGGTCTTGTAATTTTTACCAAGTATCTTTGAAATCAAATGAAAAGTGAGATGAATAGAGCATACAGGATACATGGACAGACAGACTACACACATGTGTCTAAAAAGTAATTACTCATTTGAATGTCTGGAAAGATAAAGCAGGGCATGTACAACATATACGAGTGAGAAATTTCGTCATTTCGTCTACATTGTGATGTATTATTATTATTATTATTATTATTCATCTTTAAGCGGGGTATTTGTAATTATGTGTGCAGTGTTACAGCTATTTTTTTTCTGTCTTAATATGACCTCTTCTACCAAATAATCGTCGCAGCTGATCACAATCATTGACAACTACACAATCTGTAGGACTCCCCTGGAGGAGGGATCGACCTGTCGCAGAGGCCTCTATCTGCACAGAACAGAACTTTCCTAAGAGACATTCACGCTCCGCGGGATTTGAACCCACAATCCCAGTAAGTGAGCAGCCGTAGACCAACTCCTTAGATCGTGCTGCTACCGGAATCGGTCTACGGCTTTTCTATAGTTACAATTTATGGTACATGTAAAGTTACTTCCCATGTTGAATGTTCTGTACTTTGTCATTAGTACTTTCTGAAGTATGTATGCAATGCCAAACATGGCTGCTTTCTGTAGTTCCTTGATTTCGTGATTTCCTTTAATGTTTTTCTGTTAGTTTCCGAATGACAGTGAAATGGTTCCAGTTGCCCATATTATTACTGGTATCACTTTCGTTTTTGCATTTAGCATGAGCTATATTTCCATTGTTAGGTCTTTATATTGTAGAATCTTCTCGGCTGCTATCTTGGTCATATTTCTGTTTCATGAAATTGCAACATCTTTTAACATACATGTTCATTTTCCACAAATGATGGATTATGATGTCCAGTATATTGTTAGGGATGGTTCTGTCCAAATACACGTGTTCATTTCATATTATGATTATCTTATATTCACGAATTCTTTCTGCTAATTTTGGTACCTGTTCATACCAGTGTTCCTTGTCTAATTTTATCCCTATTTCATGGCATGTGTTAAATTGTAGTTGAGCACAAACTTTATCATGTCTCTTTGTGTATTTTTTTTCGCCAATATTGGGCATGCTGATGTGACGTGTTCTACTGTCTCATCTAATTGCTGATATTCTGCATTGGCTATCTGTCTCAGTTTCTAATAGTCTTTTCTATGATATTTTGTGCCTGATCTTGTGTTGCTATTATTTCACATTCGGTTTCTGCCTTCACATATCTCCTCGACAGCCATAGGAATGTGCTTTCTTCAGCAATATGCTACCTGTCCATACTTCTAATATACTGGCCATACATTATTTTGCTTCCCCATTTCTTAAGGACTCTCGTAATCTTGCTTTTGTGTGTTGAATGCCTTCCCTCGTTGTGCCCCTCGTCCCGTTTGATTGGCTTAATTCCACTGCAACGTTTCCTGCTCTCGTGCCTGTTTTACTCATGTTTGGTTGATAGCTTTTGTGGTTTTCATTAATATTTGCAAACATTTCTTCTTTGTATTTTGTGTTCAGATATTCTGTAATGTTGACTAACTCTGGTTCGAATGTAACTTTATTTTGTAACCAGACTCTTCTTCCTTCTTAATTTTTACATGTAGCCTATCTATAACAGTTTTTAGGTGATGCATTTTTTACAATGTTGGTGCAATCTTAGTTTTCTGTCAATGTTTTTTATTTCTTACAGTACACAATTAATTATAACACAATTGAACATTATTACTGCGATTGCTACTGCTCCAATTGCTGAATTTGTTTGGCATTCAGCTCGGTTTTCAGTATCATTCTTAATCTCCTGGTAGACCTACATTCCTTCTTCAGTCTTCCTTTCATTTGTTGATCTTGCACACATTCACTTTCCTCAGCTCCTACTTCCAACGAGGTTTTTCATCATTCAAGTTCTTGTACCTCGCTGTTGATATGAGAGTTGTGAGTGAAATGATTTAATTTCCTTCAGTGTAATCTTTGCACACTTGTCAACTTCGAATTCCATACAGATATATCCCCCCCCCCCGCACAACGCAGCAATTTCAAGGAGAAAGTCAGAGAACAAGCCTCCGCACGACTACAACGCCACACCTGCCGAGAACAACCCCCCCCCCCAACACAAATAGAGTTATTGTCTAGTTTATATTCATGTATTTTGTATTACTATCTGTATCTGTTATGTTTCAGTGTTTCATCTGACCCCTGTTTTGATTCGGTTTGACAAGCTATGCGTATGTAGGGATCTCTACACCACGCGCACGTGCATGCATATAGCTAGCCCTTAAGTTCCCTAGACAACCTGATGATGGCCAATACAGGCCGAAACATGTGGTTGTTTCTATCACAGTCATTAAATACACCTCAGTGATTAAGTTGTGTTTGACTACATACCTTTTCCTAGATGATAAATTGTCTTTTGCACCAGCTGATACCAGTTCCCTTGAGACATGAATGAGTTAAATCACAGTTTAGTACAACAAATCTTTCAACTCTGATTACTGATTCATCTGAAATTAAGTATTAACAATTGTGATTCAGGTATTAATATATTAAATTTCTCTTTATTTCAACACACTGTTCTGTAGTTTTTCATAGAATTACACATACTAGCAAAAGAATGCAATTACACAAAATATTTTTCTTCTGTTCTACATATTCTGTCTTTTGTCTGTAAGACAACATTATTAGCACATGCTTTAATTTCTACCCATGCTGCAATGATCTAAGAATTACCCCTCTACAATCACAATATCCAAACAGCCCTCCACTCTTTGTTCCTACTAATCATTATGTCAAGAATTCAGAAAGGTAACAAGATGGAAGTTGCTGGTCACCTAAGTTACAGTGTTTGGTAAAATGCTGGTATATGTTACCTGATACTCACTTTAGGCACTGCTGCAAGACACACTATCTTGTTCATTTCTGAATCCACACTGAAGAACATCGTGGACGTTTCCGGAGACAATGTTTTTACTTGCTTCAGAGCCCCATCAAGTGCCTGGAAAGGAAAAATCTCAAATACCTCATGAAAAACTCAACCAGCAGGGTATAATTCTTTCACATTTGCCATCTTCTATAATAGAAACACTGGTTCAGAACACACTCAATTCAGTTTCACCGTTACACAAATCACATCAACAAGGAATACAACATGAAATCAATGGAACCTAAAATTTGAATTATGCAAATCTCTACTGACAACACAGTCAAGCAACCGAAAAAAGTAAGGGCAGAAATTCTTGCATGCCTAACCAGTAAAGTATGACCATCACAGAGGCGTGTTTCATGAAACTCGTGCTTGCGTGGCAACTTTTTTGTCAAGAACTCCTATACCGAATTTCATGACAATCCTGTAAACAGTTTACTTGCCAATATTTGTTGCAGAAAGAGAGACACAAGCATGTCGGCTTCAAGCGAGACATTCACTATGATAATAATAATAACAGAAACTGATTTCTGAACATTAAGCTGTGTGTTGTGAACTACCTAACAGCTCACCTTTGTATTGGAATAAGCTCTCAGCTCTTGTACAATGACAGGTACTTTAGGGTTTGAAGTGAGAAGGGTCTTAACTTCTTCTATGACATTAGCAGAAACTGCAGCCTTGCTGGCACGATCCTTGTCATCTAGCTGCTTTTTCAGGCCCTTCAAATTTGATCTCATTTCCTCCTACACACATTGAAAGAAGTTAGAATGAGCAAACGTCAAAATTTTTAAACTTGAAATTCACTCTAAATGTCATTTCAAATTTAAAACCAAATTCTGAACCTCTGACCCACTTTCAATCAGAGAAACATTAAACTCAAGTTTTGGTCATTACACTGGGTTAGAGACACTCAATTACAGTATTTTTACATAACAAACTTGCTTTGGCAACATATTTAAAATTTTGTGACAAGACTTGAAAATTACAAATTGTGAACAGTTCTCCTTCATAAAAAGAGTTAATTATTGTGATCTATGTTAAGGTATATGAAGCTTGCGCTGGTGGGTCATGCTACACAAGCATACAAAATAATAAGCAATGTATGGAGCACTCTTACCCAGAAAACTATTTCAACTAATTAAAGATTCCACACTCTTGCCTAAAATCAGATACAACCTCAACACCCATTTTTCTCTCCAGAATTCCATAGGTATAATCTGCGTTAGTGACAGCACACTCATTACCGAATTATCAAATAATGCTAAAGTGGTTAAATTACCAACTACGTCAATAACATACCTTCTTCCAGTATGGTATGGTAGCGTGAGAGACATCATCAGTAAGTTCCACAATCTTCTTCACAAGCTCCCTGTTCACAGTTTCACCATGGTCACTCTTCACAAGCTCCCTGTTCACAGTTTCACCATGGTCACTCTTCAGCAGTGAAATGAACTCATTTAACTTCTTATCAAGCATCTCTGTCTTCTTCAGAGCCTAATATATAGAAAAATATTTAATGAGAAATGCATTTGTTTATTTTGTGAGCATTTTTTGCAAACATGCTCAATATACAATGGTTTCATATAATACAATTCCAAAAGCAGAATTAGTTACACTGTCAGTCATCACACTAGGCCACTTTACCCCTGGAACAGAGTCCCCCATACATTTTGATGGGCAGACTAAAGAGCTGGTATGCAAGAGACACTGAAGAGAAAATCCCTACCAGTCAGACACTGAAATCCACTAATGCAGTCTTCAGCCAGAAGTTTTTCTGAATCAGTAAAGTGTCTGAAGTTCCAAACCTGTTGCCAACAACTTGAAATATACAACATTTGGCTTATAACCCAATGACAACAGACCCTATAGCCACAAGTACTGACATCAGTCTTTCTCTTGACAAATATTTAAGCTGCAGAACATTTTAATGCTCTTTATTACACTGAAATTTTCTACAAGTAAGAACAATTCTGCTGTAGTAACATTTCAGTAAAGCAATTCAATAATGTAAAGAGATTCCAAATGGTCTAATCCAATGGAATTTGTTTGAGTCACCTTTGAGGCCTCAGGTCCTGTAAGGGCCACAATCCTTCTAATTCCCTTGGCAATTGCTTCTTCACTTGCAATAACAAACCCTCTGATATGGCCAGCACGATGTAAATGTCTAAATGAAGAAAAATTCCACATCATTAATTCAGACTGGCAGCAACAGCAACTCCCATGCAGCTCTAAGTTCAGAATAACCGAAATCCCTGTATGAACATAGTGGATCTTGGACCACTAAAATGCATTGCAATAGTGTAAAAGTCATCAAATTAAGTACTCAAACTATAATCTGCTAGAATAAAAACAAAGTAGCAAAGTGCACTCAAATGGTGTCGGAATCCAGTAACACTGCTGCAGACATTCAATCGAAAAATTTCATCCAGTTCTTTAGCAACTTCTAGTTCTCAGAAGACTGGCTATCGGAAACCTTCACCACATAAGTGTTCAATCCATGCAAAGCACACAAAAAACCTGACTTGTATCAATGTCATGTAAGACTAAGGCATTTGCTGAATTAATAAAAGTGTGTGACTGTCTCTTCCTGCATGAATGTGACAAACAAGTTCATAAACGAAAATTTCTAATCTAAGTTACAAGTTTCAAAACATAAATTGTTAATTTAAACATAGCATTCATTACACCAGAATCTTATTCTATATAATGGCCAACATTCAGCATTTAAGAACACACAGATGTTCAGGCTTGAACAACACTCATAACTCATACAACTGTCTCTTGTGTGAACTGCACAACTAACTTCACGACGCAGAGCCCTTCTTGAGGAACTGCTAGTAACTGAACAAGTGAAATTCCCTGCCTTGTACACAACCCAAGGGCTCATTACCATTTCCACAGGAGTGCACAAAAGTACAAAACTGACTGTTTTAACAACAAAACAAGCTCTTTCAACATAATCAAATGTAAGATACCCAAATCAAATTAAACCCAGTACGACAACTCACTCACGTTCCACCACAAAACTCCACAGAAGTAGTGTTGCCTGCTGGTCCATAAGGGTCAGCTTCCAGTTCTTCTACAGGAATTCCTATAGACACCACCCTGACAGGATCTGGATATGTTTCTTCAAACACTGCACGTAGGCCTTGGATTGCCTTTGCCACAGCCAAGCTTGAGTCTTTAGCATATACAGGCTCATTTTGATCTATCACAGCATTGCACAGAGCTTCTGTAGCCTTTACTTGCTCAACAGACATTGCACCCTATTAAATATGCATGCACAGAATTAAACACTGTCTAAATACTATGTTATGTTAAAGATGCAACAATACATAAACTGATATATCAATAACCATGCACCATTTTCGCAAAGAATCAATATACAGAAGTAACAGTTTTTAAATACATATATCATTCCAGAAATTTTGTGTATGCTTTTGTTGTAATAACAAAATTACACCATAACAACACAACTGATACCCTGAATGTACGCATATGTCCTCCTCTCAATGTAATCACCAGCACTGTCCACACACTTTCCCCATCTATGTGGTAAACGATCAATTTCACCTCTGAAATTAATCCTTGCTCAGATGATGCAGAGAGGCAGTGACAGAAATGTCAATTTCATCTACCAATTGTAACAGTTTATCCCGAAGATGTTCTTGCACATGTGCAAAGAACCAGTAATTGCATGGGACAAGATCTGGACAGCAGGGAAGATGTTCCAACACCTTCCAGGCCCAATGTTGAACCAGATTTTGCACAGTGTTGGCGATGAGGTATTGCAATGTCCCGGAGCAAAATGACACCATGCTCAAGCAGTTCTGGGTGTTTACAGCAAACAGCCAGCCTCACCTTATCCTGCAAAAGTGGGCTGTAATACTGGCCACTGACCGTCATACCAATTGGTATGGGATGGTCAAGCACAAGTCCATTTCAGCTGAAGAACATGGTGTACATAACTTCCAAAGCACCCTGACTGTGCCCTGCAATTTTCTTCCTCTGTGATGTCTGGACACACCATTTAGAATTCTGTTGTTACAGCTGAGGGTCAAATGAATATATCCATGGATCATAAATCGTTAAAATGCGAATGAGGAAGGTATTGCCGTTATTTCTCCAATGCCGCAGATGGGTGATGGCAAGAATATGCATGGCTCTTTGGTCATTGTTCAGCATATGTGAAATCCACTTTGTGGAAAATCTCCCCAAGCTGTTGGCGAGAATACAGTAAACACTTGCTGGAGAGATCCCAACTTCTGTAGCAAATGCCACACATGAAATAAAGCACATATGTTCAAGGACATATTTCACTTCTTCCATGTGATGTTCATCTGTCACCAATGTTAGGGCTCCACTGCAAGAGGCATCACCCGTTTCTTCCTGGCCAGTCTTAATGGCACCGACCCATCAACAAACAGTTTCGCGTTAATGCGAACATGTCCCTAAACCATCCTTCCAAGGCCTGTAACACTCTAGAGCACTTTTAATCAACAAAACACGAAATTTTAATAATGTTCTCACTTCCGTCCACAAGAAACTTCCATATAGCCCTTCCTGATCCATAGCTAAACAGCAAATGACATCACAAACACAGTGCACCTTTGTTACAGCAGCAACACTGCCACTAATGACACATGTGATTTCAGTGCCATCATATGAAGCACTGCATCATGCTGCAATTATACACGAAACTTCTGTAATGACCCAAGTACTTCATTATGTTAAAAATTTTAAAATATTTAAATCATTTAGTCATTACTATTATTATTTTCAAAATCCTCCCCACACCAGGTTGTGTACACCCACATACACTGCCCCCACCAAACCCTACACACAGGAATGACAACCTGTTAACAAAAAATCATTTCAATGTAGTATTGTAGATTGAATGAAACATTAAGGACAAATGAAAGAAAATAAAAGACAGGCTATGGGACAGTATAAGTGAATGGAACAGGTTTTACCTGGTAACCCAAAACCATAAGAGATGGAAAGTGATCCTAATGAGTTCCAGAAGCATATTTAACGAAATGAAGTAGCGATGCAAACACACCCGCAACTGCAAACTTGCATGAAGATTTTATATTACTGATGTAAAGCTGTAGGATCATAATGTTAGAATCAAATATGTTCACTGCCTTTTGGGAGGTTACAATGTGCACATAATCTTCATACTCACCATCATAAGAACCTGTATCTCACCTAAAATAAGACTGTTTTCAACAGTCTTCCCATTTTTCAAATGTCAGAGAGTTTAAAAAGTCATCTTACATTTGAAAGAATGAAGTATAACAAAAGGCAGCAGAAAAT
>Ga0123353_10019047_pt1 | contig 10184 bp, 8 predicted proteins | sample TergutLab28metaG_3_FD_92763 | JGI IMG/M metagenome (GOLD analysis project Ga0123353, IMG submission 92763) | Labiotermes labralis P3 segment gut microbial communities from Petit-Saut dam, French Guiana - Lab288 P3 | ecosystem: Host-associated > Arthropoda: Insects > Digestive system > Gut ...
GTATAGCTCAGTTGGTTAGAGTGCCAGGTTGTGGCCCTGGAGGTCGTCGGTTCGAACCCGATTATCCACCCCATTTTTTAGACAGTAGACGCTAGACATTAGATTTTAGACCGGGCGTCCGGCGTCTAATGTCTAAAATCTAATGTTGGGATGTAGCCAAGCGGTAAGGCAACGGACTTTGACTCCGTCACGCGATGGTTCGAATCCATCCATCCCAGCCAGCGGCGGGGCCTATAGCGTTGCAAGGCCCCGTTTTGTCACGCCCATAAATATCAGTTGGAGATGAACACCACCATGGAATCCGCCTATTTGTTAAAAATCGCAATAATTTTGCTGTGCACAAAATTATTGAGTCTGGGCACCCGGAAAATAAAGCTGCCCCAAGTTATCGGGTCCCTGCTGGCCGGAGTGATCCTTGGGCCGGTATGTTTCAATATTGTAGATGCCAATCAGACGCTGGATGTATTAGCGGAAATCGGCGTCATACTTATTATGTTTAATGCAGGGATGGAAACGGATTTCAAGCAAATGAAAAAATCCATTAAGGTATCCTTTGCAGTGGCCTCGCTTGGAGTCCTGTTTCCCTTGGCTGCCGGATATCTTCTTGCCCGCACTGTGTTTGCCGAGCCCACACTGGAGAGCATTTTTTTGGGGGTTATCTTAACGGCTACGTCATTAAGCATAACCGTTGAGGCATTAAATGAGATGGGCAAGCTGAAAACGCCGGTCGGCTCGGCCATACTGGGAGCGGCGGTCATTGACGATATTATTGGGATTATCGCTATAAGCATAATCATTAGCGTAAAACGCGCTTCAGGAAGCATATTGTTTGTGGTAGGCACGACCCTGGGGAAAATCATTGCTTTTTTTATTCTGTCCATTGCCGTCGGGTTGCTGATACACAAGCTGATGATTTGGATATACAAAAAATTCGAAAAAAAAAGACGCATACCGATTTTCTCCCTGGCGTTTTGTCTGCTTCTGGCATTTCTCGCCGAGCAGTTTGGTATAGCAGACATTACCGGGGCTTATATTGCCGGATTGGTGCTGTGCAATATGAAAGCGACAGAGTATATCGAGGGAAAGGTCAATGTGCTCTCATATATGTTTTTTACGCCCATCTTCATCGCAAGCATCGGAATCAAGACTAACACGAACGGTTTTGATATGACGCTCGTTATTTTTGTCGCGTTGTTTCTGTTGATCGCTGTTTTTTCGAAGATTGCAGGCGGCGGGTTGGGGGCCTTTCTCTGCAAATTTTCTTTCAAGGAAAGCCTTCAAATCGGAATCGGCATGGTATCCAGGGGAGAAGTGGCTTTGATTGTGGCAAATATCGGCATTACCGCGGGACTCATGAATCCCTCCTTCTTTTCACCTATCGTAATCGTGGTTATTTTGACGACCCTGATTGCGCCCCTGCTGTTGAGGCTGGCTTTTATAGAGAAAAAGCTTTCGCGGGCATAGAGAAATGGTTTGCTTTCTGCTTTTTTCTGCTATAGTACCTACTGGAGCGCAAATGACGCGGGCGCATCTTTTTTGGAGCACCATTACAAATTTGTTAGGAAAAGCAGGTGCATTCTATGCCTCTATTCAAGTCAAGGAAAAACAAAGCCACGCCAATACCAGCGGCGGCGGCTAAGCAGGAAGGAAACGCAGGGCCGCCCCCTGATTTTTTTGAGCGGATTCACCTGCCCAACATGATTAAGCATTCGCCGCTTCAGGAGGTGGCAATGATTCCGATTCGTTTGAACGAGAGCGGGAAGCCGGTGGAGGAGGAAAGAACACTGCTATGCAAACGCGAAAACACGCATACGGTTATTTATAAGTGGGCCATGGATATGCTGGAAAAGCATAACAACCAAGATGAAGTCTTCGCGTTTTTGTTGGATAAGGCAAAAACGCCAAAGATATTTCTTGCGGACAGTGAAGGCATAAAATTTTACTTAAGGGACGCCGTTGATGAAAACGGGAAGCGAAAGTTTTTGTGGATATTCTATCATAGCTACACAGAAAAATTAAATCAAGAGCTAAAAGAGGCGCTTAAAGGCTTTGCCGAATTGGGTTGGTGCTATGGTGTGGCGGAGTGTGAAAGCTATTATTTGATGCCATCGCCGTTGTTGGAGCATAATCAGGCGTTCCATCATGCGGCTGCCCCGATTGTATGCAAGCATTTGCCCGAAGGGTATCAGTTAGCACTCGCAGGCATAAAAGAAGAGACCACTATAGAGGCTTTTGAAGACTCAATCAAAGCCAGCGATTATGAGCGACTGTTTTAGCGCCGCACTTGCATCTTTTTTGGAGTACCATTACACGCGAAATCCTTGGGTTTCCTGTCATAACGATGTATATCAATTGTGTTGTGCTACGGACTTTTGGGTTCTCCCCCGGGCAGGCAAGCCGCCGCTGTGTCGGCGGCTTGGATGCTTTCGCCATTACAGGGCCTCCATCTCGCCTACAGTACCCACAAAATTGTAATGAATCTCTACTTCCTGTTCCCGCTGTCCGTTGATCTTGACCGCATTGTGCACGATAATCCGCTCCACAAACTCTCGCAGCAGGCCCGGTGTCAGTTCCTGGACGATTGCTTCGTGGCTATCCTCAAAAACATACTGTTTTTCCGGCGGAACTTCAATTCGTTTTTTGCTTTTGACCGAAGGTTTCGTATACTTCATGTTCACCTGGTCGCCGACGTAAACACGGTTGGCGAGGATTTGCGCGACTGTTTGCTCAGACCATCGGGCCGGAAATCTTCCGACATCGGCACGTCGAGCCAGCCGCTGTCTATCCCTCCGTTGCTAAACCACACCTGAAAGCGCACTAGGGGTTCTTCGGCCGGGAGCTCGGCGGCGGCATCAAGGCTTTCGCTTTTTTCATTGACATCGATATTTCTTCTTGGTATACTTTGTTTAGCTTACTATCAAAGGAGTTGTTCGCATGGCAATGATCCAAACCTTCTTCCTGGGGATTCTGTTGTTCTGCCAGTCCATAGTGGCGCCGTTCATCTTCAACATACCGAAGGGGCCCGTGGACTACGGCGGCGGCTTCGGCTACAAGCAGGCTCAGGTGGAAATCGCCGATCCACTCTACATTTTCGAAGCCGGGGAGACGGCGTATTTTCTCGTGACGCCGGACGTCCCTTCGCCCACCATCGAGACGGGCGTCAGGTGGATTCAGGACTTTATCGAGCGGATGACCGGCAAGACCTTCGTGCGCAAAACGGAATCTCAGGTGGACCCGGGGGACAAATTCATAGCCATAGGTTTGCCCGGGTTGGGCGGCTTTGAAGCGGAGGCCGATGCACTGGGCGACGAGGATTATATCAAAAGAGTGGTCGACGGCAATATATACATCGCCGGCAGCGGGAAGGGCCGCGGGGCCATGTACGGCTGCGCGAGCTTCATCGAGGACCAACTGGGCTGCCGCTGGTTCACCCCCATGCTGAAGGTCGCCCCGGAGACAGAGGACGTGATTATCGACGCGCGGCTTGACGACACGCAGGAGGCGCTGCTGGACTACCGCGATGACTATTGGCCCCAGATTTATCTCTACCCGGAGTTCAAGGCCTTCCACAAGATCAATTCGTTCATGGGCAGTTATATCGACAAAGACGGCAACCACTTCCATATGAGCGAAGAGCTCGGCAGATGCATGGAATATTTCTCCGTGGGCTTTTCCGGCACGGTCTTCCCCGCAAATGCCCCCGCGCATGTCCGCAACAATCATTACGGCGGCTTCTGCCACACCATGTATAACCTCGTGCCCCGGGCCCTGTTCTATGGGGACTATTATAACCCGATCATCGGGGAGCAAAGCCAAGACCGGGAACTTTTCGCCTACAGGAAAGACAAGGGCGCGTGGGTGGAGGGACAGCGCTGCCTTACGAACCCAAAGGTGCTCGAGCTGACCAAGCTCGGCGTTTTCGCCTGCATCGAGGCGCACCGCAACGATCCGAACTTCAAGATCATGTCTGTGACGCAGGAGGACAACGACGACTACTGCCAATGCCCGAAATGCGAGGCCATGGACGCCCTTTACGGCGGCCCCTCGGGCACGAACATCTGGTTCACCAACGAGATAGCCAAGGCCGTAAGCGCGGAATTCCCTGACAGGCCGGACATCCTGATCGATACATTCGCGTATACCTACACCGTTGAACCGCCCACGGGTATCGTGCCCGAGAAGAACGTGATCGTGCGCATGTGCTCCATGGGCTGCTGCTTCAACCACCCCCTGCGGGACTGCGGATATGGCAAGGGCGGCCTGTTCCCGGATATGAAGCCCCGTGACAGCGAGTTCGCCCGGCAGATGAAGGGCTGGAAGAATCTGTGCGCCGTGAACAAGGCGCAGATCTATGTCTGGGACTACACCACCCACTTCAAGTTCTACCCTGCCATCTATCCGAATTTGCATGTTCTGGCCGACAACCTGCAATTCTTTGTGGAAAACGGCGTGCGCGGCGTTTTCGAGCAGGGCTACGACAACGGGGGGACGGAGGTGCTTCCCGGCAGCGTGAGCGGCGAGTTCGGCGAGCTGCGCGCCTATATGCTGGCGAAATTCCTGTGGAACCCGTATCTGAATTCCAACCAGATCATGGAGGAATTCATGCACGCGTACTACGGGGAGGCCAGCACGCCCTTTATCCTGGAATTCCTGGATTTTGTTACGAATATCGCCATCGGCACGAACCATATCAGCGTATTCGGCCGCCCCGAGGAGTTCGTCTACCTCAACAGCTTCCAGTGTAAAAAGATGGATAAGCTCTTCGACCAGGCCGAGGCGGCGGCTGGCAATGCGGAGCATCTGCTGAACGTCAGGCGCTCAAGGCTTTGCCTGCGGCTCTACAAGGCCAATCTGATGCTCTGCGAGTTCTCGTGGTTCAACCCCGGGAGGCTGGACGAAAACAAAAAGCTCTTCCACGAGAGCGTGATGATGGGGATGGACAGGTACAGCGCGCCGATGGTGGAGCCCTACAGCACCTACGTGTGGCTGCACCGCCCCTACGACTGGGCCAAGATGAACTCCTGGATCGATTTCGTCGACGCGAGCAAAGCGGTGCCGATGGACCTGGAGGCCTATCGCGCCGCGAATACGCTGTAGAAAGCAGTGATGACTATGCCTGACGCCTCTTTCATGCCGCTGATCCCCATGCCCAATGGCAATGTGCGGATCGATCCCGAACGTATCGCGCTGCCGGATGCGTTGCGCGTGGACACCGGGGATTTTTCCAGCGCGTTCGCCGAGGTCTATGCCGGGCGGGCGGGCGTCTGCATTACCGCCGGTGAACCGGCCCTGCTGCGGGTCAGCCGTGATGGGGATTTGCCGGCGGAGGGCTATCGCCTGTGTGTGACGAAAGATGGAATTGAAATTCGCGCCGCCGACGAGCGCGGCCTGTGCTGGGCACTGACCACGCTTGCTATCCTGACAGAGCGCAAAAGTATAGCTTGCTGCGAAATCGAGGACGCGCCGCGCTTTCGCTATCGCGGCTTCATGATGGACTGCGCGCGGCACTTCTTCCCCGTGGAGACAGTCAAGACGATGATCGAAATGATGTCTATGGTAAAGTGCAACGTCTTCCACTGGCACCTCACCGACGACCAGGGCTGGCGGATCGAAAGCGGGCGCTATCCCTCTTTGCACAAACAGAATAGCGTCCCGGAAGAATATTACACCCAGGACGAAATACGAGATATCGTGGAATTCGCCCGCCTGCGCGGCATGGAGATCATCCCGGAGATCGATCTGCCCGGCCACGCCACCGCCATCCTGGCCGCCTTTCCCGGCTTGAGCTGCGCGGAAAAACAGGTCAGGGTCGACGATACGCCGGGCATCCGCCGGGTTATCCTGTGCGCCGGCAAGGAGGCCGTGTTCGGGATGCTCTTCCCCCTGTTGGAGGAGGTCGCGGCGCTGTTCCCGTCGAAATATATCCATCTGGGGGGCGACGAAGCGCCCAAGGACGAATGGAAGGCCTGCCCGCACTGCCGCCGGCGCTTGGAGGAGGAGGGCCTGGAGAATTTCGAAGAGCTGCAGGGCTGGTTCACCGCCCGGCTGGCGGGGTATCTGCGGGGGCTCGGCAAACAGGTCGTCTGCTGGAACGAGAGCCTGCTGTCCGAACGCCTGCCCGGGGACGTGCCGGACCTGACGATCCAGTATTGGGCCGAGGTGTCGAAGGTCGGCCCGGCGCGGCGCTATTGGGAGAACGGCGGCAGCATGGTCTTCTCAGATCAGTTCAGCGCGTACCTGGACCTGGCCTACGGCACCGTTACATTAAAAAAAGCCTATAACTATGCGCCCGGCGTGCTGGGCTTCAAGGGGAAGGGCCTCCCCGCGCTAGGGCTGGAGACCTGCCTGTGGTCGGAGTTCGTCTCCACCAAGGAACAGCTGGCCCGGCAGGCCTTCCCGCGCGCCTACGCCATCGCCGAGGCGGCGTGGACGCGGCCGGAGCGCAAGGACTATGAAATTTTCCGTATACGCCTCAACCTTTGGCTGAAGCGCTATCCCGGCATAGGCTTCTATCCGCCGGAGAAGGCCGACCCGGGCCTGATCGAGCGCTATAAAGGGCGCATCGCGTTTTTGCGCAAGCAGTCGAAGGCCCTCGATAAAGAGAACCAGAACAACGCGGGGCTGGGCGGGAAGCTCCACTGGCGATATCTGCTGCGGTGGCTCAGGAATTATTTTTTCTAATTTGTGGTGAGGGGAGAAAACCAATGCCGACAATCCGGCCCTACCAACCCAAGGACGCCGAGTATGTCCATATCGTCAGCGTGCGCACGGGCCCGATTGCGGCCCTGGAGGCTGGGCCCGCGCAAACGCTGCTGTTCGCGACCTACGTCGACTACTACATAGAACACGAGCCCCACAACTGCTTCGTCATCGCCGATGAAGAAGACAAGGCCGTGGGCTATATTTTCGGCGCCCGGGATTACAAGCCCTATCGCGAAATCTTTCTGCGTGATTACGCACCGCGCACGAAGGGCTTCAGCCTGCCCATGCGCATAGAATGCTTCGGCTCTGTCTATTTACCAAGTTTTTTCTATAAGGAATATCCCGCGCACCTGCACATCGATATCCTGCCGGAGTACCAGCGCATGGGGCTGGGCAGCGCCTTGATGGATACCCTCACCGCGCATCTGCGGGAACAGGGCGTGCCCGGCGTGATGCTGGGTGTGGGCTCAAAAAACGAGAAGGGCAAGAATTTTTATGAAAAATATGGCTTTAAGCAAATAGGCCGGGTGCCGTTCAGCATTGCGATGGGGCTGAAGCTGTAGCTTCCCTCTCTCTCAAATCCCCCAGTATCTCCTCGTATCGCTCCTCCGTGATGGTGAACTTTTTGTTATACAGATAATAGGCAGCCAGCGCGAACAGCGTAGGCACGATGGTGATGCAAAACAGCAGCGCCATGGTTTTCCCCGGCGGTATGCCCGCCAGGACGGCCTCGATCCCCGCCGTCTTCTGCGCGCCGCTGATCAGGCCGTGGTCGGCCTGTTTTTCGAAGGCCGCGATTTGGTTCGTGAATTGCGTGAGGCCCGTGAGCAGGAAGGCCACTAGCACCACGCCCTGCGTGAGCGCGTTGCCAACCTTCGTGATGAACGGCCGCACCGCGTATATGATTCCCTCCGCCCGCGCGCCCGTCTTCCACTGGTTGTATTCGATGGTGTTGGAGATGCATATCATGAGCACCAGGTAGAAGATGTTTTGCCCGGTGAAGGCGAACAGGTTGCCGAGCATCATCAGCACGAATTTAAGGCTGAACGCGCCGGCGCCGCCGGGCACCAGGAGCCCCGTGAGGAACATGAAGACAGAACCGCCGATGACGCCAAACAGGGAGAGCCGCATGAGCCGGTCCCTGGTGAAGCGCTTGGATATGGGCGCAAAAAACAGCATGACCAGGGCGGACGCGGCAGCGCCCAGCGCGGAAAAAACGGTGAACAGAAAGCCGCTGTAGCCAAACTCGAAGTAGATGTAGTTCATGCCCAGAACGCTGTTGATCAGGCTGCTGCCCACGGTTTGGAACAGATAAATCGCCATGCACCAGGACAGCTGGTCGTTGTTTTTGATGATGCCGAAGATGGTCCGCAGGCTCACTTTGTCTATCGTTGCGGCGGGCTGCAATGGCTTTTCTTTCACCCCAAAAATGGTGATGCCCTGCATGCCGGCGAAAAGGGCGACGAAGATGACTGCGATCACCGCGTAGGCCCGCACGGCGCTGCCGCCGATGACCATTTCCCCCGCCGTGAAGGTGGGCACCACCACGCTGGCGACCGCCTGCCCTATCCCGGCGAACAGAGCCGTCCTGGAGGTGAGCAGATCCCTGTCCGCCTTCCCGCTGGCAAGGGATGGCAGCATCCCCCAATAGGAAATATCGTTGATATTGAACACGATGCTGTAGATGAAATACACCGCCGTGAACAGGATCACGTAATTCCAGCCGTCAAGGCTGTTCGTGAACGATATATAGTAAATAATTGAGCACAGCACCGTGCCGACGAGGATCCAGGGCTTGAACTTGCCCCATTTTGTCCTTGTCACATCCAGGATGTTGCCCATCACCGGGCCGCTCAGGCCGTCCAGCACCCGCGCGGCCATCATCGCTATGCTCATTACGGAAAATTGGGCGTCGTTCAGGGTTTTCGTGTAGAGCGCGAAGGTGAGCAGATAGGCGGAAAACAAATAAACCGCCGTGTCGCGCCCGATGGAGCCCAGGGTGTAGGACCACAGATTTCGTTTGGACAGCGTACTTTCCTGTGGATTCATAGATGTAAAATCCCCCTTTTTCTTGACAAATGGGCCGCCCTGTGATACTCTGTACAGAGTGTACAGAATATTCTAACACATTGGAATGGTTTTGTAAAGCCATTGAGATGGCTTTGCAAAGGCGGGCAGCAATATGAACATAAAAATAGCGATGCTGCAATTGAAGGTAGACTTCGGACAGGCGGAGGAAAACTTCGCCAGGGCCGAAAAGGAGATCGCGGCGGCGGCCGGGCTGGGTTGCCGTTGCGCGGTTCTGCCCGAGTGCTTCGACGTCGGCTGGGGGACGCCCGGCGCGCTGGAATACGCGGACAGCATCCCGGGCACACGGACGGAGCGGCTGTGCGCCCTGGCCCGGAAATACGCGATGACCCTCGTGGCCGGGCTCACGGAGCGGGAGGGAGGGCGCTGCTACAACACGGCGGTCGTCATCTCCGCCGATGGCGTGCTTCTGGGCAAGCACCGGAAAATCAACGTGCTGCGGGGGGTTGAGGACATGGTCTATGCCCGCGGCGACCGGCTCGGGGTATACGAGACGGCGTTCGGCAGGGTGGGCGTGAATATCTGCGCGGATAACTTCATCCCGGCGCTCGGGCGCAGCCTGGCCGCGATGGGCGCGAGGGTGATCCTCTCGCCCTGCGCCTGGGCTGTCCCGCCGGAGGACGCGGCAAAAAGAAAGCCCTACGGCAAGGAGTGGCTGGGGCCATACGCGGCCCTGGCGCGGGAGCACGGCATGTGGGTCATAGGCGTAAGCAATGTGGGGGATGTGAGCGAGGGCGTCTGGGCCGGCTGGAAATGCATCGGCAATTCCATCGCCATGTCGCCCGAAGGCCCGGCGCTCATCATGGAATACGGCGAAAACGCCCAATCGGTGGGTGTTGTGGAGATTGCCTTGGACTGATTCTCCAAGATGTTATCGTACATGCCATTGCGGTCAGCTAGCAAGGAAAAATATCAGCACGTACACAGGAGAGAGGTTTTACGATGCCGAAACTGCCGAAACTCAGCGCCGAAGCCAAGGCACAGATCAAGCAGGCGGTGCGCAACCCCGTCAAGTGGTGGAAGGGCGCGCATTTGCCCGAGGAGGACCTGCGGCCTTGGGAAAAAGGAATCTACTTTTTCTCGGAAGTGCTCAGGCGCTTCATGCAGGGCTTCATCAATATGCGCGACAGGCTCTACCTCGGCATGGGCGAGGGGAAAATCCCGCCGAACATGAAGAGCATCTCTGACGTCGTGAACATCACCTGGGACGCGGTCAACGACCCGCTTATCGGTATTCACATGGACCAAAAGCAGTACGGCGTGAAGGCGCTGCGCTGGATTATGCGTTTCGACGCGACTTACAGCCCGATCATGATCGCGCTGCTCTGCTTCGATTTCGGCTTGACGCCGGTGCAGCGCGTGGTCCAGTGGACCGTCGCCGGCATTCTTTCCGA
>Ga0123353_10019048_pt1 | contig 10183 bp, 11 predicted proteins | sample TergutLab28metaG_3_FD_92763 | JGI IMG/M metagenome (GOLD analysis project Ga0123353, IMG submission 92763) | Labiotermes labralis P3 segment gut microbial communities from Petit-Saut dam, French Guiana - Lab288 P3 | ecosystem: Host-associated > Arthropoda: Insects > Digestive system > Gut ...
AAAATTGTGAATATAGTATGCTAAAAAAGACGCTCAAAGAGGTTCAGGGCTACCTGATGATCACCTTTGGCCTGCTGCTCTACACCTGCGGATGGGTCGTCTTTTTGATTCCAAACCATTTGGTGGGTGGCGGTGTGAGCGGAATAGGCGTATTGGTTTACTACGCCACAGGACTCCCTGTAAGTTATACCTATTTGACAATCAATGCAATTTTGTTGCTGATCGCTCTAAAGATATTGGGGAAAGGATTTGGGGTAAAAACGGTCTATGCAATTGGAGTCGTCACCCTTTGCTTTCAGTTTCTGCCCAAGTGGATCCCCATCGACTTAATCCATGAGCTGTCGATTGAGAATGGCAAGTTGCTGGCCACGCTGTTGGGCGGCTTGTTGAGCGGTGTGGGGATTGGCATGACCTTTTCGCAAGGGGGAAGCACCGGCGGAACAGATATTATTGCGTTAATAATCAACAAATATAAAAATATTTCGGTAGGTCGATTGATTTTGACCTTTGACGTGGTGATCATCTCCTGCTCTTTCTTCACCTCCAACGAGACCAATTTAGGCCTACGTTTGGCAACAGTATTGTATGGTTTTATATTGATTGGCGTAACGGGATACACGATTGACTTGATGATCTCCGGAACCAAGCAGTCGCTTCAACTCTTTATCTTCTCCAAAAAGCATGAACAGATTGCCGATCGCTTGACCAACGAGATGCATCGGGGTGTCACCCTTATTTCGGGACAGGGCTGGTTTACCAAAACAGAGAGCAAAATCATCTTGGTGATTGTAAGGCGTACAGAAGCAAATATAGTTTATCGAATTATTAAAGAGGAAGATAAAGACGCCTTTCTCTCCGTAGGGAGCGTAATGGGCGTCTATGGCAGGGGCTTTGACCGGATGTAAAGCCTACTCCATCCTCACCACCCCCAGCACAATACTCAAGCTACGGATATCGGCTTTTGGAATGGCAAACGGAGGGTACTTCTCTTTGTTGTCGCTAACTAACTCAATCATTTGAGGATCACTGTGTTCATAAACACGCTTGATGAGTACTCCCTGAGAACTGTCAATGACGTAGATTTCCCCCAATTAGGCAATAATTAACCTCTTTAAATAGGTCTTTGGTCGTACTATTGCTTACTTGGTAGCTCAAAATGAGGACAATCTCCACCTGTCTCTATTATTGGGTAGAGGTCTGTGCCATTAGTTTGCTCTCCATGTTTGCCGGTCCAAGTGATAATAACAGTTTTTTTGGATAGCCTGTTTGTGGTATTTGTGTGTGATTGGTCTGTCCAGCAGGTATCAAGTTTTCCTTCTGGCATAGGGATGGTAAGCATGCGGCAGCATAAGCGGCAGGGAGTTGTTTTTTTAGTCATGATTTCAAATTTTAGTGGGTGATTTATGTTGTATTTTTCATTTTGAATACTATCTATTTGCTAACAACATCTTTAGCGTTCTTGAACTCATACCGTTGCTCCATTACAGCCCCCTTACATATAGCGACTTCAACTATTGTGGCCAGTCCTTTTAGAATTGCCCCAACAATAACAGACGCAAAGCTCGCCGCTAAGCAAGCCAAGAATGGGAGCGCACTGTCGTTACCGTTAACGATTCCGATAAGCACCATAATGGCAGCCAAAATATAACAAATCACGCTAAACGTGTAGAGGTTCCTTATTCCACTACCTTTGTAATTTACAATTATAATTTCTTTTTCCATAGTATTAAATATTAGTTGGTTATGGTTCTTTTTTATACTCAAATCAGACAAATAAAAAAGCGGACTTACAAATCCGCCATTGGGGTCTTAGGAAACCCTTATACAAGAATGAGTAAGCCCGCTATGCGAGCGTTATTCTCTTGTATAATTTTGAAAGTTCCTAAGTTTCAATGGCAAAAATTTAGCAAAACGCTATCCTATATGTCTTATTTTATACTTATTAATTCAATATTTCTATGTTATACGTTTGAAATTTGTTCCAGATCACGTTACAAAGGTAAGATTTTTTGACACCTGATTAGTTCCTTTCCCATAAATAGTCCAAAAAGGGTAAGAATATATAATCGGCAAAACCATTCGTGCGTAAAAAATAAAACCAAATGTACAAAAACTTTTTCACACGCATCAAAACAGTTCGCCTTGACGCGGGCTGTTTTCGCTATAATTCCATGTGAAGACCTCCACTTTGCGACCTGATCCCGCACTTCTCTGCATCTCTATCTCCCTGTACTTCCACCCGTATTGAGTAACATATTCGCTTAAAATGCCGCTCGGATAACTGCTCAGTAAAAACCTTCCCGACACCTTTGAAAGGGCGTTTAAAAGGCCCTTAAAATCCGTTTCAGTATAGCCCCCATAATGTCCCATGTCGGCATTAAAATATGGTGGATCGCAATAATGGAATGTCGTGGGTGTGTCTGTCGATTCGATTACACTGATTGCGTCCCGGGCAAATATGGACGTCCTTTCGAGACGACGTGCGTAGGCTATGGTAAACGCTTCCTTGGCTTTCTGGAGTTGCGTGGCTTTGTTTTTATCTATCGAAACACTCCACTGATTGCTGAGGATTGAGTAGATGCTTTGCTTGCTCAGCATCCACACAGCCCACGCTCGCATGATACCGCTATGATCTAATGGCGCCACATAGATGTCGCGGGCTTGTTGGTGCTGGTATTCGCTGTGCAGAGTGCAATCAACCTCCTCTTTCAGCTCCTCAAACTTCTTTTTAAGGATACGGTAGAAGTTGACCATCTCGCCGTTAATATCATTAATAAACTCTATTTCACTTGGCTTTTTGGCAAAAAACACGGCCCCGCCGCCGAAAAATGGCTCGTTATATTGTCTATGGATGGGGATCATTTTAAGGATTTCCGGAACAAGCTGCTGCTTGCCGCCCCAATACGTTATTGGAGTTTTCATTTTAATTCATACTTTTGTTGGCTCTCATCTTAATATAAGAGTGTCGACGCACTCAACAGGGCCTAATGGGCCTCTGTCGTTGTGCGTCGACACATTTAATTAGTAAGGGAGGTGAGAGTCCCTTCTATAAGGCACGAGGCCTTTTTACTTTACCACCCTGAGTGTAGCTTTGTGCTTCCCGGGTTCGATTTCATCTATGCGCATGGCACCTGTTTTGCGAATCTCATTCGCGAGTTTAATGATGCACGCGTTCTGTAGCTGTACAGGCGTCTGCCTTCTCTCTGGAGCACAATAAACGTCCGAGACGGTTTTTGTGCCCCACTTGGCGATTAGCCTGCTAACGGCAAAGCCGGCAAAATATCCGGCGACTGCCGCAAATCCAGCGCATGTTAGCATAACTACGCAAATAATGCTAACACAGTTGGAAGAACTTTGACCAATAGCGCAATGAAGGCGCTAATTGTTGTGAGAATTTGAAGGATTTTGTCCATGATGTTTAATTTTAATTGTTTATAGATAAGGCAGATTGTGGTCATGCCTATAATTCAGGCTTTAGCGGCCATCCGGTAGTGAAATCGTAGTTATCGACTTCCTGTATTGTTTGGCACGATTCTATTGCGGCCCTATGCACACCATCTCTATGCACTACTGCCTCGTAGGCATATTTCTCGATAACAAACTGCATCAGCTCCATATTGTCGATTGTCTCTGTGATTTGCAGCCCCCCAAATGAGAGTGATAGTTCTGTCAAGCCAACCTTTCGCGCTCCATTTAGTAATATACTGAGTGATGCGCGCTCTTCCGGCTTAAGCCATAATTCGAAGGTGTTGCCATCTCTTGTGATGTAGAATCCGTTCACTGCATTTGAGGCGTCATAAGCCATTAAGTCCGCGATCTTCTGGAGCTTCACCTCTTCCAGTGTCTGAACATAAGGAGGTGGTTCTGGTGTTAATTCGCAGTCCCAAATCTCCTTAACTTGAGCGCTTGGGTTAGTCTCCCAAAACCCAACTTGCCCAAGTGACATTGCAGCAAACTTGCCATCCTTGATGTCGGCATACGTTTCTCCAATATTGAATCCACATTGCTTTGTTAATTCAGAGTCAATAGCAATGACTCCAGATTTATGTAGGTAATAATACTTTTTTTGTGACATAATATATTTATTCAAGTGACATTAAAATCCCCAGCGTAAAACAACGCATCCGGTGCCGCCTAAGTTGTATAGCCCAGACGGCGACCCAGGGTAAGCGCCACCACCACCTCCGTAGTTATTAACGCCATTATTTGCGGTTCCGCCCCCTCCAAAGTATCCCCCTACAGAGTTTCCGTGACCGCCTCCTCCGCCAGCGAATGGAACGTACATCATAAGCGATAAATTTAAATCGACTGCCCATTTGCCATCTTCGGCAAATGGGCGTGTCGTGTGGCCTTGTCCTGTCCCTGCTCCAGTTCCACTACCATTCGATCCGTCTGATCCCCCATTTTGATTGTTTCCCCGCGATCCACCAGACCCACCACTTCCAGCGCTGGATGTCGTTGGAGGGTGCGCTCCATAAATGGCTTGCGGCACAATATTCGTATAATTATTACCACTTTGCAAACGAAGGAGGCGTGTAGAGTTACCTCCGTTGATAGTAGCTATGATACCTAACAGAATGTAAATTGTTTCACCTTGTGTGACAGTTATCGCACCGCCATCTTTGATCCAGCCTCCTGCATCGACAGTGATGTTGTTGCGCTTGTATGTTTTCGTAAATCCACCAGCTCCAGCCGGAGGGTTACCCGATGATGCAGAACGATAGCCCGCTCCGCCAGGGCCGACCATGAATGCGTCGATTTCTGTAACGCCTACGGGGACAACCCATGGAATAAGCACGTAGGGGAATGTTTGGTCTCCGACATTCGTGCCATCTATATTGATGGAAGTAGTTGATGCGCTCCCCATGCTCGTTATGAACTCAGCAGCGCCAGGCTGCACATTTTTACATATCATTAACCGCCTTGTCATGGTTCTCCAATTTTTACGATGTATTTTGCGTCCAAAAGAGAACTGCCTGAAAATAGGCAGTTTAATTCAACGAAGCTGCCAGCCTTCACACTCACGGTCGCTTCGGGTGCTATCCAGTTTCCAGAGTTTGGGACAGGTTGCGTGAAATCTGAACCGCTCGTATTTTTCAGAATTACGTGGAATTCACGCCCTAATGCTGGTTGAGATGCAAATGACCACACTGTTGCACCTGATGCGCTTACATGAATGTTTCGCTTTGAAATCTGCATTGAGGCCATTGTGTTGGCGAGATTGACTCCCAAGAAGAATGTGAGATCACTGGGAGCTTGAGAAATCGGCAATTCACCTCCCTGATCCAGTGTTGCCACCCCGTTCGCCGCCCCCATTTCGGCACGCTTAACCTGTTGGTCGTCCGTGACGCTTCCGAGCCCAACATTTGCTTTCGTCACGACCGGGGGGTCGGACTGCTTTGCCCACTCTGGCACGTCAGAGGCAGGCAGTGAAGCTGGTTTATCTGATAGATCATTATAGCTTCCAGACACTGCGACAGAGCTTAAGTTAGGAAGTAGCGAGCTAATAAAAGATGGTAATTCATCACCAAGCCTTTGTATTACCAGGCCGACCAATTCGGCCTTTTCGGATGTCGATAAAGAATCCCATGTCAAATTCTCGCCCGGCTCTCCCTTGGCCTTCACGATGCCCAGTCCACCGACCACTTTACGGTTCGGGAGAATTCCCCCTAATATTACCTCTTTTCCCATGTTATTCAATGTATATAATTTCAGTATCATTTCGCCCGATTGTTTCAAAATCACCATCTTCATATCCATCACAAGCGATGGTATCCATGTCCTCCATCAATAGCCGACCTGGCTGGAACGTATTTTTTGGAAGATAGCAAGTTATATTACCCTCATTATCGATGCTACAGTTTAAGGGTGCGCCACCTTTCTCGCGACTACAGATCACCTCCTCCGTACGGTGCTCAACGTAGAAGCGAAAATGAAAATCGGCGGGGTCGATCGCCTTCTCGTGGGTAGACTCATCCTCAAGCCACACAACGCACATTACGTCCTCGCTGATCAGTCTCTCGTTGTCTTTTTTAATTGATTTCATGTTATACTGCTATTTATTTATCGCTTAATACGTGGCTCATCAAAACCAAGTAATGCGGGATTGTTTCTATAAATCCCCCCGGAACAGACCTGACCCTCGTCCGGCCACCTTAGCCTTCCCGCCACGCCCGGAGAATCCAAGTACTCAATTACCACCTTACTGTAAGCATTCTCGGCAAAATCCTTTGCCCAAACTCTAAAAAATGGCGTAACGTCATTCTCGGTGTTAAACTTTGAGATAACGAACCCCCTTGATGTGTATGCGGCCTGAAATCCGTTATTCGTGATGTTCATCTGCGCATTAACGGCTCCAGGGGAATCCTCGCCCAAACTTCCGCCAAGCACGATGGATAACATGTTTCCTGGGTCTTTTAATCCGTTTGGTAGTAATTTGTAAAGCCTGATGTGATTATCATTATTGTCATTGATACTTATCTGCCACTTATCCACGGCGGGGTCGGTGATTAATCGTTTGACGACAAGGTCGGCAATAAATGCCTCGTCAACTACCAGCTTATCAACAATATTGTCAATAAACTGCTCGCTCTCCGGAAGATTGATATCCTTTGTCGTAGCATCCTCCGCCGAGCGCTGTCGGGCCTCCTGTGCTTCTGCGTTGATTCGCCTTATCAGCATCAGCTCAGTCCCCTCAATTTCGATATCTGAAAGCTCAATACTCTCATATTCGTGCTCTGTTTTTAGCAAATCGCGGACATACTTTCTAATCCGAATCGGTTTATCAATGCCCCATTTGGCTTTTTTGACATGCACATTCTGTCCGATCACAATCGCCTCATGAAATCGCTTAAAGAAGCCGGTCTCTGTATTGATTGAAATCGACACTTCGCGCTGCAGGCGCCTTGCCGCCTCCTGGAGCGCGTCCGCCAAAAGCTCATTTTCCGCAGCTTCAGTATAAGAAGGCGGAAAAATGATGCCCAGCAGTGTGTATTCATCTCCCGGTGCGATCATGAACGCCTGCGCCGGACTTGGTTTTTCCAAACCGTTGGCGTCTGTTATTTTTTTGATTGTGAATTTGTTTAAATCCTGATTGTAGTCACTGATCTCAAACTCCAATCCGGCCAGGTTGCCGGTACGAAACGACACCCGTGCTCCCTTGGTAATCGCAATATCCCCCGGCATGGTTGTATCGCGAAAACTGTAGATATCAGTTGTCTCTATATCTGTCACGTGTCCTTTTCGACGCGGGTAAATATTATTGTTTATGTACACATCTTCAATTACTCCCCAAAGCGCCACAGCCTCCTCGTACATGATTTCGGATGTCGGGTACTCCTGTTCCGGCAGGCGAAGGTTCCAGTCGGTGTAGTTTCTGTATCCGATCGGCAGATTTTTTGCCGCTCCTTTTGCCATTAGTTTTGTGCATATATTCCGGCTTTTTGTCTTGTTAAGCGTGAGCTTAACGATCCCCTTACCAATACCATGCTCCAGCACCTTGGAGAATTGAGGGATATCTTTTCCAATATTTAGCACAAAAGCCTCCCCATCCATTTCGATCGTCCAGTGCGTTTTCCACTGTTCGCAAATCTGATTGAGCACACCAAGGCAGTTTTTTTGAATGAAACTCATCTCCGTCGACAGTGTGTCGGTTGGACAATCTCCCAGTCGCCACGATCCGGCGCCATGCACTCTGTTTAGATTATTTATGATGATTTGTGCAAAGCCATACAGGTTCCCGCTGACCGGGACTTCGTCGCGGACGCGGGTAAGATCGACCGTCGTATTGTAGCACTGCACCCGATACAGGAACTGATGTGGGCCATGCAGTATAACCGTGTAGGTTTCACGGGTCGTCCTCTCGGCTTCTGAATCATAATCAATGTCAAAGCAATAGTACCGCTGTCCATACACCTCAATGTAGCTGTATAAACGAAAGGGAAGTAGCGCCGAGGCATCTAACTCAAGCGTCACCTGGTTGGTTGTTTGCCATTCCTCTTCCTGTCGGGCAGATTGAATCAAAATCCCCTCACGGTGCAGGTCTTCGGTTGTGCCGTCTTTATGTGTTATTCTAAAACGCTGCATATCAATTTGGGGCTTATGGTTATTGAATTAGGAGTCAGCACTCCGGAGACTATGATGTAATGCTTTTTTTTGCCATCAGTGTATGGGTGCGCATGGGTGCTATTAAAGCAATATTTCTCAAAAGTTCCATCCCCCCAGCTAATTTGCAGGGGTGTTTCTGAGTTTGTTTGAATAAGGGACACATAGGGACTGTATGTGACAAATACCTTTTTAACCGGCTGTGGCTCTATAAGATTGAGCGTAAACTCCGTCATCATTTCGCCTTCTTGATTCCATTCTTTGATAAAGGCAATACCGCTGTCGCAATATACATCAAACACAAGGGGGGTAAATCGTTCCGGTAAAATTTCTAATCGAATAAGCCGACTCTTTCCAATTAGCCCGGCGATCTTTTCCTGCTTGCGGATCATGTCCGCATTATCTTCTGCGACCATCCAGCACTTGAATGAGAGTTTTCGGGTATTATATCTATAATCCGAAAGGTCGACATCTTCTCCGTGCTCGCTTGGGTGTGATGTTTTAACCACGCCCTTTAGCGAGAGCTTGTCAATCACCCCGGTTGAGGACGCAACATTCACGCCCAGGCTTAACAAATCAACACCGTCTATCTTATATATAATCTCGTTCATATTTATGCGCTCTAATGATTGATTTTCCCTGTTTGTATTCTTTGTGCCCGGCGCCACCGGTGAGGTACGCCAAGGCTGTCGCATCATCCTTGGCAGTGATCCGGCTAAAAGAGTTGCCCCAGCCCTGAATGCTCACAATAGCACGATCCTTTACCGTAACATTTACACGAGCTTGATCTGTTGCGTAGATAAACACGATGTCTCCGCCGGATATGGTAATACTTAGCCTCGCATCGCCGGTAAGGATGTATTTCTTTAACTTGTGTGACACGGTGACGTTGCCGGAGCTAAGGATTCCGTGCCGAGCCAGCAGGTCGGCATTAGCGGCCATAATCTCGCGTCCGGGGAAATTGTTTTTGAAGCAAAAGTCGATGTGTTTATACATAAGATTCGCCAGTTCGTCTTCGGTGACGCACTTTTTGACCTCTTCGAGGCGCTCACAGGCGCCATACGAGGCAGCCAGCTTATAAATATCTCTTTGTAGTTTAAACATATCCCTTTCCATGAGCTTGACTTGTGGTACGAGTTGATAATAAAGTAAATATCTTTGGTAAATAGTCGGTGTTAATGCGAATGGCGGCCACATCGGCAGCGACCTCTTTTTGCGTCTTTAATTGATCCTGTGCTACGGATAAGTGCTCCGTAGTGGTATGGTGTATTGCATTCCACAGGCCTACAGCCGCATTGACAGTTTGCTCCGAAGCGGCCGCAAATGCGTTGGCCAACTGCTTATCTACATCCGCCCCGGATGGGAACAGGTGTTTATAAGGCTCAATCGCCTTTAGCGCCATCTCTACGATTGAATCGATCCCTGCATAAAATTCATCAAAAGCCTGTTGTGTTGGCCCCCCTGTTTGCATCTGGTGCAGCAGGCGGTCATACACGTCTTTCATCATATCCTCGATAATTCGCGTCTGAATCCAATGAAGTAAAATCTCTTGCACGAAGTCCTTGGCCATTTTTTTCGTCGCAGCCATCTTATCGGCCAACGAATCCAGTGGCGAGCCGAGAATGTTAGCTAATTTATTGGCCAGCGTTTTAATGTCGCCCTGCATCAAATCAGAGGTCATCTGTTTGATAATGTCCTCTATCTTATAACCAATCTCCCGGGCTTTACTCTCGTAGTCGCCAATGACGTCCTGATTGGGGTTTTTGCGTCCCATTTCGGAATTAGCAGCCTCAAGCAGCTGCTGCTGTTGTTTGGCTAAGTCCGCAAGCGCTTTTTGCTGTAAATTGAATGCATCAGTACCCACCGCGTTAGCGATCTTGCGCTCCAGCTCCGCATAGAGCGTTTGCATCTCTTTAACCCGGCCATTAATCGCCGCCTGTTGCGCATCGATCCGGCGGCCATTAAAATCAAGGAGGCGGTATAACTGCACAACCAGCGTCAGGCCGCCCTGAATAGATTGCACATAGTTTTTTGACGCCAAGCCGGAAATAATGGAAGTTACAGATCCGAGAGCGCCTAT
>Ga0123353_10019049_pt1 | contig 10183 bp, 5 predicted proteins | sample TergutLab28metaG_3_FD_92763 | JGI IMG/M metagenome (GOLD analysis project Ga0123353, IMG submission 92763) | Labiotermes labralis P3 segment gut microbial communities from Petit-Saut dam, French Guiana - Lab288 P3 | ecosystem: Host-associated > Arthropoda: Insects > Digestive system > Gut ...
ATTAAAAAAAAAATTTTTTTGGTTAAAGTTGTAAAAAAAATTTTTACATAACTATTTCTTTCTTTTTTTTTTTTTTTGTTTTTTTTTTTTTACAAAATCGCTTCGTTTATTAGATAATGTTAAAAAATATTGTAGGTCCGGGCAGACTACACATGAGTATATGATGCATGTGCATTTCATGCTGGTTACCTAAGGCTACAATCAAGCACTCAGAACATGTAATACTTATTGCTTTTCCACTGCAACAATGGTTGCACGAACGCGCCTCAGTGTTACGTTATACGTATATTGACTGTCTTGGTATCAGTATATTGTAGTTATCAGTATGGTGTAGAATAAATTATCTGCAAGCTATAATAGGTTCCGTAACAGTTGTAACCATCTAGTTTATAGGACGGTTGTTTGAAGTTGCACAATACTTTTTAGCAGAAACACAGCTAGCTAGCCCAGACGACGCACACACTTCAGTGGGCAATAAGGAGGGAGTGTGCAATGAGATGTGAGGATATTGGAGCAGTAGTGCTGTGGAGTTACTACACAGCTGAACCAACTTACACTTCGACTTAACAACAAATCAGCGTTCTTGAAATTTATCTCAATTAACTCTTAAAAACTGGTCTCTGCTTCACAAAAAAAAAAACACTCTATTCCCTTTACGAGGTTAAGATAGACGGGCTAACTGTAAGTTGTAAAGTGGTTTGAAATTGGTCACTTGAATTTATTAACAACACAGCCTGACTTTTCTGCACCGGCTCCCCATCAAGAGCAGAGATTTAGCGTAGTATTATATTCGCTGGATTAACATACGGACAATTCCCGACTTGGGCGAAAAAAAAACAGAAAGAATAACATTTGTTAAAAGCGCGCCCAATTTTTCCTATGGAGAATGAATGTGCAATAAGACGAAGGTGGTGGAAGAATACTGCTGGGTGATAACAGAGGCGGCGGGACAGTCATGCTGCGACCGATGAGGCTCGAGTGCGTTGGAGTTCGGATTGAAACTGGAATCCTTCCGTATGCTCAGCTGTAGCCCACCATATGTATACTCATTTTCGATTTGCGCCGGACCTAACGAAAAGTTACACTTGCGTAAGCCGAGAAGTGTCATCGATATAATAAACTGTGCGATATTAAATATCAAACAGTAAACTTTCTTTTGCCGATGCCAATGGCCGCGCTGTCGTAGACGTGGGTCTGCGAACCCTCGCTTACTGGGATTGTGGGTTCTGATCGCACCGGGGACGTGGTTATCCGTTGTGAGTGTTGCCAGTTAGAAGTCTCTGCGTCTTGTAGATTGTTCGTCCGGATGAATCCTACCGAATGTGATGTGTCTCAGTTTATCTTGAAGCCTCGATAATGAGGAGGCCCTGGCCCACTGCGGGCTATTGCATCATTGGAAAAGGATGTTGACTTTTCCCGGCCCATAATTATCAGTCCCTGAAAAAAAACGAGAGGTAGAAATACCCGCGTATTCTTAACTTCAAGACTGTTAGAGGTGAACTGGTACTTGCACCCAATTGCACATGCTGTCCGAATAAACGTCCGCATTGTTCGTTGTTTAGAGAGCTGTTTACGCATGATGATTCATCTGAATACGGTTGTTAGAATTCCATTTCCTTATCTGTAATTCTGTACTGTCCGAATTGTAAAAATCCGTTTTACTATGTCATGAATATGGGTTCACCATGAATGTAACCTCTGTTAAGTCCGTACTTCCACATTTTTCCGAATATCTTGTTCGCTTGTTTCTCTCGTCTACGATGGACTAATTCATTTATATCTATTGTTAAGGTTACACGTGATGTTATTAGGATGCATTACATTTGCGGCTGATAGAGCTTGGCTATAAGTTATTGTGAAATGATTTTTATTCTTTGCTTGATATTGAGAAATTAAAGATATTTTGATTCCGAAGACCAAATTATGGAATCAACAAGATAAAGTATTTCAAGTTTGTCTCCTCCTGTATTCTCGAAGTGTAATTCTTAAACCCCGTTTAAAAATGGCTTATCCATTACCACCAACTCACTTAGATATAATTTCCATTCCTTTGGTATAAGCCCCAGAGAATTTCTTGAATGAAACGAACGGAGTGTGCAACATGTGATGTGCCATTTGCGTAGCCTCAAACTGCCCACTCTTCATCTCAGGAAAATTGCCAGTGGGGTTTCGACGATGAAATATTTGAGAATCTCTTCGGGATTCGATTTCGTAACCGCAGTGAAGTGGTAATGTTAATGTTCTACCGCAATGTCTGACAGACATTTGTGGATGCTGACCGTGCTGCATATCCTAAAAAGATAATTACATCACAGCCACTGTATTTCGTGCATCAGTACAAAACTGATGGCTTCTGCTTTATGGAGAGGGGCGATCGATCGAAATAAATACACTTTTATCGGATTATCGAACTAATTCCCATAGATCTGACGAATCCGGGCGACAGGCTGCCTTACTTCCTTTGATTCACACACACACACACACACACATACATATCTTGCACAATAGGTTACTGCTGTTCTTCTGGTCTATGTGAACATGACACGATCTTTCTGCTGCGTGTTTTCCTTAGTTTTTACGTTTTTTCAGCCGTCACGGATTTGGAACTATATTCTGTACTACGTGTAGTTAACCAGTTACATGACGTCCGCAACTACATGTTTAACCGTTTAGAACCTACTGGTAACTTCAACGTACCACAGGGTTTGACATTCAAAATTTATGCATTATGATCACATGGAATTTATGTGTTTTGTATTGCTCTCGGAACATACAGCAAATTTTTCCGTATGCAACATTAAAAGATTGGTTTTTATAACCCTGGTGGAGAGTGTTTACTGCGCGGTACGCAAAGATTCCTTATATAACACATAGGTTCATCTTTAAAAGGTTAACCCTTGAAATTACTGCATGTGAAGGGACGTTATTTTATCTGACAACTGTCGCTATACTTCCCGCCAGCTCGCTTGACTAACGAAAACTTCAACGTCCGTTGAGCACCGTGTTTGTTAGATGTAACGTATGTTTCAAGCCGAAGGCAGTTATTTCCAGCTTCTTTAAATATGGAGGATAGAAATTTAATATTAACGCATTTGCTTTACAATCAGTTAAAACTCGTGGACCCCGACTCAAGGCAAATTAGAGTAGCGGTGAAGCTACAATATGCTGCCTACGCGCGAAACAGTCTCGCTAAAGAGTGATGCGATCTGTCATTTAAAAAATGCCCCGAGTCTCCTGCTGTAAAGTTATCCCTGTGTGCGTCATAAAGGCTTACGAGAGAGAGTGGAGATATAGCTCCACCCAATCTTAAGCTTGGCACTATATGTGGAAGAATGGTCAGCTTTACACCCCGGCTGCTTTACGCCGGGGAAGGAACTCTGAAAACCATTGAGTTGGAGTCAGGGTGGACCCGAGAGTCGGTCTCAGCGTTTTGGAGAATAAGAAAAGCACCCGATGTAGCATTTAGAAAATTCCGCATTTCCCGCGAGGAGTGTACGCACGATTTGCATAAAGCACATCAGTTATTTTGCTGTACACCATCAATCGCTTGGTCTTTAGACTGTCGATGATTCAACTCCCCTTTGTTGTAGGAATTATATATAGCTATACAAACATGTGAAATGAATTCGAGTGCTAGCAGTGTTTATTTAGTGCTCTCCTCTCACACTAATCTCCCAGGCGGCTCCCTGCAAAATGCTATCCGCACATCTGTTTCCACCTAATCATGCTAAATATTCTGCCTTTTATTGATTCGTTAGGTTCAGGGGTAAAATCTGTACAAAAATGCAGAGTTTGTTGGGTTGTTGACAGTACAAGTACAACAAAATTTTCTCTCAGGTATCATAAAGTTTTCTATGTTGTTGCATAGTTTCTCAAGTTCAACACATCTCTTTTTTTTTGCTACGATTATTTTATGTCATTTTTATAAATAATTTCTTACTTAATTGCTGTAAACTTTTCATTTGTTACATATAACCTCGAAATGTAGCATGCCCACCATATTTGGGATCTTTGATGCACAGAAATGTCTCGAGTTGTTGGTAGGTTTATAATCGTGTCTACATACCAGATTTTACATGAGTCGTTCCCGCCGCCGTCCGATTATTGCAATCAAGCTGACAGACACATGAAATGTTTATTTTTAAATCTCCAAAATCATTTCATCAATAAATTTTTTTTATTCGTCCAACACACTGTTGTATAGTTGATGGATATTTTTGCTGTGTGGTTGAAAGACATTGATTTTTTTTCTGCAGGATTGCGGTGTGTACTGTATGTAAGTCATAAGCCTATTTTATCATACCGAGTCCTCGCCTTTATGTAATTCATAATATTTGTTTACACTTTTGTTTCATAGTAAGCAGACCAGGCATGGGAGTAATATAGTTTCCTTCTGTTTCTTTTTCTTTATAAGTGGTCGCGCTAAATGTTTATCGCACGAGCAATGTGTAGCTGCCTTGTGCTCCAGTTTCAGTCTGCAGAATTATCTCGAACGGTAACCAGCGGCTTTGAATGAAGCCGGACTATCAGTGTTAATGATAATGCAGGGATGCAAGATCGCTAGAGTTGAACTCAATATAGTTCACTTGTAACAGCATTATTCCCTACTCACGCACAATAAACTCCAGTACACTTGACGTGGGGATTATTGCGAGTGTGTGCGGCCTGCCCAACTCCCCGTCTTAACCGAAGTTCGAGCTCCGTCCCTCCTGGAACAACATCAACGATACGTTGCCCACCGGGACCGCGCAGCATACAACAACACTTCATCGTGCATCATTTAACAGCGATAAAGTCAGTGATACCGTCATTGCCGCTTTACAGACTGGCGCATCTGTCATGTTGTTATCACCGAGTGGAAAATATCGGGAAGTGTTTAGCTGAAATGTCGAAAAAATGGCATATTTTACTGCGGAGTTCCGTGAAAGCCGATCGTCACATGGGGAACACACGCACAGGCAACACGTTTATTTGGTTAGCCTGCTTTGTTTTATTGTAAGGAAGGCAGGCTAACAAAGAATAAAATTTCATTACACCTTATAAAATTCCAGATATCAGTATATGCATTTTACAGCACCTGTCCCACTTTAAGTTGAAGAGGAATGGTTGAAAATGTTTTATGAAGGTAAGCAGCCATTTCATTCAACGTCTGTAGTTGTAACATTGGAATCTGACATTACTTTTGGAAATTCCTTGGATTTCTTTCTAGCAGAACATGAAACTCACATTATCCAACCGTGGTTTCCTGAATCTCTCCGCTTAAAGGAGATGTTTCATTCTGCTGCATGAAGCAGGACCTACTCTAACCAATCGGCTCTTGTGTCATATAACCTACCAATTTTGAACTGCATTAGAACATTAGCAATTTATCCGTAATATGCCATATTAAATCCAATTTGTCGGTAAGAATTACGAATATTGCCGCATTAAAGAAGAAACATGTTAGTATATTGGTGTTGTTACCTGCTGCCAATATGTTTCTCCAAGCTGATGTAGACGAAATATGATATCTTCAAAGATTATGAGGGAGCCGTATTGAGAGTGGAACTTCGAAATAGTACCTTAAGTGACCGAGTAGAATCCGCTATAGGTAAAATGCAATTAACTATTCATTACGGCCTGCTTTTGCCCCTTTCAAAGCCTATTTCTAAATGCAAAACTGTGCGTTTGACGGTTTTCTTCTTTCCTAAAGGAGATTCACATATAATAAGTGTAAGATATTAACTAAGAAAGCAAGACTGTCAACTGAAGAATGGTTACGAATCTCGTATCGGGGTTTTAACATGATGACGTTCTTTAGCTGTACGTTTCTCGTGATGGTCTACGTGGTTGCTTGAAGGAATTGTGCAAATGATCAGTTTCTTCAAACAGTGAAGAGTATTTCGCGTACTGAGACTTGTATCGGTATTTACGTAGTACGAACAGTCGTGCGTTAAATGTTATGCCCGACTCGTAGGAAGGTTGTGCACGAGACATTGTATTTTAGCTCACTAAAAGGCAGTGCTTCTGAGTCTACGCTACTTCAATTTTTATGACTCCATCGTTAACAACTCCGAGTTAAGTGCGGGCTTGCTCTTCTTCACTGAATTGGAAGCACTTGTTTCCCTCAGGTGTGAAGAGATAAACGGGCATAATTTTACTATTAATAAATAATAATAATAATAATAATTACAACAGAAGAAGACGTCAAATTTATCATTGCTTTTTGTACTTTAAGTTAGTGTCGTAACTACACTCCTTACGTACGTGAGAGCCCTAAAACTTCGCATGTTACCTACGCGATGTGTTTATGTATTTCATACAGTTTTCAAAACAAACAACATGGACGATTTTTTCTTTGTTACGGAAAGGAAGCGCGTTTTCTCTGGGGCAGAAAGGGCGTTTTTTAAATGAAACTCATCTTCCAGTTGAAATTAAGGCTTCGAAGGAAGTTAAATAAGAAATATTTTGCTCCGTTGAAACGATTCCCGAATCCGAGCTTTGTAGTCGAACATGGGATTCAAATCCCAATAAATTCACACCTTAGTATGTGTGAACACTGAAATACAAATTTCGAGTTTATCGAAATTTGGAACGCATGTATTCACCAGTGCAGTTGTGTTTTCACCCTGAATTGGAAACAGCCCTCACAATTTCATAGACTTCATTTTCTTTGTTAAGGGTTTGACTGGCTATTTGTTCCACGAAACCAGCGTGGCATTGCGTTGCATTTGGACGAACACATAATTCGGTCTCTGTACCTATAAGGACCCTAAATATGGAGTAAGTTGGACTACTAACTCTTTGACAAGAAGCCATTCGCTGAGGGCTTTCTGTTCCAGGGCCAATTTTTAATGACATTTAACCAATCAGTAGTATGCACTGTCGTGTGGGCAATACTGATAGAACAAGGACTAAGGTATTCCTTTCATTGCCTAAATAATCATAGTCTGAGAGACACTTTTCAGAAATGTCACTTCCGAACGTACGGGATACGTGAGTTCACATGTTTGCCGCCGGTCGGTCACCTTACGTCTAATATTGGGGGCGGTTATATTTATGTCATAACCCACAGTAGACATAAAGACGCTGAGAATTTCTAGTGCCTAGACAGATAAAGGGAATGGGTCGTAACGGTATCGTAAAGAACTATCAGTTGTGTCTTACAGTAACGTTAGTAGTTCAATAACAATTCATTTTGGTGATTCTATCTACACATTTGCCTTCATTTTTCGTCCATGCCCAACCCACTGAGAATCTGGCGAAGGAATCTGCGCTTTTTTTTAAGCTAAATCGTCGTTCAACCCTGTCGCTCGCCCATTCCACATGTCATATCGTTTAACTTGGCCTACATCCTTATGATAGTAAGCGTAATGCAATGTCTGGGAAGAGTTACGTTGAAAGCAGTGCGTCTCGAACGTGGTGTCATTGCAGTAAGCAGCAGCTTCACATATGAAACTTTCTCACACTCTCTACGCGAATTTCAGTACGAAGCTGAATATTTAAAATATGTTCCCTGTCTGCAGGATAAGTTGCTGGTGTCACGAAGCTTTACAGGCAGGTCGTACTCCCCGTTGTATTCAGTTTGCAGTGAGAGAGTTAATGGGTTGCAGACCTGAAACCCTCCGTATTATGTAAACTTAAGGCAAAACTTTTTCAGTAATAACACCAATACATGTAGCTCAATAGCGTCACAATTTTTACAGTTAAATAGACAGTAGGTCCAGATATTACTCTGTCTTCAGTATCACAGTAGCTTCATATATGATCGTTTGTAGGCACCATTGACTTGATGTTGATTTGTTACACAATGGATACAGATATACTATACAAACATACTCGCATGCATCATAATTGCTACGCGCCTTAAAACTCAAACAGCTTATATTTTAAGGGTATAAAATGCAGGTCTATATAATCATGTCGTGTCAAAACTGACACGTACTGCCGTCGACCTAAAAAAATTGTGTTAGTCTCGTCAATACATGCTGCATTTTTCGGTCATATTAACAGTCTTCTGACATTATATACGTGATATTTAAAACTCAAAATAAAAATGCATATATATATGTATGTTTTAAATTTGTGGGATCTCATAAATTCTACAAGTCATAATAATTTTTATGTAGCAAATAAAATATGACTTGTAAAGTTTGTGACCTCTCACAAATAGTACAAGACATAATAATTTGTATGTAGCAAATAAAATATTTTTATTTGGCCCATGCTACATGTTAGGGCCATACTGATCATCTTCACACATTAAATACACGACATTTCAAACTCAAAATGTGCGCTTTATTTTGAGTTTTAAATATCGTGTATTTAAATCGTGAAGATTCTCTTAAACTATACTAATTTTTTTAAAATTTATTTTGAATTGTACAAATGACTTGTACAGTTTGTAAAATCTCATAATTTAAAACATATGTGCTTATTATTTTTAGTTTTAAACACCACGTGTTTAATGCCTGAGGATAGGCAGCAATGACCGAAACATGTAGCAGGCATTGAAGGGACTAATAAAATTTGTTTTGGTGGATGGCAACACGCATGTCAGTTTGAATGTGTTGAACCAAAATTGGATGAATTCTAAAAAATAAATTATCTACCTGTCAGCTTTAATCAGCTGTCATCAGAAAACAGAGTATTTGTAACAAAAGTAACGTCTCAGACTTGAGTAACCATTAATTTCAGTTGTATAATTTTATCTTTCAGCGTTCTTACACACAGCCTGTTGATGGCTTATTGAAGGCCGAAGTGTAAATGGGTTAGGTTTGATGTTACCAAAATGTAAGTTGCGTTCGGCAGTTGTAATATTTGGTTTTATTGTTGAATGTTTGGAAATCAACGAGATGAATCACCTTTAGATTGCAACACGTGTCAATATTAAACGTTCATTTTCACAGTATCTTAACTTCAGAAGTTAACACGGAATTTGTGGTGAATATATATATATATATATATATGTGTGTGTGTGTGTGTGTGTGTGTGTGTGTGTAATTCTTATGTACTGAGAAAAACTCGCAGAAAATTACAAGTATATAACCATAGAATGTCGATATGTATCGTCATTTTCCTTAAATAATACCCTGCGAAGAATACATTGTATACATTATTACCATTTCCTCACACTAAAAACCTACACCCAAGGGTTTGTGTTTCACCGTATCCTATCAACACCGAACGTTCGGGTTCCCCCAACCCCCCCCCCCCCCCCACAGAGCCGTAAGGATTGTTTATACGAGTTTTCCCTGTTTCCTAGCTAGGGAACATGTTTGAGTTCTCTTGACCAACTAGATGTACTAATTTCTCAAATTTATTTTTGGAATAAAACTCTACATGTTTCGGACAGTTCCTCTGTCCATCATCAGCAGTGGTATACGTCATACAATTTTGCTGTTTGTACAGTGAAAAACTGCTGATGGTGGACAGAGGAACGGTCCGAAACATGTAGAGTTTTATTCCAAAAATAAATTTGAGAAATTAGTGCATCTAGTTGGTTTTATTATAAGAATTTACCACGATGCACGGTCACCTGAACGTCAAAATATAAACAACTCTAAACACTATGGGAACCAAACCAAGGAGTGCACTGAAAAATGTGAAATTTTTTACATTCTAAACGTTGTAAACCTCCTATATGTTTCGGTCACCTTTTATGACCATCTTCAGAGATGTGTTTTACGAAGGATATTTTACAGAGACATCAAAATCAGGTTATAAATATAACTAATATTAAGTTTTAAGTTTGATATTCAAAATATGTTAAAATATAATATAGAGATAAAATTATTTTTGCTAAATTTACTTGTGTAAGGAGCGCTAATGTGCTGTGTGTCTTATCGCCATCCCAGTAGGGTGGTGGTGGTGGTGTGTCTGCAGGCCGCACTGCATTCTGCATGTCGTGTATCTTTGATGATCTAAACGTTTATTCGTCAGGCTGTCTGCGGTTTACGAGCTTTCCTTCATTTAAGTTGTTAGTTCGCAACAAAAAGGATACAACCCGTAAATTCACAGGTCTTTATAATAGCAAATTTTAAATACCTACATGTTTCGGCTGTAAGAGGCACCCACCATCAGGCCGCATGTTTCAGTAATATAATAAAGAAAAATTTCTTTTTTACATTTCCAGTGATGGCTCCCTCTTACAGCCGAAACATGTTGGTATTTAAAATTTGCTGCAATAAAGAGTTTGGTATTG
>Ga0123353_10019051_pt1 | contig 10182 bp, 3 predicted proteins | sample TergutLab28metaG_3_FD_92763 | JGI IMG/M metagenome (GOLD analysis project Ga0123353, IMG submission 92763) | Labiotermes labralis P3 segment gut microbial communities from Petit-Saut dam, French Guiana - Lab288 P3 | ecosystem: Host-associated > Arthropoda: Insects > Digestive system > Gut ...
CCCGTTGCGCTGACCACGTGACACCCCTCTATCCGCAAAAGTTGGCACTAACTTCGCCGACCGGCGGCGGCCGCTCTGTCGGTATAGTTCGCGTGCGGACTAAGGCCACGGAGTTTGTTTTAGGAGTTTTTTCGTCCTAATAATGACTTTACATGAACCTGAAATCGGACGCTAATTTCGGAAAAAATAAGATCTAATTATACAAAAAAAAATTGGTACAACTGCGGCTGTTCTTGTCCACGCCATGAAGACAAATCGGAGGGGGGTGGGGGTGGTAGAAATTCAGCTCCACACATTCTTAACCTGAGCCTTGTGTGGAGGTGATTGGTCAACTTGAAAATTTTTAAATTTGGTTCATGTTTAGCAGAAGGCAGTGGGCATTAATACATGTATCTGTGTGCAGTGTAGACTGTGTAGTATAAGTGACTTAATAAACGTAGACTTATGTTGTCAAGAGGTGAGAAAAACTGTACAGAAAATATGCACTTTACTGTATTTAGTTACAGTACAATTAGTAGCCGTATTTTACCAAGCATAAGTGAAGGTCTTATGCCAAGACCATGTCCGTCTGTCGGCCCTTCTTTGACCTCATATTAGCTACTAAACCGTTGGTCGGGTTTTCATGAAAATCGGTAGGAAGATATTCACAAAGAGTCGCTGGCCAACCGTAAGTTCCGTGTGAGTCGGCGCAATGACAACTGCACAAAAGAATTTCTGCTCGTAATTTTAAAAATTCTTGACCGATTTGGGTGAAATTCGGCATAGCAAATGTCCACCCGATGTCACTAGGCAGTTCGGAATTTCTTTAAAATCGGAGAGGTGAAAAGCATACTTCACTTGATGTCATGATTGAAATTTGTCTCTTTTTGTTTGTTGTCCCGATTTGCGTAAAATTCGGTACAGGAGACGTCCGCACTGTTTATGAAGTAACTGTGATTTGTGTGACAATAGGCGCAGTGAGCACGACACTTCAATACAGGGAATAAATAGGTGCCTCCCCACATGTCCCACATTTATTGTACAGTTTGGCTGATAAAGGCTAAAGAGATCTGAAGACACTTCTGTTGACATTTTGTGAGTTTTGTGAGAAATTAGCACATGGAAGCCCTTACTTTGCATACATTTACGGGTTTACCGTAAAAACTGTTCGATATTTAGAAAGTAAAGAACGCCTGTGTCAAGTCCGTGTACTTTGTCACGGTGTTCAAATTATTCATTCTTGTTGATGACGCTGACTGTCATGAGCTTAGACTGCATTGATGGACAGGGTTGCAGGACAGGTTTGCGAAAATACCAGGCGCAGGTCGTCTGGACGCTACTTTTTTTTTTAATTTTTACGGGGGCGCCCAATATTTCTGGGTCCTCCATATTGAACTTGCCCTTCGCGCCTAAAGTTTTGAGGTGGCTTCTAGATTATTTTTTTTTATCTGTTGACCCGTGTGATAGAGAAGAGTGAAATGTGAGTGTTGTGGGACGTAATTCGAGGTAATGAGCCTGGCGATCTTTTGGACGGGCTGAGCAAATCGAAAAAGGCATCAGCCGAGGTTGCTGAGGTTCCGGTACACCACTTCCGGTATGTAGAGCAGAAATTGCACGACGTTCAGACACTGACAGCAGGTCGGTGTCATAAACTGTGTACCTGTTTGTGTGGGAGGTGAAGAACTGCAGGCTGACAGTGTTATGTGCGTTCCTCTCATAACATGTCAATGAGATTCGCAATTTTTTTTTTTGCGTGAAACCAATGCCAGTGGGGATATTGCAACACCAACTTTGCATTTCCTCTGTGGTTATGAAAATATTACCGTTTCTTAATGATTCCAAAAAACGTGCGCACTGCTAGACATCTTGAAAGTGTCTGTTACAGTATCTCATCAATCCATGTATATGTAAAGTCCGGTAAATTGCCTTTCTGGTTAGCTTCATTTCAGCACTGTGGCTTATTTTTATCACCTTCCCACTCTTCCTTCATCCTCACTGTGCTTATCTATTACCCCACTCAACATTTCGCGTTATTTTCTGTCTACTCTTTCCACTCTGTGCCAGACTGTTTCTCGTGCCGTTCCCGATCTATGGCGTAACGGTTGGAAGAAAACTTTAGGGCGATCTAAAAGGCATGATGAGAAGGGAAGAAGGTGTATAGGGGTGAAAATAGCGGGGTTTGTGAACGGACAGTCGGTAGGGGGGAATCCAGCACTGAAATGAAGCTAGTTTTATTTAGGGGGGGAGGGGGTGGACAACAAATAAACGAAAACTTTAGAATTTTTTGTCATGGACTTGAGTAGGGGACTGCATTGTATTATCTGTTATATGTTGGGGCCACTGTTTGCGCATGCGCGGAGCACTCGTCTGTGCGTGTGTGCAATGGCGGTCAGCCCATGTGTGTCGGTACTGCAGAGAGCAGTGAAAGTGTCAATTGTCAACAGACGAGTTCATTTGAGGAAGGAAAGTGTTTAACCTTTAGACGCCTAACGTCCAAGTATAGTCGACGTACCGCACCGCTAACCTCCAAAGTTGCATTTTGTATATTTATTCAACAAATATAGGTACTGAATATTTTAAACATTGTATATACTCTCCGTTTTTTTCTCTTCAAAATGCAGTTTGTTTCATCATTCTAACGTGTTTGGTTTCTGTATTATTCACATTTTATATACAGGTGTGCTAAAATTAAAAAAAAAATAATTCCGGCGCCAAAAGGTTAATGTTCTTTATTACATGCATGGCAAATCAGTCGTCAGAAAGAAATCCAAATTAGCGCCTTTGCTAGGATGCAAGGAAAGCACACTAGGACAAAGGAGACGAGACAGGCAATGTTACATATAACTTAACATTGAGCCGTGTTCGTTTAACCATTGTTACAGTGGGAAAGTAATAAGTACTACATATTCTGAGTGTGTGTTTGTAGCCGTAGGTATCCAGCATGCAATGCATATGCGCCATATTGTCATCTGTTGCCTGCCCCGCTGTAAAATATTTTCCACATTAACCAGGTCACGTTTTTTCGGGAAAAAAAAAAATTTATTGAGCATAAAATGTGTTTTGATTTTCAGTTCAGATTTTCGTCTGCAATATTTCTCATTCTAAGAAGAATTGAGTGAAATGTGATAAAAATGTACATCGGTCTTCATGTAAAGTACCGGTTATTCTTGTCATATTTTCATGAAACTTGAATTTTCTCGACATGTTTTCGAAAATTACGGCTCCTGAAATAGCAGTGCAGTTTTTTTTCATTTTCTCATTTCCGCGTGTCTGTGCGTGAAATCTGGTATTGTGAAAGATGTTGTATGTGTATACAAACTTTTATGGTGTTTGTGTCTTGCTTATTGCTAACATGCTGAAGCAATACTGGCCATTCTTCTGTCAGGTCTTGTTGAATCTGCTGTTTATCAGACCTGTTCTCTTATTTATGTATTGGAGTTATTTGTTTATTTATGCTTTATGCTCTCCTACACATCAATATGGGCACATGGTGTATTATGAATAGTTTAGAAACTTTGTCTGGTGTTCCCTTTGTGCTTGTTCAGCTTTGTATTTGGTATGTACATGTGGTGGTTTCCAACACCAGGCAGTTGGCCAAGTTTGTTAGGACATTCCTCTTCCTCGGTCCTGAATAGCAAATTTCATACATCATTTGGCTTTCATGGGTGAATGCTGTTCAGTGTGTGAGATTGCACATTTGGGCCCAGTCAGTCGCTTTTGCAAAGGTATGATCTTGGCCATGATACACATGGCAGTCCTCACTAGGACACTTATCAACATATAATCTGGTACTCTGTATGTCGAAATTAAAAAAAAAAAACCCCATAAAATCGACATTCGAAATTCATTATCTGTATGTTACTAGTTGAGACAGACAGCACTCACTTCATCCTAGCGCTCTTCCACCTCCATTTTGTTACTCTGTTGTATCCAGTAGGGTCTCTATGTTGGACACACACATTCATTTGAGCATGACACAGAAAGTTCCTTTGCTGTGAAGCCCAGTTTCATTTTTATATAAATCTATCTGGCAGTTATCCAGTTTTCTTGTACGGGGCAGATGACTGAACAGACTGACTGACGTGAAGAAAGTAATGGACATTTTCCATCTTTTTCTTTGTGAATGGACCAAGTGTTTGTTTTTGTGGATAGTTTTTTTGGTCAGAAAAGATATGTTTCTGGATGAAGGGACCAAATTCAATGTTATAGTGGTGCCGGTGCCTATTTATGAATAACAGAATTGACACATCTTTTTTTTTACTGCCTTCGCCATTCCACTCAAGTAACTATTTTAAAATGTCCACTGTTTTTGTCATGCTGTTTAATATTGGAGAATTTTATGAAACAAACCTCAGGCTGTTTCAGTTTATGCTGAAACTTGGACAAAAGTAACAAATGTTTTGTCTGCATATCTTTGTGCATCTTCAGCACAGCTGGCCAGATATTGAATCGAGTGAAAGATTTTGGAATAGACCTTGTAGACACAATTTATGACCAACACTTTGTTTCTTTAAGACTTGTAGTTTTGGAAATAATTGCAGGTGTCGGTATGTACTGTTTCAAATTTTCATATGATGCAGTTATAACTGGTTGTGAATATTTTCATGCACTTACTGCCATGCAGGAAACAAAAGAAAGTCATGACTTAATAGAAATTAAGTTTTATTGATTCTTTTACTCTGCTGTTATGCAATGACTTTGAAGCATGTCTTAAATTATGAATATTCGCAACATAGAAAGTATTTTTTTTTTTGAGTATATAAAAGAGCAGTGAAGATAGGAGCATTAATTTAGATTTTTTTAAGTGCATTTGCAAAACTGAGAAGAGCAACTGTTAGCTTTGTCACGTCTATCATTTAAGACATTTGATATTTGAGAATATTTTGAAAATCTGTTGAGGAAATTCAAGTTTCATTAAAATTGGACAAGAATAACGAGCACTTTACATGAAGACCAATGTACATTTCTCGTCATATTTCACTCATTTCTTCTTAGAATGAGAAATGTTCCAGACAAAAGTTGTAGAGAAAATCAAAACACACATTTTGTGTTAAATAACATTTTTAAAAAATTGTGCAATTTGTGAGATAATGTGGAAAAATAATGTAGAGCCAGCGGACCACAGGTGACAATATGGCACATGCTCATTGCAGGCTGGATAACTAAGGCTACAGGCACACACTCAGAATATGTAATACTTACAGATTTTCCACTGCAATAATGGTTGCAAGAATGTGCCTGAATGTTATGTTGTGTGTATCGCGCGTGTCTTGTTTCATTAATACATAGTTTGGCCTTCCTGTTGATTTGGATAATGATCCATTCGAGGAACTGCCTTTTGATTTAATATTTGCTTACTTTAAGGGAAAATTTAATCATATTCTTAATTACTTATAGTCAAATATTGTCACCCATGGTGTATTGTCTAAAAAAATAATCATAGAACCTAATCATATTTAAAACTGTCATTTATCAGTGCTTTGACTCAAGTCATCAGGTTTGTGGTATTTGTACAGGCACATCACATGCCGTCATTTCCTTCCGACAGTCTCAAAACACATGTAACAGATGTTATGCTGTGTGTACATTTCTAAAATTATCAGTTACTGGTTTCATATTCTCTTCTGTTCTTCATATGAAATACCAATTTCTTCTTGATTCTAGGTTTTTTAAGGCAAGATATCCAGAAATATTTTGTGTTCTTGTTCCAGGTTTGCCGTGATGGCGTATTGTTGGGCAATGAGCGCGGATGAGCGGCCAACTTTCTCCCAGCTCCATATTTGTTTACAAGAATTCTACACCCAGCTCACCCGCTATGTGTGACAAGCGTTTATTATTGTGCTACTAGTGATGTGAAAGGGAACTTGTAGACCATAATGTACTTGGAGAAGGAAGGGATAGTGACAGGTAGATACAGTGGCACCAAGTGCTGTCCAGTTTAGTGTACTTAGTGCATTGGACCAAGAGACTAAGATATTTTTGACGTAGTGGCTCTACAACTAATCAGACGTTGCTGTGACTTGTTTAGTGTGTTTGTTCCATCTAATTTTTTATGTGTCTTACACATTTTGGCCTAATAGGAGTCATCAAGAAGGGTCTTTTATACAACTGAATACGTGCTTTATAATGTACAGTTTTTATGTATTATGTGATACACATTTAAAAGTTTCAGGACGTATCAAGATATGCAACAGATCAGCCAAACCTGAAAAATGAAAATACAGGGAAGGGCATACATATTTATTTGGCAAAACAAAGACTGGATGACTAGATAATAAAATGATTAACCCACCTTGTCGGATTGGACAATGCCAAAAAGGCAAAAAAAAATTTGTTTCAAATGTACACATGGTGTGCTTGAGCCTTGTCCATGGAGTACTAAAGAAACAGACAAAATTTTAAAATCCCTACCAGTGTGTGTTTTTGTGTAGATGGTTAGATTGTATGTGACGTTACCTATGTAGAGATGTTGCTCAGGTGGCGTTCAAAGAATACATAGGTTTGAAGCCCTGAAGATGACAGAAATTTTTAATTCTACTCGGTATCCCTAATGAAACGCTGGCAAGATATTTTAAATAGACCATCACAGCTTTATCACTTATTCCTGATGCATGGTTTTGTCATCTCTACATTTACCATACATGTGACGCCTGTCCTACTTGAATTCGTGATGGTTCGTTTTGAATCTTAGCTAAATCACATCCTTTCACAGTAACTGTCTATGAGAATATTCTTACAACTGCTCTAACTATTCTTTCTGTCTGCAGTTCTTCTTATATTATAATCTCGTTTTGACACTGTATGACTTCTTTAGCTGCCTCAGGTCAAAACAAAAAATCAAAACGTGCCTAACCTATCAGTACATAAAACAATGTCTTGAACCTGAATACTGAGGACTTTAGAAATGTGGAGTTCAAAATGTATGCAATTTTAGGCATAATACTGGAATAAATTTAATTAAGAAATATACAGTGGTAGGATGATCCCAATTATTTTTGTATTAAACTCAAATGCAGTTTTGTGTGTACATATGAATGTTAGTGACTTTGTCTTGCCTTGCTTCCTGAATGACTGCTTTGTGTCCATTGAGAAGTGTGTACTGGATGTAATGGAGGTGAGGTAATGCACCTAGCATCATCATACTGCCGTACAGCAACCCGGTGCAATGTGTGTAATTACAGCATAACCGTAACTGGTGCAGTCAGACATACCGCATGCATTACATACATTTTGATTGGAAGAAGCGAAAACTTTGTTGATGATGTGGGTTCAATTTGATTTGGAACCCTGTGTGTGTGCTGAAAATGAGCAAACCTATAAAGGTACATTGTAAACTTTTAATTGTTTGTTTTTGTGTAACGCAGTAGATGAGAAATGCATCCTATAAGATAATTCCAAAAAACCTAGAACATTTTTAGGTTTTTATGCAATGGATACTTAGAGATAAAAAGTATTATGCGTTGTGTGTTATGTAGAGTAAAAGCTGTAATATTTGGCACGTCCATTACCAAAGATTTGCTGGATATTACAGTTTTTCGCAAATCAGAACGTTGTACCCAATGTGTATCTTAGTGTACTTAGCAACTTCCTGCACAGACGTAACCATCTAATTTGTCACTTGACATGCTGTAATGTCTCTGCTACACTTCCTGTTCATTTGCATCACTATGTACATTTATATATATATAAACCTAAAAAAACCTGATAAGACACAAATATTTCATTCACTCCAGCATCAGTTCACAACACTGATGATGCCAGATTATGACATAATGAAATGTAACTTTAATATCATTCATTCTGTGTATTAATTAATGACCTTTCTTTTAAGAACCAACTAAATGGTCAACATGTCAATGCAATTTTACATGTAAAGTTTTTATAAAAATGGTTATCTTTTGCCTGCTGGACGTCTGTGACTTACATATCATTTATTCCATGCATTATTTAATGAAATGTCTCAAATACCAATGAAACGCACAATGTGTCAATGGAAGTTTGCATTTAAAGTTTAAAGTATAGTGCCTCCCTCTATAGTGGGCTGGTATAGCTCACTCGGTATAACGACTCCCTATGGGCTGGATGGTCATGGGATCAAATCATGGTGGGGTAAGATTTTTGCATGCATCCAGACCATCCCTGAGGCCCACCCATCCTCTTATACAATGGGAACCAGGGCTTTCCTGGGGTAAAACAGCAGGGCCGTAGCATTGACCCCTCCCATCTAGCGCTGAGGTTGAAGAAAGAGTACAGCCATACATCTACTTGCCCTCTGGGCCTTTGTGGCCTGTCCTAGGGTGAACTTTACCATTACCTACTACTATATCATGCACTATACCCTGAAATACTGATGGCACATTACTTTATGACCACATTGCCTTTGTACAGGATAATTATACATTTCACGTTCTTTGCCATAGCATGCTGCTCAAGGTAACAGTTTTCACTGCAGTTTGCTAGTATAATTTTTAAACCTTAATTTTACTTCATGATTTATACATACTTTTTTGATGATGATGACTCATCAAGAGTCAAAACTTGGAGATGCTACATTTGAAACTTTAAATGTAATCTTTCACTGAGTTGTTGTGCATTTAGTTGGCTGTTACAAGGCGGTTCATACTAAAATATAATGTGTGTCTGTCAGTTACCGGCTAATGCAGCTGTCCAGACCTTCCAGTGCCAGACATAGCAGCCTTTGCTCTATTTCTGTATTCATGATCCCAACCCAATCTTTCTTGGGGGGGGATTGTGCATAGTGTCTCTACAGTATACTCATATTGAGCAGTGCGAATTTTCAATTTTTCTCTTTTCATTTATGCTTTATTTGTCTCCCTCTTACCTTCCTCTGTGTTGTGCATATTCTTCTAATTTGCACAAACTGTCATTTCTCATACAAATGTCCAGAAGCACTGGTTAAAGGTAAAAGAAAAGGTAAAGTGCACCCTTGTACAGGCACTGAGGCTCTGTAAAGGCCCATAGGGGAGTAGAGGTATAGCTCTACTCTTTCTTGACCGTGGCACTAAAAGGGGGTGAGGGGTCAGCATCACGCTCTGGCCACTCATTACCCTCGGGAAAGACCCGGTACACATCGTACAGGAGACTGGGTGGGCCCGAGGGCCGGTCTGGACAGGTGCGGAAAATCTCTCCCTCACCGGGATTCGATCCCCGGACCGTCCAGCCCATAGTTAGTCTCTATACCGACTGAGCTAACCGGCCCACTGGTTAGAGGTAAGATTTATATAAAAAGAAGCAGTTAGTATATTCAGTCTAATCATTGCATTATGTTCTGTTTCATCGTTCTTTTGTTGTCTTGTTAGTTGTTGCAAGTAGTTTCATGTTTGTTCTTGTTGTGTTCTCAAGAGGAGACACATTATTGAATGCAAATTTCCAATGAAAGCACTTCACATTTTTGACTCACGCCTAGCACTGGGTTACACATTAAGTCATAGTCTACAGTAATGTACTAGGTAATGAGGAATCAGGGGGCAGTATTACATGGGGGTACAGTGTTAGCAGGATGAAATTTGGAAGGGAAGACTGTGTTACTGCACGCTGCAGCTTTGTCTTCCACAAATCACACACAGACTGTCTGGCACTGAATTGGTCTGCAGGGTATGAAATTTTTGTTCTGGTCTTGCAATTATATGTACAGAATTGTACACACCGTCCTCCTGACTGACAGTTTAAAATGTGTCAGGTTCTTTGTATCCATTCTCCATTTTGTTGTAACAAAGAAAGTGATGCCGATTCATTGATTTGCCCTTATTTTGTACTTTAGCTTAATTTCCATCTTTAATATCTAGATCATTTATTCACCATTAATCATGCTAGTTTAGTCAAATCTGAGTTGAATTCTGCATATTCCTGGTTCATATTTCATCTGGATACTAGCCATTATATTAGGAGTCCAAGTGTGCTGGATCTCACCATTATGGGCAAAGCAGTAAGTACTCTTGGAAGTTGTAGGAAAGGAGACATGTAAAGTGGCACTGACTGGAACACCACTTCACCAGTACTTTGTGATCATTCTCAGGACTTTTGTTTTGCGTAATAGTGTGCATGTAATCAAAGTATCACCTCATCTGTTAGTCTCCCATTTATGGAAAAGGGCAAATACTGTACAGAAGGCTGTCATATCTTGTGCCTCATTAATTGTTATTTGTGCCTTTCTAAGTGGCATAGCCTTTTGATAGAGAAAAA
>Ga0123353_10019052_pt1 | contig 10182 bp, 8 predicted proteins | sample TergutLab28metaG_3_FD_92763 | JGI IMG/M metagenome (GOLD analysis project Ga0123353, IMG submission 92763) | Labiotermes labralis P3 segment gut microbial communities from Petit-Saut dam, French Guiana - Lab288 P3 | ecosystem: Host-associated > Arthropoda: Insects > Digestive system > Gut ...
TAAATAATGTTTACGACCCTGCCATTACGTTTGAAGCGATCCATAGGGTCCTGTTTAACATTGACCCCGGGAAATTCATTGGCGATTTTGAAAAAGGTACTCCCCGGGGAACTGATTATACGATCCATTGGTCGTCGCGTGACGGAAGCGGCGAGATCGGTATTAAAGCAGGCTGTATCGGAGATATGCTGACTATCATGCAGGATTTTATTGACGATTATATCAAGGATACAGAATCGGCCGTTGATTATATCCATGGCGAGGAATCTACAATAACATTAGGAAAAGGCGAACGCTGTGTAGGTTTGGTATTACCCGCTATGTGCAAATCGGACTTTTTCGAAACAGTGGAAAAAAGCGGCGTTTTTCCGAGAAAAAGCTTCTCCGTAGGCCATGCACAGGATAAACGCTATTATCTTGAATGTAGGGAAATCAGATAGGGAGCAGGTGTTAGGTGCTAGGGAGTAGGCGTTAGGGGTAGGTGCTAAACGTGATTATTGCTGATGGGTTTGTTTTTTGCGATGATGGTGTGTTTCGTAAGTTAGATATTGAAGTTGAGAACGGCGTAATTGTTGCAATCAAAGAGAGTTGCAAAACTTCAGACCGGGACATAGTTTATGCTCAGGATTGTTATGTTATTCCGGGGCTTGTAGATATTCATACTCATGGCGCGATGGGAGCCGATTTCAGCGACGGGACGCTGGAGGCAACGCAAGGGATCGCACGGTATCTGTTAAGCTGTGGCATTACAAGCTTTTTGGGTACTACGATGACACTACCTGAACAGCAGTTGTCGGAAATATGCAAAAATACCCGTCCGCTTGTTAAAGCTGATTTTCCGGATCAAGCGGTGTTGCGCGGCATCCATCTTGAAGGGCCGTTTGTAAGTATGGAGAAACGCGGCGCACAAAATGCCGACTATATTATAAGCCCGGATATTTCGGTACTCATGCGATTAAATGAAGTAAGCGGAATGGCTGTCAAATTGATTGTAGTTGCACCGGAAGTTGACGGTGGTTTGGAGTTTATTAAAGAAGCTGCATCGTTTTGTACCGTTTCGCTCGCTCACTCATCAGCAGACTATGAAACAGCACGAAGTGCATTTAAAAACGGAGCAAATCATGTAACACACCTGTTTAACGGGATGAACCCGCTTAACCACCGCGAGCCCGGAATCATCGGCGCAGCCTTTGATGCCGGCGCTTATGTTGAGTTGATCGTTGACGGTATCCACATTCACCCGGCGGTCGTCAGGTCAGCATTTAAACTTTTTGGTGATGACCGGGTCAACTTGATAAGCGACTCTATGCGCGCCTGCGGATTGGCAGACGGGGAGTATGACCTGGGTGGTCAAAAAGTGACAGTCGTTGGAAGATCAGCGACAATAGACAATGGTTCTCTTGCTGGAAGTGTAACAAATCTGGCGGACAGCATGCGTAAGGCTGTAGAGTTTGGGATACCGGTTTGTTCTGCTGTAAAAGCCGCGACGATCAACCCTTCAAAATCTGTCGGGATAGATAATGAAGTTGGGTCATTGACAATAGGTAAACGTGCTGATATCCTTGTACTGGAACAAGATTTAAACTTAAAGCATATAGTATTTGGCGGCAGTCAAATATAGAAAGAAACGGGGTGCATTTATGAGAACAAGACAAGAAATCAAAGAATACGCAAAAGGGGCGTTTATGGCACAGCGGGGAACTTGTGTTCTTGGGCTGTTTTTAGTGACCTTGCTTATATCGGGATATGCGATCATTAGCAGTATACCAAGCACTATGAGCACTTTATCAATGCTGTCACCGGAGTTTGATATTGCGTTTATGGCAACTATTGCCGCGATCAGCTTTTTTGTAACATTCTTGGCAATCCCGGTTATGCTGATCACTTTAGTCCTGAATGTTAACGTCGGCGGCTTTTTTGTGAAGGTATATTATGGTCAGGCTGTAAAGTACTCGGAACCTTACTCCGCAATAAAGGTCAACTTTGGGCGTAAGCTTGGCGGTATGTGCTGGGAAGCACTGTGGCTATACCTGTGGTCCATTGTTTTTATGGTGCCGGCTACGATCATCTCTGTTATCGCAGTAACTGTCGCAATTACGTCTTATACAGTACCATATTTTGCAATCGTTATATCCATAATTGTTATACTTGCGGCATGTATACCGATAATGATCAAAGTGCTGTCATATTCAATGACACAATATATATTGGCAAGTAATCCTAACGTCATGGCGACCGATGCACTAAAACTCTCAATTCGTATGACAAGCGGGCATAAGGGCAAGATTTTTGTCATGTGGTTGAGTTTTATAGGCTGGCAGATATTAAGTGTGTTTACATTGGGGATTCTTGGTATATTCTATGTCGATCCATATATGAACACATCGCTCGCAGGGTTGTTTGTTGAGCTTCGCAGTTTGGCTGTAGCAAGCGGTGTGATACATCCTTCGGAACTCGACGGTATTCCTCAGCAGTATATGCAATACCATCAGTATCATCAAAACACACCTGAACAATCATATACGGGCTATCAACAACAACCGCAGTATTTACCATACTCACAACAACCGATGCCTCAAGCACAGCACTATGTACCTGAGCCGATGCAAAACCCGATACCGCAAACTCCTCAGAATGTGCAGCTACCACAGCAGCCGCAAATACCGCAAGCGCCGCCTATTCCGGGGCCTCCGTCATATAAACAACCGGAGCAACCAATCGAACCAAAAAATGACGAATAAAGTATTAAAATAAATAAACCGCTCCATTAACCAAAATGTTGAAAAACCGCAATATATAGTATTTACACGAAAGATTATGTATGATATCATGTGTTTGGCTGTTCTGATCCGGCTAGAATGGAGATAAAGGAGAGTTGCTATTGAGATATGATCGGCGCGTTTCTGCAATGACCTGTACGGCACAAATCAACAAAAATTTAGAGAGGACTTTTTTCACATGAAAGCAATAGCAAAATACTTTGATTTCGAGGGACGGGGAACTACATACGGAACAGAATTCCGTGCCGGAATGACAACCTTTATGACCATGGCATACATCATAATCGTAAACCCGATAATCATCAGCGCTTCAGGGATGCCGATGGGAGCGGTTTTTACAGCAACAGCGTTACTTTGCGCCGTGACAACTTTGGTCATGGGTATTTATGCGAAACTTCCGTTTGCGTTAGCACCCGCGATGGGTATCAACGCTGTTTTTGCATACGGGATAGTAGCGACCGGGCTTGCGGACTGGGAAACAGCGCTTGGTATAGTTTTTATCGCAGCGGTCCTGTTTATGCTGCTTAGCTTCCCGCTATTAAAACCGTTGAAATGGTTTGGACTTAAAAATGAAAAGCTTACGAGCTATACGCTCCGTCGTGCTTTAACTGACAATATCCCCGTTTCATTAAAGTTCGGCCTGGCAGCCGTTATAGGTATATTCCTGCTTGGTTTAGGTTTTGGCGACAACGGCATAGGGTTAACAACTATTAACGTCGGTCCGCCTGCCGAACACGTATTCGGCGATGTAACCAGCACAGGAGTTTTGATCGGTATTGTCGGATTTTTGGTAACAGCGATAATGTTCTGGGCAAAAGGTAAGCTGCGTGTCCCCGGTGCGCTGCTGATTGGTATTTTCTTTACAACGATCCTCGCGATCGTATTCGGGATAGTGCCGCTTCCCGAACAAGTTATTTCAATACCGCCAAGTATGGCTGAAATTTCTTTTAAACTAAATATTCTCGGTGCGTTACGCCTGGAATATATTCCATTCATTTTAGTCTTTTTGCTGGGTGACTTCCTTTCAACTGTAGGCACCACTTTAGCCTGTGGGACAAAAGCAGGTCTGGTTGATAAAAACGGCGATCTACCCGGACTTGACGAGGTCTATATTGTTGACTCGGCTGCCGGCGCTGTCGGAGCAGCGGTTGGTATAACAACCATGACAACATATGTCGAATCAGCAGCAGGTATCGAAGAGGGCGGACGTACCGGCTTTACATCCGTTGTTGTAGCGTTTTTCTTCTTCCTTTCGTTATTGTTCTCTCCAATCTTCCTGATGATCCCCGGAATGGCAAGCGGTGTTGCCCTTATCGTTGTCGGGCTTAGCATGATGCAGGAGCTTAGGCTTGTAGATTTCTCAAACCCCGTCCATTGGGTACCGGTCCTTGTCATGGTAACATCAACCGCTTTCTCTATGGACTTTGCTTCGGCAATGTGCGCAGGAATTGTCGTATACTCTGTATTCGCAGTTCTCTACCGTTACGTACTCAAGGATAAATCTGTTAAGGTCAACGCAATGACATTTGTACTTTTTGCGATAGGTGTCAGCCAGTTTGTACTTAAAGCACTGTAATAAAGACCTTATTGCAAAGCCACTATACAAGCTTTTGGTGTATGGCGTTATATACTGTGTCAAGTAACTTGAAATGGAGTTTAGCGTGAAAGAATTAAAGATACAACGAAATAAAAAGCGTAACTCCATTCATTTATATCTAGTTGTGCCTACTAACTTGAAATGGAGTTTAGCATGATAAATAAATTTTGCACCTCACCTTTATGGGAGGTTAGTCAGACCTTGTCTGCGGTAGCGCAGGGCACCAAGCATGCGGATGTAGTCATTACAGGCGCGCAGTTAGTTAATGTTTGCACAAAGGAAATCCTGCCGGATATGGACGTAGCTATCAGTTGCGGGCGCATTGCCCTTGTTGGGGATGCCAGGCATTGCATCGGCGGGGATACAAAAGTCATTGATGCAAAGGGTCAGTATATAGCACCGGGTTTCCTTGACGGGCATATCCATGTGGAATCATCAATGCTGAGCGTCGGTGAATATGCCAAGTCCGTAATCCCGCATGGTACAGTAGGTATTTATATGGATCCCCATGAAATATGTAATGTACTTGGTCTTGATGCTGTCGCCTGTATGGCGGATGACGCAAAACGCACTCCTTTAAAAGCAATGATAACTACTCCGTCATGCATACCCGCAGTCCCGGGTTTTGAAGATACCGGATCCTTCGTCGGGCCGGAAGATGTTGCAAAAACCATGGACTGGGATAGTGTGGTAGGACTGGGTGAAATGATGAACTTCCCGGGTATCTTGTTCTCTACAGACCACGCGCACCATATAGTCGGGGAGACACTTAAAGCCGGGAAAATAGCCACAGGGCATTATTCCATGCCCGAGACAGGAAAAGGTTTAAATGCATATATTGCCTCCGGCATAAGATGCTGCCATGAGTCTACCCGTGCTGAAGATGCGCTGGCAAAAATGCGACTTGGTATGTATGCTATGATCCGTGAGGGATCGGCCTGGCATGATTTGAAGGAAGTAATAAAAAGCATCACGTTAAACAAGGTGGACAGCCGTTTTGCGGTACTGGTTTCAGACGATACCCATCCGCATACACTAATATCACTGGGGCATATGGATCATATCGTACGCAGGGCAATTGAAGAAGGCGCAGACCCGCTTACCGCGATCCAGATGGTTACTATAAACTGTGCCCAGTGTTTCCAGATGGATCATGAGCTTGGCTCAATAACCCCGGGTAAATGCGCCGATATAGTATTCCTCAATAAGCTTGAGGATGTGTCCGTCACACGGGTACTTATCAACGGTAAGGTCGTAAGTGAAAACGGGCGCATGATAGAGGAGTTTGAGCCCTATACATATCCTGACTGGGTAACTAAGTCGATGCACATAGCAACGGAAATAACTACTGATTCATTCGTAATCAAAGCCGATAGAGACTCCGTTACAGTCAGGGTTATCGAAGTGCTCTCAGGCAAGGTCGGTAATCTTGAGACTAGTGCAGAGCTTAAAGCCATAGATGGTAAGCTGGTATCCGATGTGTCTCAGGATGTGCTCAAGACGGTAGTTTTCGAGCGCCACCATAAGACCGGTACTGCAGGTTATGGTTTTGTGAAAGGGTTTGGTATCAATTGCGGCGCAATGGCGTCTACTGTAGCTCATGATGCCCATAACTTACTGGTTGTCGGCACCAACGACGACGACATGGCGCTTGCGGCAAACACACTCATAGAACAGGGCGGGGGAATGGCAATAGTGCAAAATGGCAAGGTGCTTGGTAAAGTGCCATTGCCGATTGCGGGACTGATGAATGATAAACCGGCCGAAGAAATGGCGGACCTTGTAGCGGAGTTGGAAAAAGCCTGGGCGCAGATCGGATGTACGATGGTTTCACCCTTTATGACCATGGCTCTGATACCTCTTGCTTGCTTACCGGAGCTTCGACTCACAAACAGGGGCCTGGTAGATTGCACCACATTCTCGTTTGTTGATTTGATCAAAGAGTAGGTATTATCCACCGTAGATTACGCAAAATATGTTAAACAGAGACGGGCTGTTGCTTTCGATTAATAATCGTCATGCAACAGCCCGCTTTTTGTATATTCGATAAATTCTTTATCTTCTACGGCCCAGTATAGCAAGTATCCTTAAAAATAGATTTATAAAGCTTAGATATAGAGTTAATGCACCGGCGATAGAGATTTTTCTTATTGCTTCCTCTTCATTTGCTTCGTTAGCCTGAGCAAGCATATTTTTTATACGTTGAGTATGATATGCCGTTATACCGATAAATATAAGAACACCAATATAGTTGATAAGAAGGAATACAGGATCACTAAATCCGATAAAGGCCCCGACGATCGTAGCGATAAGCAAGCCGATCAAAGCCATGAAACAAATGCTGCCAAGGCCTGTTAAATCCCTTCGGGTCACCGTGCCGTAAATCGCCATTGCCCCAAACATCAATGCAGCGATAGCAAATGCCTGAAAAATCATTCCAAGCTCGTAGCTGATAAAAATGAATGATAAAGATACACCGGTCAAAATCGCATATACAAAGAACATAAAATTTGACACAGCAGGTGACATCTTCATTACACGAAATGATAAAACCATAACAACAATAAGTTGCACAACCATCGTACCCAAAGCAAGATACGGATTAAGTATTAAATATTCTATTGCGCCCGGTGTTTGATAAATACCATATGAGACAGCCGCTGTCACAAGCAAGGCAACAAACATTCTCATAAAGACCCGTGCAAGGCAGGATGTGGTTGCTCTATCCAATTCCTCCTGGCTGCTCCATAAGGAAGGGAACAGGTCGCGCGGTTTCTGTTGCTGCTGTCCGTATGGATTATTGTTGTACTGATTAAATGCCATTAAATCGATCCTCCTATTTTGCGTAATAATATTATCAACGAAAGTATATCATATGATTTGGTTATGTGTAAATGTTGTCTGACTCTTATGACCATCGTTGTTTGATTCCTTTAAGCAACGGCGGGAGCAGGATGAGGGCGCATACTCCGCCTGTTGCGGCAGTTATAAGCTGCGGGTAGGAAAACATAACAGATAACAAATTTCCGGAGGGCAAGCCGAGTATATATGGAATAGCGATTTGAACTACTCCAAAATACAGCACCAGAAATTTGGCAAAAGCGCCGGTGACTAAAGCTAATCCGTAAGAGAAAGCGGTATTGATTATTTCCCGGTTCCCAATGAAGTGCCATATTGTCACAAGAGCCATGTTTCCGGCTGCTATAAACGGAACCAGCAGCCATACGGGGCCAAAGCCCAAAAGCGTCGGTAAAATAGGGGTAAAAATTGACACTGTAAGCCCTGTCGGCAAACCGCAGGTCATAACTGCTATTATCAGCATTAAATTTACAATAGAACCGGTGATTATCTGGTTCCCCAGTTGCAAAGTCAACGCCTGTAATGCAACAGTTAATGCAATAAGAACAGCCGTACGCGTTATCCAAAGTACCTTCTTGTGTTTAAACATATTATAACACCCCTTTCTAAACTAAACTTGAACAAAACAAGTTACAAATTACAAATCACAAATGACAAATAACAAATCACAAATGACAAATATCAAATTACAAATAGCTTTTGCTTTCAATGCTCATATAATCACTAATCCCTAACACCTAGCCCCTATCGCCTGACCCCTATCGCCTGACCCCTAACGCCTAACGCCTAACTCCTAACACCTAGCCCCTAATGCCTGATCCCTAAAAAATCGCATTGTGCCAGACATCTTGAACATCATCGTTATCTTCCATCAGTTCCAGCATTTTTGTCATGTTTTTTATGTCAGTTTGGTCGGTCAAGGTCACATAGCTTTGAGGCACCATTTCTATCTGTGCTGAAAGAAACTTGTAACCCATGCTTTCAAGCGCTCCGCTGACGGTTGCAAACCCGTCAGGTGCTGTATATACCTCAACTACGTCTTCATCGAGCTCAATATCTTCCGCACCGGCTTCGAGGGCGTCGTTCAGGATGACATCTTCATCAAGATCCCCGTCCTCGTTATCGATAACGATTATTCCTTTCCTGTCGAATGACCAGGAAACACACCCTGTCGATCCTAAGTTGCCGCCATACTTATCATAATAGAGGCGAACCTCGGCGGCTATTCTGTTTCTGTTATCTGTCATTGCGTCAACTATAACGGCGACACCACGCGGTCCGTACCCTTCGTATGTCACTCGTTCGTAGTTATCCGCATTACCGGAACCGGCCGCCCTTTCAATAGTCCGTTTTATATTATCATTAGGCATGTTTGCGGCTTTAGCTTTTGCTACTGCTGCGGCAAGCCTTGAATTTTTTGCCGGGTCACCGCTGCTGCCCTCCTTAACTGCGACGATGATCTCACGGGCTATTTTGGTAAATACCTTTCCTCTTTTGGCATCTGCCGCCCCTTTAGTTCTTTGTATGTTTTTCCACTTTGAGTGCCCTGCCAAAACCATCACCCTCTCTTATTATATTTTATCATACAAATATTAAAAATACTTAGTAATTTAATTAATAATTATCTTTAGAATTTTAGCATATCGCGGAGAATCCCGCAACTGAAAAAATGATTACAATTTGTATACCCTTTACAGGGTGTGAATAAAAATAATGAATATTCATATCTCTCTATTCAAAACCGGATTACTGTCCTGTAAAAAGTGACATATTCGTTTGTAAAAAGTACGTAAAATTTTAAAAAAACAAATATATAGGATGTATGGCCCGGGTATGACCCGGTCGACATAAATATTTACATAATAATAGAGTACAAAAAGTTATTAACACTTTCCACAGGTTTATCCACAATGCAGAAAACCAGTGATATCAAGAAAAAACTAGAAACATTCACAAAATGTTAACACCTCGCAAGTGAATTTAAACGATTTTCTCGAAAACGGGAAAAGTAGACATAAAGCGTATCTGAATATATTTTTAACTAATATTCATAGAGAATAACACAGTTATATAAAATGAACTATTCCAGTGTTACACGAATAATTAATATTATCTCGATTTGCCATGTTTTGAGACAAGCAAAGCGGATATTAATGAGAGAATTATGACTCATATAGTTGTCCTATTGTTTGAAAGGTAGTAGTGGATTTTAAAGCAATAGAGAAGTGGAATAAAAACAGCCCGAAAAAAAATTAAAAGCAACCCGGAAGAAAAAATGTTGACAAAAAGGGTAAATTCTGGTAATAATGGTAAGCAATAGATAAGCAATAGCAAAACTAAGAGAGGGTGGTCTTCTATCACCAGAGAACTGATCCTTGCCGAGTTAAAGAGATCGCGTGAAGCTATTAATAAAGCAATCGCATATATAGAGGCTGAAGCAATACCAACAACGCCTCCTGTCAGAACTAAAGTAATCAGGATCGGTGAGGGGCGTGCTGTTGCTATCCTCGCTTGTTTACGCGAAGCCGGAGGAAAAATGCAGCAAGGGGAGTTTGAAGACGTTTGCCTTCGTAATTCAAGAACCCTTGTCGGAGCAGGCGGATTTATAGCGCGAGGCAGTATAATAAGGCAAGTGGCAAGTAACGGTGATGTTGAATATGAGATTACCGAAAAAGGCTCGGAGACAGTCGCGAGATGGGAAGCTAGGTATGGTTCCACATGGATAAACCTTCTTGAGGGTCCGGATGTCTTAGGCAATTCTGATATCCACGACCATCAAAAAATCAGGCTTGTCTCACAAATGTAAAAGAAAATTCATAGAAAATGGCTTGACAAACATAAAAGCCTATTGTAGATTTAGTAAAGTAAAAAGATAAGCAAAAGGTAAACAAATGATAAGCGAATAAACTATATAACAAAAGGGAGGCGACATAAAATGGAAGAAAA
>Ga0123353_10019053_pt1 | contig 10182 bp, 8 predicted proteins | sample TergutLab28metaG_3_FD_92763 | JGI IMG/M metagenome (GOLD analysis project Ga0123353, IMG submission 92763) | Labiotermes labralis P3 segment gut microbial communities from Petit-Saut dam, French Guiana - Lab288 P3 | ecosystem: Host-associated > Arthropoda: Insects > Digestive system > Gut ...
CTCATTCTTCTCGATTTTATCACCCGCACAATATTGGGTGAGGAATACAAATCATTTAGCTCCTCGTTATGCAATCTCCTCCATTCCCCCGTTACCTCGTCCCTCCTAGGTCCAAATATTCTCAACACCAACGAACAGATATTAGTAAATGCAAAATTACAAATTGGAAAGAGAGGTCAAAAAACGTAGCTGACTGGAAGGAGTCTATTAAAGCGGTAAGGTCCCTTATTTGGACCGTACCACCACCGTCTAAGAAGAAAATGAATGAAAGTTAAAATCAGATTAAAAGCTTTGCATGGTTTCTTTATAGCAGCTTCTTGCCGTACAGTATGGTACTATTTGTTCTTACTACTTGCACCCTAACATGTACATATTCCTACATTTCTATAGTAAAACCAACCAGATGCACCAATGTCTCAAATTTATTTTATTTGGAGTAACACACTACATGTTTCGGGTGGTCTTTCTGGCCATCATCAGGAGTTCAAGACTGTACATACAGCAAGAGGCATGTGTCATACAGATACTGTCGACTGCTTGCTAGACAATGACGCATCTAATTGGTTTTACTACAGAAATATATTACGATGCGTGGCCCTACGAACACTCTACATGTTTCGGGTGGTCTTTCCGTCCATCAACAGGAGTTCAAGACTGTACATACAGCAAGAGGTGTATGTCATACAGATACTGTCGACTGCTTGCTAGACAATGATACATCTAGTTGGTTTTACTATAGAAATATATTACGATGCATGACCCTATGAATGTGAAATGTACGTATTCATGATCATCTTCGATAATGAACAGATCTCAGTCCCTGTATTGAGAAACAGTGTACAGTCCTAGACAACACTAATGATGTATGTATTACAGTGTGGTTTATATCTTGATATTTTAAGTATTTATTACATGAAACTGAGATTGACTGTATTCAAACAAAATAAGTATGCTTTTGTGTTAGAAAGAACTCCCCCTGAAAATGAAGACATCTGAAACATGTAGGAGACTGTGCTAGGTAATGATGTAAGTGTGTAATTATTAATTATTAAGTCATGTGCAATTAGCTGGTGCTGCAACCTAGACAATATTCTGAGTGGTTCTGCCATCATACACGTGTGCATGTACATAGGACTCCTACTTGTAAATTTGTAATTACTAAGTCACATGCAATTAACTGTTACTACAACTTAGTCAGGGGGATCGCGGTAGCACAGTGGTTAAGGTGCTGCGCTACAAATCAGAAGGTCGCTGGTTTGATCCCAGATGGTGTCAGTGGATTTTTCATTGACATAAAATCCGTCTGATCGCGCTATGGCCCTGGGGTCAACTCAGCCTCTAACAGAAATGAGTACCAGGAGTGTTTCCTGAGGGTAAAGGCGGCCGGTGCGTAAGGCTGACAACCTACCAACATCCTGTGCCGTTGTCACGAAATCTGGGAACAATAACTTCCTGGAACCCTCTGGGCCTGTCCAGGCCCATAATGGGACTGCTTTACCTTTACCTTTTAGAACCTATTCAATATTCTGAGTAGTTCTGCCATCATATACACGTTCATGTGCACGTATGTAGGACTCCTACTTGTAATTAGAAGTAACCAAATCTCTCTTCTGGCTCATGCCAGTTCTAGCAGAATAGTTCGCGTGTGGACTAAGGCCACGGAGTTTAGTTTAGTTTAGTTATCCCGCAGAGACAAAAACATACCAATCACGTCCACTTCAAAAACGAAGTTAATACAGGCAACTGAGTTGCAGACCAAACAGGTGTAATTTCCAGTGTCAAGCCCACTCATGTCTTCCAGTTTAAGTGACCACTGATCATGATGGTCAGTCACTTTACCTCCATCCTTCTCCCAGGTAATTTGCGGTTTTGGGTTTCCTGCGAACAAAGTCACACTGTGAGACTTTACATTCTCATGACAACCAGTATCCAGATTACTGTCTTCTGGGATGTGATGCCCATAGTTCGTCAGATTAATACATGTTTTGGAGAAACCTGCTGCCTTCAGTCTCAGGGCAGATATTTTTAAAATGGAGGCCTCAGGTTTATCACAAATGTTGGTATTTTGCTCTCAAACTGCACAGCAGCACATCTCACACCATTTCAGCATGAGAATTATGTACTCTCACCTTCTGCAGGGCAGCTGAGATGCACCGTACTTCCAGCAGGTTTTATCACTTCATGGGTCATGATGTTTGGTTTTGTGAAACGTGGTCCCATCTGATGCAGCATCTCACTGTTTGCTCCTGCTGGCTGGTCGTTCGCATTGCCCGAGGCGTCTTCTGCCTCGTGAACGAGCGACATGGCCGTCATATTTGCTACAAGCAAAAAATGCATTTTGCATGGAAGCGCAAACAAAACAGTTCTCAATTCTAGAAAGGGAGGTGGTGTGACTGTTTAAGGCTATTTTCTTTAACTCTGTCACTTGTCTTTGCTTTTGACATAGAAAGTAAAGTCTTTTTGACTATTTCTCCATTCATGTGGAGAAAGAATGAAGAAATCTCTGTTTGTTTGTTTGAGCCACAGGCTCAACACTACTGCTGTCCTAAACAACCACACTTCTTACAGTCTTATTTCAAGTGGGAAATGACTCAGCAGGTTCTACACCTGGCAGCAGCAGTTCATGCTAGCAGCAGTAGTGTTATCTCATGGTCAGTCTGGAAACTATGTGAGCAGCACTTTGTTTTTATACATATGTGACTTACATTTTCCTGTTGAATGAAAAGATAATCAGACTGTACAAAAACTGTGCTAACATTAGATATTTAGACACCTAAACCTAAATTTTTGAAAGCAGAAATAATGGAGTTAAAATGAATAGGAATGATATATTTGAGTTCTCTTTTATGTGAAGTTTCGCCACGAATCTCGAGTCTACGAAGATAAGATACCCCACCTCTGTGCATCATGTCTGCATTGCCCAACTGCCTTGCACGATCAAGTTCGTAACTGTAGCTGTCTCCAGCTGTGGGAAGATCTGCAAGTCGCTCAACGACTCCAGGTACATGCGCTGCCGCCATGTCTTGGAGAGCATCTGCATGCGCAGTTGCATCGTATACCAGCAGGGTGATGCTTCGACACTGCTCAGTGCCATTCTCAGACCTGTTGCAGCAGGCATATCTGCCGGCATCAGCCAATTGTACTGCCTTGAACCTCACTCTGGAAAGCAACAGTCACGATTAAACCACCTCATACATTTTGACAGACTCAAAAAATTTACGAATTGCAATGCACGACCGACGTGACAATCTCACACTCATTTTTTACTGTTTTTATTCACACCGAAAACGAGGACTCTGTGGGTAGTGTACATTAATTTATGGTTTCTTATTTTGAATGGTGTTAAAATGCAACATTTTGTACTGAGACATGCGCACATATCTTACATGGGGGCCTATCTGCAACACAAAAATGCTCAAGTCCTTTTACCCTGTGTCATAAACAAAAAATATTTTATTACTGGGGACACAATTACACAAAAGGTATCATGGGCCCATTTTTCCATGTTCATGTATGACATGACATTTAAAAAATGGGGCCTAGAGGACAGCAGTGAGTTGGGGTAGAATGGAAACTAAAGCTCTTTTAAACACCTGTGACTTCAACAGTTCTGTTCAATAATCCAGTTAACAAGCTTTCTCGGGTTTTCACTTTTCGAGTAGTTAAAAATGTTCAGAAGGATTCATCTTTCTTTGTGCCTATGCATGTGTTCATTCACAAGCCTTAAAAATCACCATTCAGAACACCAAACTGCCGATTACAAAGCCAGTGCAACAAGTTATGCTATTACACTCTGCAAGTGAGGGAAAGAAAATTAAAAAAAAAAAAAACAATGTTATTGAAATTAACTTCAATTCTGTACCCTACCACTTGGTATAGCTCAGTCGGTATTGCAACTCGCTATGAGCTGGACGTTCCGGGGATCGAATCGCGGTGGGGGCGAAATTTCCGCTCCCGTCCAGACCGGCCCTGGGGACCACTCAGCCTCCTACAAAATGGGTACCGGGTTTTTCCCCGAGGGTAAAGCAGCCGGGGCGTGGCCTTGACCACCCCCCCCCCCATCTAGCGCCGGGGTTAAAGAAAGAGTACAGCTATACTTGTACTCCCCCTCTGGGCCTTCGTCGCATGTTCTAGGGTGATATTTCCCTTTAACTTTACCTGTCATTTGTTAAGTGCCATGTCCGAAACTCCCCTCACCCGAACCTTTACGGGCACAGGATAAGACATGTAACTACTACTAGATGAGAAAGGATCAATGGTGACTTACTAATTAGTAACGAAAAACTTAAGAAACTGAAGGGACGGCCTGCTCCAGCACCACTGGGGTTGTCACAAGCCCCCACCAATATCAAGCAGCTTAGACCTTGACTCATTTAACGAAAGGAATGTATCAAATTACTTGAATCATTGAAAAGTAATTCAAACAGCTTGCATCCATTGTCATTTTATACAAAATACAGGGATGCAGCACGGCCCACGCGTGAAACCATGGGAAATGCAAAAAGTCAGACTTTGATGCACCAGTGCAGGCAAGCAACAGCTCAAAGCAGCCTGTCTTTTCATAACGCTTGGCGTCTCATGGTAAATTACACCCCCAAAAATTTGGCACGCCATGTATTCTTACAATATACTCTTATGTGGGTACAGTGTTCGGACGACTAATTTAAACTTACGCCTGTTTGTTAATCCTGAGCTGCGGCGCTCTCCCTTGTAATACGGCGCCATCTTTGTGCCAGCTGACGTCAGTCACAGAGTTGCATCGCAGTCGTAACTTGTCACCCACCGCCAGCTTCTCTGTATGATTGGCCTCATCGTCTGTAACAAAACATACATGACGTTAGGGAAATGGTTTACAACCCACGGGTCTGCACCCAAAACTGGATGTTCAACCTTCGTTAAAAAAATTAAAAAAAAAGCAACATTCCAACACAAAATTAATTACAAGGGGCACTCAACACCTGCCCCAGATTTTCTATCTCGACCCAAAATGACCGTAAGTAGCTTAAATTTGGTGTACAAACAGTTACATGCTTTATGTATTGGCACTAGTGTTCTACGTAGCCAGTTTCGCCACCTAGAAATAGCAACGGGGTTTTCCCTTGTTAGTAGTAGGCCTTTGGGCGTGTTGGAGCGCAAACTTCATTTATCTTTCGCTGGACCAAACAGACGGAAGTCCGATGCCACCAAATCTACGATGCGTGGTGGATGGGGCATCACATTCCGCGATAGTTTTGCGAGCCCTATGATTTCATCGACACGTTACATATTATCTCGAACTTGGAAGACCGCCGCGTGGTCCATTACCCTGGTTGGCGTTCGGGCCATCTCAGACGTTTTGCCTAGCGTTATACCGTCCCACCGACAGTGCGGTCTACGCACAGTTTATTGAAACGTTTATGAATATTTATCACCGCTTCCTTCCTCAACCGTTAGGAACTCAACCACGTGCGCGCCCAGAATGATTCAATGGGGGAAAGGAAGAGATGACCATATAGCTACTTAAAATTTGTGCCTAATTTTGAAAATTAGGTTACAAAAATCATGTCGTATGTAATAACTACATAACGCTGTTTGCAACTGCATTAATGTACATAAATATATAAATAAGTGTTCCATGACTCACCCAATTTATATCGCAACGTCTAATCATTTTGGTTCTTTAATTTCACATGATATAGCCTAAGTTTATTATTTTATTTTTCAAAATTCTAATGTACTAGTCATCAGCCGATTTCGACTTAAGGATAAGTCACATAAAATGTTTAATATCATAGTGCCTACAAAATCTTTGTTTTTTATATTTCAATTTGGGGAAGGGGGGCTGCAGCCCAGCAGCTCCCCACGCCTTCTGTGTGCCCCTGAACTCAACAACAGCTCTGTATGCCGTACGATTCTCTACCAGACGCCATTTTTAAAACTCACTACACGGTCGTCACCTGGCGGAATTTCATTAAACCTTATCATCAAAGGCGGCAAAGTTCAAAATTAAACGTACACAAAGTTTCTTCTCCTTCCTAATGTGTGTTAGCTGAAGAAGTAACATACATCGATCTAGACCAAATGTTCACAGTGATATCAATGGAACTGTAATTAGATAATGACGGACTTCTCCTAAAACAAATTTATTGGAACTGATAACAGCCTTTTTACAGTTTATATTCCAGTCATACGGGTTTCGACGCACATTCTGTATAAACATCATGTTCAGTGCCCTATAAACTACCGTAGGCTATACATATGTTTGGCAAACAACTTCATGATGCCACTGCAACTGCGGTATTATTGTTTGTCCGTAAACAACTCCCGTTCATTCTGAGCGTTGCCAGTTAAACTTCGTTTAAAACAGCATAACACAAAAGACCGACGGGTCTGAAAAAAACGCTACGAAGAACAAGAGATTTTGCGTCCTGTGGCCTACAGACAGACGAACTGTTACCTCGATTTCCGAACACAGGGCGCATCTGCGGCGCACGTGTGACGAGAGATAGCCTGTACCACGTGACACAGCAAGCAGTGGAACAGTTCATATTGAAGGTCAGAAGGAAGCGCAGTCCTTGCATGCATCCACCCACACTCTGGCAACACTAACAGCAGCAACACTGCGACGTATAATGCGACGCGAGGGCGCACACAATCGTTAAAGAAAATGTACAAACAGCACACAGGCGGTGGCGTAGCTAGGTTTTTTTTTTGGCGCCCGGGGCGAGTAATCACAATGGCTGCCCCAAAACAAAAATTACAAACTTTAAAAAAAAAAAAATGCACTCATTTACTAGCGACTCGCTACAGTCTGGACGGTACGGGGATCGATTAGCGGTGGGGGCGAAATTTCCCGCACTTGTCCAGACCGGCTCCGAGGCCCACCCAGCCTCCTGTACAATGGGTACCGGGTTATTCTCGGGGGTAAAGCGGCCGGGGCGTGGCGATGACCACCCACCCCCATCTAGCGCCGAGGTTAAGGAAGGAGTAGAGCTATACCACTACTTCCCTTCCGGGCCTTCGTAGCCTCTTCTAGGGTGACCTTTACCTTTTACTGACTTTCCTTGTATAATTGGAAGTCTTATCAAGTATTTAGACTGATGACCCTGTAGTTTCGAAACAGGATTCTGTTAAAATCACTACAAAATAATGTGTTAACGGTTTATACTTACTTAACTGAAATTCCCTGTATTTGGGTCAAGAATTTAAAATTTGTTGAGGGCAGAAGATTCAGAGTTTTTCACTTAAAATATTATTCCCCCCCACCTGTTGCCCCTTGGACTCTTGCCGTCCGGGGCGGCAGAATTTAGCACCCCGTCCCCCCGTTACGCCCCTGCAACGAACTGTACTTACAAACGCACACTGCATATCGAGAGGACCGTCTGAACCCCAGCATGAGATCTGGAGACTACATTAACTACCTCCATCCAAGGTGAACACACCGCCTGATTGGGAAGCTCAGCCACTTCCGCGTTTACCCATCGGAACAGGGCCGGTGGTAGCTAAAAGGGCGACCGATTCGGAACCTTAACAAAATTTGTAATCACCGTAACCAAGACAATTTGATGACGCTTGAGAAACACGATTCATTCATCAGATGTCAACAGCAGTGCTACAGAATACAGCTAATACATATACATAAAAAGGTAACGGTAAATCAGTCCCGTTACAGGCCTGGACAGGCCCAGAGGGTTCCAGGAAGTTAAGGCTCCCAGATTTCGTGACAATGGCACAGGATGGTGGTAGGTTGTCAGCCTTACGCACTGGCCGCCTTTACCTCCAGGGAATGCTCCTGGTACTCATTTCTGTTAGAGGCTGAGTTGACCCCAGGGCCATAGTGCGATCCGAAGGATTATATCAATGAAAAATCCACTGACACCAACTGGGATCGAACCAGCGACCTTCCGATTTGTAGCACAGCACCTTAACCACTGTGCTACCGCGGTCCCCCTAATATATATATATATATATATATATATGAGACCCCGATGTTAATCGGTTGGTAGACCCCTGCAACACATACAGCGTCTGGACATTTACTGTACAGGGCGTTTCATAATGTACATACAGAGTCTGGACATTTATTATACAGGGCGTTTCATAATGTACATATAGAGTCTGGACGTTTATTATACAGGGCGTTTCACAATGTACATACAGAGTCTGGAAATTTATTATACAGGGCGTTTCATAATGTACAGACAGAATCTGGACATTTATTGCGCAGGGCGTTTCATTATGTGCATAGAGTCTGGACATTTATTATACAGGTCGTTTCATAATGTACATACAGAGTCTGGACATTTATTATACAGTGCGTTTCATGATGTACATACAGAGTCTGGACATTTATTATACAGGACGTTTCATAATGTACACACAGTCTGAACATTATACAGGGCGTTTCATAATCTACATACAGTTTGTACATTTATTATACAGGGCGTTTCATAATGTACATACAGAGTCTGGACATTTATTATACAGGACGTTTCATAATGTACATACAGAGTCTGGACATTTATTATACAGGGCCTTTTACAATGTACATACAGAGTCTGGACATTTATTACATATCATTTATATTATATTAAATACTTCTAACCGGGAGTCGGGATAGCTCAGCCAATGTAGTGACTAGGCAGTAAGTTGGAAGTCCGATGAATCGTGTTTCGATTCCTGGTATAGGTATGAAGTTCATGTTTTCTATCCTTCCCCCATATCACCACGGCTCTCACGAAATTTCTATCCCTCCTCCAAAATGTTCAGAACGCTCCTAGGGCCCACGCAGTCTATTCAATGAATACCGAGGCATGTCCCAGGGAGTAAGACGGTTGGGGCGTGAAGGTTACTACTCGGTTGCATCTGGTGCCGAGGTTAACAATCAGTGAAACTGTACCTCCACTTCCCCCATATATGGCCTGCATGGGGGATTACTTTCCTATATCGCTAACCGTGACTTTTGGCGTCCCCTAGCAACACTGTGCCCAAGCAAACAGAACACGCACACACACGCACGCACATCCCCCGGATCTGCAACACAAACCACGTCCCACGAGAAGCAATTGTACATTCTGTGCGTCGCCCATTGCCGATTTCAATTCATAATCACGCACCGCCCATAACGTATGCCATAACGGGCTTAAAATGCCATCGCCCCTATTCCATGGCTACACCAACAGTGCCCCCTGCATTATACCTCTGCCCAACATGTCCCAGGCGCCATTTTGCCAGCACAGTGTGTACAAAATGGCAGCAGAAATTCTCCGCTTAACCCAAACAAAATGGCCGTCTTGTAACTAAACACAGTTACAGGCAGTTTGCGAGCCAAAGCATAAGCGATAAACAAAAGTACCGGACTGAAAGTTGTTGAATTGCTGTCCCAGTTTCTCCTCGATTCTACTCGCCAGATCGGTCTTATTGTGTGCGTTCCAATACCGAGCCAGAGGCAACACGTGTTTATCAGTTCATAATTACACTAAACCGAATTCTTGGAACGTCTTTGTGGTGGCACTGTCCAGGAACACCTGCAGAAACTGGTATGACGTCATTTGCAATGCAAGCCTGTGTGCATGTCGGCTACAGAAGTGAACTACGTAGTTCGCAGTATCAAAATCTGCCGCGTTTATTGGCCCTGAAACAGACTTCACTGTTTTGCAGAACGGAGTATACGATCCGTTAACAGAATGATGAGGGCAGGGGCAAACTCCGGTATAGCGCCACCTTCACTTAAACGCCAATGAAATTCTGTAAACAGAAATTCCGTGTTACACATTATTGCGCGTTACCGCCATCTTCGACGAATCGCCACGCTTGGTATACCTTCATAAACCGAGATGGCCAAACAGTGGCCCTATATGACGGTTCGACTGTACCTCTGTCGTCCGGCTTCCCACGGACAGCAACTGTCAACATACGCACACTGCAATGTGACGTCAAAATACCGCAAACGTTAGCACTCATAGCAACACCCTCTATTACTGTGTCACTTGGTTCATTGGTCACTGGATATCAAATTCATCGTACTCGACGACTGACACAATAAATTGATGAAACCAAAACCTAATCGTGCTTATTTAACCTCAATTACGCTACTGGCATTTCCTGCAGCACACCGCCATAAAATCGGTACCCAGTAATTTGGTAAACACATCCCCCCCTCCCCACATGTTATGTTATACCGCAAAGGCCCCCCCCCCCCCC
>Ga0123353_10019054_pt1 | contig 10182 bp, 9 predicted proteins | sample TergutLab28metaG_3_FD_92763 | JGI IMG/M metagenome (GOLD analysis project Ga0123353, IMG submission 92763) | Labiotermes labralis P3 segment gut microbial communities from Petit-Saut dam, French Guiana - Lab288 P3 | ecosystem: Host-associated > Arthropoda: Insects > Digestive system > Gut ...
CACTGTACACACTGTATACACTGTACACACTGTATACACTGCACACACTATACCCACTGTACCCACTATACCCACTGTATACACTGTACACACTATATACACTATACCCACTGTACACACTATACCCACTGTACCCACTGCATACACTGTACACACTATACCCACTGTACCCACTGCATACACTGTACACACTATACACTGTACACACTATACCCACTGTATACACTATACCCACTGTACACACTGTATACACTGCACACACTATACCCACTACACCCACTGTATACACTGTACACACTATACACTGTACACACTATACACACTATACCCACTGTACACACTGTATACACTGTACACACTATACCCACTGTATACACTGTACCCACTGTACACACTGTATACACTGTACACACTATACACTGTACACACTATACCCACTACACCCACTGTATACACTGTACACACTATACACTGTACACACTATACCCACTGTATACACTGTACACACTATACACTGTACACACTATACACTGTACACACTATACCCACTGTATACACTGTACCCACTGTACACACTGTATACACTGTACACACTATACACTGTACACACTATACACTGTACACACTATACACACTATACACTGTACACACTGTATACACTCTCTTTAAAAATAATACCTACCTTGGTCGCCGCTTTAGTCACGTGGTTAGCAAGATCAGATCTGACACTAAGGAACAGAACCCCTAAGATCGTGTTTAAACAGTTAAATGCTGTCAACGAATAATGTCGGTGGCATCAGGATGTTTCAGGTATATTACACAATGCATACAGATAGGCACGCCATGCAATCTTTGGCAACAATTTGCAGTTTCTAACGAAAGAAATAGCAATCAATCACTTTACTGCGCGCTCAGTGTGGATAGAGTAAGTGTCAGGGTTGTGACAGCTTTCCTCAGGGTCCCTCTTCATCTCGGACAGTCCACGTCACCGTCTTAAAAACATGACGTCATTTGGTTTCTGTTGCAAGAATGGTCATCGAATCTTTTGGCACCCGCGGTCAGAAACCAGCCCACTGGACCAACTCCAATTGACATGAAACATTTAGTGGAACAGCTGAAGAATAATAAACCAGCTAGATGTCACTTGTTATATTTACTTCACTTCTTAGATACTCAACATGTTTCGGGCATTAATATGTCCATCTTCAGGAGCTTGCGACTGTGTTGTTGAACTACCGCATTGGCTGTATTGTTCTTGGATTGCTGTGTGTTGGAGTTAGGGTGCGGTTCGGCTGGGGTGGTATCCGGGCTGCCGGCTGAAGCACAATTTAGTGGTACAGTTAACACAGAATTTCAGGAAATGCTACGAAAGGAGATGACTGACAGTTTGGTTGGCTAACCGATTATTTCTCAGTGCTGTTATCAACTGGAAAGTCTACTTACCGCCAATGGAGATATGAAGATATTTGTATACGGTGGCTGGGATAAGAACGGGGGAATGTCGTCTATTATAGATGAATTCGCTGGCTTCATAAAATCACTATGTTAATTTACAACAGGATGACAAGATGGGTGCGAATTGTGATTTTGTAAGGGTTCTGCGGCAGAAATACGTACGTTTAGCTAACACGCTTCGCGCTCAGGCCTGGTTCAATGCACCGTTAATTAGGCATGGGTCTAGTTCCTCAATCTGTTTGTTTTGAAACTGTTTATACACATTTCAACATCCTCTATATCATTTATCACTTAACCTTATCTGAACTTCTCACCCACTTCCATCGCTGTTGAGACCACACAGAGCGTCGTACAAATTCGCCGTTTTAAATCTGCTGTGGATTTAGACACTACTTAGAGCTGGGAACAGGTGCAGGGAACAATTTACAGAACGACGGTTGTTGTTGTTGTTGTTAGGTTCGGTAAAGTTCGCCCTAAACAGGCCATTAAGGGTAAGAGGGGGAAGTAGAGGTATACTTATACTCTTTCTTTAACTTCGACGCTAGATGGAAGTGGGTGGTCAACGCCACGCCCCGGCCGCTTTACCCCGGGAAACACACCTGGGACCCATTGTACAGGAGGCTGGGAGGGTACCAGGGCCAGTCCGGACGGGTGCGGAAAATCTCGCCCCCCCCCCCCACCGGCATTCGATCCCCGGACCATCCAGCCTGTAGCAAGTCGCTATACCGAGTACGCTACCCCGGCCCGCTGCTGGGTTGGGTTTAGATCTTCATAAGAGTGCGTACAATAGGCTCACCGATTAACACCAAGCTGTCACGGTAGCCGCCCCTCCGTGTTAAGCACTCGCAATTACAGACAAAGGGAGTGATTCAGTCAGTCAACTACACGGACACTCCCCGACTTAGGCAATAGTTACGTTCCGGAAGATCCGGTTCCAAGTCCAATATTGCTCAGCTCGGAACAGAGTGCACGTACAGTCAACTGCACACGGATACACACATCGCAGTACAGCTGAGACCCAGACTCAACACAACGGAACCTGACCGGCCGCAGCATGACCGCCCCGCCACCAATGTTATCGCCCAGCAGTATTCCTCCGCCACCTTCGCCTCACTGCGCTCTCATTCCCGCAACACAAAATCTCGGCGAGCGTTTACGGAACGGTTACCATTTCAACTTATTTTTAATTTTTCAAAAAATCGCGTAATTCTGAAACTGCGTATGTCTCAGAGTGCTCGTAGTTGGTTCACGCGGCCCTGTGACGGTGGTGTCACCGTACTTCGCGGTAGACAAGCGACGACATTGGACGTCCTCTTTTATGCTTATGCGGACCGTGGTAGCCACAGTGGTTAAGGCGTTGCGCTACGAATCGGAAGGTCGCTGGTTTGATTCCATATGGTGTCATTGGAATTTTTCATTGACATAATCCTTCCGATCGCACTATGGCCCGGGGTCGACTCAGCCTCTAACAGAAATAAGTACCCGGAGTATTTCCTGGGGGTAAAACGGGCCGGTGCTTAAGGATGACAAACTTACCACCATTCTGGGCCATTGTCACGTAATCTTAACGTCCTGGAACCCTCTGGGCACCTCGGGCCTGTAATGGGACTGATTTACCTTAACCTCTCTTACGCTTGCAAGTACAAGTCGGATATAATGTAGCACTCTCGGCATTATCTAGTCCCTTATGTATTTATACTGATCTTTAATCGCGTCGGAATGTGATGTCTAGAGGTGACTAAACATAGCACCAATCTTGAGACACCTCGTTGTTCACTTGATCCTGTAAAGCCCATGAACATCACGACACCAAAACAGCAAGAGAAGTCATAGGATACACCGGAGGGGGGCGGGAAAATCTTCAATAGTGTTTGACCTCAGCTGCGTATTTCTCCTCTGCAGCCTCTGTCTCCATGTTACATAATGCGACAAGGTCCGTGTTCAGACTCCATGAATACGGAATAAACCGTTCGTTCCATGTCATGTACAAGGTACATACCTTTGCACGGCATTCATTGTCTCACATTACTAGAATCGCAAAACGCAATTGTATGAGTTCAGGTCCTCACAGCAGTAACTATTAACGTTACGGTCTTCTGGAATGTGACGCCGTGTAGTTTAGTTGAAAGTTACCGATGTGCTGCAGGACTCAGAAATTCGCCTACCCTGAAAAATGAGATAGCAGACTTCTTGGATACGCCGGTGACTGTGCAACTACACGGCGTCAAGCGCCAGAAATCTGGAACCTCAGCAGAATCTAATGTTCGCCGTAATCCTCCGAACACGGTCTGTTTAATTCAAAACGTAACGCAGCAAAACTATCTCTCTGATAGAGTGAAGAATGCTTTCCGTTGTGATTTCTGAACATCGTTTGCTGCATGCACGAAGCTGACTGCAAAAATAATGAACCGTGTGGGCTCCGTCTTATTATCGGAACTTCGTCGGTCGGACATTACATCACAGTCACTCCTGTGGCAATTACAATCTGCACGCAAAACGAACTCGTTAATGACACAAAGTTAAAAAAAAAACCACTCGTTGAAACTTTTATAATAAAGCCAACGAGACGCACTAATTTCTCAGATTTACTTTAGGAACAGAACTCTACATGTTTCGGACAGTTTTTCTGTCCCTCATCAGCAGTCTAGCACTGTACACACAGCAATACATACAGGTTATGCTGATTGCTTGCTAGCGAGCAGTCAGTATAACCTGTATGACATCTACCATTGCTGTGTGTACAGTGCTAGACTGCTGATGAGGGACAGAAAAACTGTCCGAAACATGTAGAGTTCTGTTCCAAAAACAAATGTGAGAAATTGGTGCATCTAATTGGTTTCATTATAAGAATATGGTCTTTGGATGCCTCATCCTTCTCGAAGTATATGCTCCTTAATATTTCATTGTTTCACATTTGGCCATCCTCTTCCTAAATACTGCGAGAAATATGAGGCATCTAAAGACCATATTCTTACAATGAAACCAACTAGATGCACCAATTTCTCAAATTTGTTTTTGGAACAGAACTCTACATGTTTCCATCAGGAGTCCAGTACTGTACACACAGCAATGGTATATGTATTGCTGTGTGTACAGTACTAGACTCCTGATGAGGGACAGAGAAACTGTCCGAAACATGTAGAGTTCTGTTCCTAAAGTAAATCTGAGAAATTAGTGCATCTCGTTGGCTTTATTATAAGACTATATCACGATGCACGGTCCTTTAAAACACTTTAAAACTACTAACTGAGTGATTTCAGGCTTCCACCGTGACATAAATGGGACAAGCGCTTTTTTACGGGGATTTTATGAAGCGTGGAATGGCAGTTCCGTACCGACGTTTCGGGACAACCTATCCGTCCCGTCGTCAAAGGTCGAGCTGTCCAAGACGAACGCTTGACCACTGAAGAGGGGACCGATAGGTTACCCCGCAAAGTCGGTAGCCACAAGAAGCAATTATTCAAATAACCATTCCGCCCTTGTGGATATTGCTAATTTAAATGAGGCGGGCATAGCCATACACTAATTTTTCTTACCGGCGGGGGGGGGGGCAAAAACGTTGTAACAGGTCAACAGGTACCAAGGTGGCGCGGTTGGCTGAGGCACTGGGCAGGTTCGATTCCCGATGGAGTCATTACGGTTTTTCATTGACTTCATCTTTCCGTCCGCACTATGGGACTGGTGTCGGCTTAGCTTCTAACAGAAAGGAGTACCAGGTATATCTCCTGGGAGGTAAATGCGACCGGTGAGAAGGGCTGACATCCTCACCACCGACTGTCTAGAAATTCTAGAAGTCTCGACCTCCTGGAGCCCTAAGGGCCTGTAATGGGATAACTATAGACTTTTTACCTTTCTACATACGTAAAAAAGTAAATGTAAAGTGATCCCGTTACAGGCCCGATGTGGCCCAGAGGGTGGGTAGAGGTATAGCTCTACTCTTCCATGACCGCGGCACTAGAAGGGGGTAAGTGGTCAGCAGCACGCCCCGGCCGCACTTTACCTCTGGGAAAGACCCGGTATCAGGCTGGGTGGGCCCCAGGGCCGTGTCTTGACGAGCGGAAAAGCTCGTCCCCACCGGGATTCGATCCCGGACCGTCCAGCCGGTAGTCGGTCGCTATACCGACTGAGCTACCGGGCCCACTTTCTACATACGTAATCCTGTGAAAATAAAAAAAAAGAACAACTAAAATATAACTTACACTTTTATTTGGCTAACCACAGGATTTCAGCACAAACGTAAGGAAGGTGAACTACTGTCTGAGCCATTTACCGATTTTATGACTCCGCGCTGCAGAAGGAGACCACAAAAAGGACAACAAATGAGAAAACAGAATAAGTATTCAGGGAACTTTATCGATCGTGGTGTATGTCCTTGCTTCATTTTGGAGGGATCTAGTCAGCAGACCCAGTTCAATCAAACCAGCGACCTATGAATACGAAGCAGGGATGCCAACTGCGGAGAGACAACTGCGGTACACAAATGCTGACCTGCGCCTACTGCCTCGGTTCAAGAGTCAATATTTCAGATGACATTCACCGGATGTGTTTTGTGATGACGTAACTGAGTATGCTTACGACGCGGTTTGGACAGTGCCATACATCACACTCTTGACGGGCACGTTTGAGGAAAGTAACAAAATTTCGAAGCAAAGAAATCTTCCTTTGAAGAAAAGACAAAAGACACTTGCCATTAATACGGAATAGCCCCAAGTTATTATCGATTTCATTTCGCATGTCAGGTTGTTACGGCAATTACTCGGAGATGGGCGCACAGTGTAGCATGTGCGTGGAAAATGAGATAAGCATAAAATCGTTACTTGTAACTCAAACGGAAAAAAGAATCACTTGGGGAACAAACGCAAAAAAGCAAGGATAATATTAAAATGGGGATTTGAAAAATGTGTGTGTGTGTGTGTGGTGTATGTGTATGTGGTGTGTGTGTGTGTGTGTGTGTGTGTGTGTGTGGTGACGGTTGGAGTAGTACACAATAGGGTCCAATAACGGATTTGGTGTGCAATCATGGAATTTCAGATTCCGTAAGAGTTGCGAATTGTTACAGCGATGTGCCAGCAAGCATCTACAGCTTCAAAAGATTCACGATATCGCTTGTCTTTGCCCAAATTACTGCAGCTCCATTACGAGCTGGTTTGGGCAGTCTTACTGCCGTACCGAATGTACGTACATTTCCATTAAGTTTCTGGTTACACTGCAAACCTAGAAGTGCTTATTTCGGTCCCACCAATCCCGGTTTAGACATTTACAACCCACGTGCATATAAATTTCTAGCAGACGTCTGTTTACATTGTGTACCTAGCGCAGAAGTTCTTCAAATTAATGGCCTAAATTGTGACAAATTATATACTGCTAACGTATTTGAGAAGTCTCGCACACCAAAAAGATTTTTCCTTCTAATTTTCGTCACGTTTTTGAGCTGCGTTTAACAGTGTTCTATATCATATTTCCTGCATGACGTAACACCGAACATGCAGCTAAGTTCACGGTGACCGCATGCCTGGCAGCCAGCGCGCGGTGTGATTTACATCGCCAGTACAGGACACTACACGCAAGCTTACTCACAGAATAAAACAGAGAATATCTCCACAGGAATTACGTACTGGTATGGGTACAGCAACTCTGTATAGTACAAAGTGCTGATTATGGTGGCACACTTTCACCATGGACCAGAGCCCTTCTTGAGAAGCTAAGCGGTTTGCAGCTAGTCAAGAAATTCCCAGCATTTATGGAACCATAGGTTCATTACCGCATTCACAAATGCCCGCTACCTGTCCCTATCGTGCGCCAGCTCAATCCAGTCTATACCCCCCCCACATCCAACTTCCTGAAGATCCATCTTAATATTATCCTCCCATCTACGCCTGGGTCTCCCCAGTGATTCATCCCTCATGTTTCCCCACCAAAATCCTGCACACTCCTCTCCCATCAACCATACGCGCTACATGCCCCGCCCATCTCATTCGTCTCGATTTTATAACCCGCACAATATTCGGTAAGGAGTACAGATCTTTAAGCTCCTCATTATATAGCTTCCTCCGCTCCCTCTTACCTCGTCCCTCTTAGGCCCACATATTCTCTCCAACACTCTATTTTCATATACCCTCAGCCTACGTTTCTCCCTCAATGTCAGAGACCAAGTTTCACAGATTATGGTAGCATTCCGGGTGTAAATGCATGAAACGATGCGGTTATATTTTTCTATCAAAAACTGTCAATACGACATAAAATTCGTTACGAAACTCTCTATTTCAAAATTACACACGTATCATTGAGATGCGAATCAGGGATGATGTGGTGGGGTGGGCTACAGAACGCATGGGAGAGATAAAAAGTGCATACGAATCGTCAAACACACACAACTTAGCACGAAAGATCTTAGTTTTATATACGAGATGCGCACTGATGTCTAAGGGCTGCGGAGATTTCACAAACGGCCTATCGTGCCAACTGATTGTCTAAGCAAGAACTACGCAGCAGACGAGGCTGTATCTTCAAAGCGACACAGGAACACATGTTGTTCGCAGAACATAAACTGTTGACAGAGAAGGTCGAAATGTTTCACCTACACAGACTGTAAGCCCACAGCAAGACCGCCAAAGTCACAAACAGATGTTTAATCGTGCCTGGAATTACCACAGACTATTAAGTAAAGGAAATAACATAATATTCTCAGTAACTGCCTTTGTTCTGACGGTTTTCAATGTTATCTCCTACGTCACAACTTAACATTTGCAGTTACTTTCTTCCTTTTGTGACTGAATCAGTCGTGGCTGAAATTCTCAGTGACCGGCAGTACAGCAAACTTCACACATCACTACATGTTGCGCCGCATGAAAGGTTGATAGGTGAATTCTACAAAGTGAAAACCCCATTAGACCTGCGTTATGTTCTACACAAAGCACAGCCTCAGGTGATTCAAAGTTCAGTGTCATTTTCAGGCGCGTGAAGCCATTTGTACCACTCGGATGAAAATACCGGCGTATACTCTCCGATACAGAAATTCGGGTTTTTCTAACAGCTAACATGTGCACCTGTCCTATCCAAGTGACCCCACGGTTAGACATGGCCAGTTAAAAAACGGTAGCACAAGCATTTGATTTCTGCACACCATTCGATAAAGAAAATACGAAATAATAATAATAATAATAATTATTATTATTATTATTATTATTAGACTCGCTACGGGCTGGACGGTCTGGAGATCGAATCCCGGTGATGGGGGGGGGGCGAGATTTTCAACACCCGTCCAGTCCGGCCCTGGGGCCCACCCACCCTCTAACCGGATCTTTCCCAGGGAAAAAGCGGCCGAAGCGTAACGTTGCCCGCCCACCCCATCTAGCGCTGAGGTTAAAGAAAGAGTAGAGCTAAGTGTATTCCCCTTCTGGACGTTCGTTGCTTGTTCAAGGGTGAACTTTAACTTTACCCATTATTATTATTATTATTACTGCACATGTGCATAACTTTCCAGAAGAAGGTCATCTGTAGTAAAATCAGTAAACACAAGGCGAATGTGTAATCTTATAATAACCTGACTTAGCATACACCTAACGTAATATAAACATCCTCAGGGATATAAATTAATATATTACTAATCAAACAGCGTGATAGAGTTAGGCAATTATTACCACAATAGTGTGTGATCCGACCGAGTGTGGTGTGTCTGTGTGGAATCTAGAAACCTCAACAACGTGGCGGCCACAGAAAATCAAAAAAACATCCGACCCACAGTTTGCAAAACAGCGTTAGTGAAGTAAGCAGACGTATGTCAGACGGGAACATGATAAGACACATTTAAATATGTACTGCGTCTGACACAACTATGTTTATTTTATTAAAAGGTAAAGGTAAAGTGATCCCGTTACAGGCCCGGTGTGACCCAGAGGGTGGGTAGAGGTATAGCTCTACTCTTCCATGACTGCGGCACTAGAAGGGGGTGAGTGGTCAGCAGCACGCCCTGACCGCACTTTACCACCGGGAAAGACACGGTACCAATTTTACAGGAGGGTGGGTGGGCCCCAGGGCCGGTCTGGACGGGCGGAAAACCTCGTCCCCACCAGCATTCGATCCCGGACCGTCCAGCCCGCAGTCAGTCGCTATACCGACTGAGCTACCGGGCCCACGTGTTTATATTATTAGTCTATTATAATATAATAATACAATAATAAACATAAAGTTATGTCAGATGGAGTACATGTTTAATTTCATTTTATAATGTACTTTAAAGATAACGGGATATCCTCCACCAAGGGAACACGATTATTACACCCCTTAAGCAGTCTGTGGAACAAATGAATCAGAATGTTCTCAGTGCGGTATTGAGTAAACGTCCAGCAGATCAGAGACAAGACTGCAAGCTACCGAATAACCGTCACCGTTACGTACTTAAACTTTTGAGCTGACAAGACTCGTGGTCTAGTGGTCAGAGTCTCTGACTACTAATCATGAGGTTCCGGGTTCGATTCCCGGCTCTAGCGTGGGAATTTTTCCTGAAGGGGAGGATTCCCGCACTGGGTAGGTTGGTAGAATTTGGGTTTAAGGGCCCCCCTGGCACTACATCCTCCTATATCACCCCTCACATCATCGGGACAACTTAACTGCGCCTCATAGGCGTCACAACCTCAGAAGTCAGTTACACTCCTGCCATGCCCAGGAGGGAGGACCACGAAGTCCATAAGGACATGTGGTGGCATTGGATTAAAAAAACTTCTGAGC
>Ga0123353_10019055_pt1 | contig 10182 bp, 6 predicted proteins | sample TergutLab28metaG_3_FD_92763 | JGI IMG/M metagenome (GOLD analysis project Ga0123353, IMG submission 92763) | Labiotermes labralis P3 segment gut microbial communities from Petit-Saut dam, French Guiana - Lab288 P3 | ecosystem: Host-associated > Arthropoda: Insects > Digestive system > Gut ...
ATGGTTCGGGGAGTAGGTGATTTTTCGCAGTGAGACGATCTACAGCGCAAAGAGACGAAGCCGTTTCGAGGCGCTCGTCGTTTGTGTATATCGATTGGACAATAACGCCCGTCACTCGTCCATCTTCGACGAGGAGGTCCGTTGCTTCACCTTCGATGACGGTGAGGTTGGGGTGCGTGGTGAGGGTTTGCTGGATCCAGGTGGCGTAGGCGTGGCGGTCGGACTGGCATCGCGGGCCCCAGACGGCGGGTCCTTTGGAGCGGTTGAGCATGCGAAACTGGATGCCGGTGGCGTCGGCGGCCTGTCCCATCAGTCCGCCCAGCGCGTCGATTTCGCGGACGATCTGCCCCTTGCCCACTCCGCCGACGGCGGGGTTGCAGGACATCTGCGCAACCGTGGCCGCCGCCAGCGTCACCAGCGCGGTCTTCGCCCCCATCCCGCGGGCCGCCCAGGCCGCCTCGACCCCCGCATGTCCACCACCGATCACCAGCACGTCGAACTCGTTGTTCATACGGACGATTGTACCACAAGTAAATACCCTTGGCGCATCGGCACGCGGATCGTACAGTACGTTGCTTTGAGGGTTATCGAGATGGGTATTGTGGTGATGAAGTTCGGCGGCACAAGCGTCGCCGACGCGGACAAAATTCGAGCGGTCGCCAAACGGGCCATCGAGACCCGCAAGGCGGGCAATCAGGTCATCCTCGTCGTCTCGGCCATGGGGGACTCCACCGACGTGCTGGTGGATCTGGCCAGGCAGATTACCGACAATCCGCCCAAGCGCGAGATGGACCAGTTGCTGGCCACCGGGGAGCAGGTCACCATCAGCCTGGTGGCGATGGCGTTGGAATCGCTCGGCCAACCGGCGATCAGTTTCACGGCCGGTCAGGTCGGCATGGTCACCGACGACAAGCACACCAAGGCCCGGATCAAGTCGATCGACGTCCGCCGGATTCACGAGCAGCTCGACGCGGGACGCATCGTGATTATCGCGGGATTCCAGGGTGTGACGAGCGACGGCGCGGTGACCACGCTGGGGCGCGGGGGAAGCAACGTCACGCTGGTGGCGATCGCGGCGGCCGTCAAGGCCGACGTGTGCGAAAACTACACCGACGTGGACGGCATCTACACCTCCGACCCGCGGATCGTTCCCAACGCCCGCAAGATCGACGTGATGACTTACGACGAAATGCTGGAATTGGCCAGTCTCGGCGCCAACGTGCTGCACAACCGCGCCGTCGAGTTCGCGAAAAAATACAACGTGCCCATTCACGTGCGAGGCACCCAGACCACCAACAAAGGAACCATGATCGTGGCCGAAACTCAGGACATGGAGCGGATCGTCGTCAGCGGAGCCGCCCTCAAGGACAAGATCGCCCGCGTCACCCTTCGCAACGTGCCCAACAAGCCCGGCATGGCGGCGAAGATTTTTCACACCATCGCCAAGGCCAACGTCGTCGTGGACGACATCATTCAGACCACCAACCAGGACAAGACGGCCACCGTCGCGTTCACGGTGGACCTGGGCGAAATCGCCGACGCGAAGAAGGTCGTCGAACAATTGGGCAAAGAGTTGAATTGCTCCGCGATATTCGAGGACGGCCTGGCGAAAGTCAGCGTGGTCGGTGTGGGCATGCGCGTGCACACGGGCGTGGCCGAGCGGATGTTCGCCGCCTTTGCGGGCGCGGGGATCAACATTCAGAACATCACCACCAGCGAAATCCGCATCTCCTGCCTGATCGACCGTGACCAGGGAAAGGAAGCGCTCCGCCTGGCCCACGACGCGTTCGGACTGGGCAAACCGGTGAAGAAAAAGTAACGGTTACTTCTTTGCCGCCCGGTACGTTTCGTTCAGGTGCGACAGCACGCTTTCGGTGATGTCGAGGGCATTGTCGGCGTAGAGGAGTTTTCGGTTGGCCAGTTGATCGAGGAACTCGTCCGGTGAGCGCGTCGAGATGTCCGCGGGCTCCTTAACCATCACCATGTTGCACCCGGTCTGGCGGGCGACGGTGGCGGAGGCCTTGACCATCTCGTCGTACATTTCCTTCATGCGCTGCGTCGCGACGCGTTGCCGACGCGTGTCCTGCGTGCTTTGCCAGAACTGGCGCTCCCGCGTCAACTGCTCGATCACGTCCACTTGTTTCTCGTAATCGGCGGATCCGGCCTTGAGGTTCCCCAGGGCGCCACGTTCCGTTTCGATATTCCGGCGTTTGACGTCGTCCTCGGCCAGGACTTTCTGCTCCTCGTTCCGCTGCATCTGGCCGTAGTCGATCGCCTTGAGGTACGCGTTGAAGAGTTGATTCAGGTCCACGACGGCCACCCGCGCCGGCGGAGGCGGCGTCTTCTGCTGCGCCGTCCCATGACTGATCGCCACGCTCAATATCACGCCCACAACCATCAAAGCGGAAATCCACAACGTACGTTTCACGTTTCACCTCGTGTGGCGTATGATAATCCAAAACAACGGCGACGTCAAAATCCGAAATCCCAAGCACGAAATCCTAAACAAATCTTAAAATTTCAAATCCCAAACTCCAAACGGCGACACCACGCGCCTGGGCGCATTGGTATATCCGTTTGGAGTTTGGGATTTGTCTTTTGGGATTTGTTTCGGATTCCGTGTTTGGGATTTCGGGTTTTCAACGGCGGTGCGTTACGACGCCTTTCCGTCATTCAGCGACGCCAATATCTCCTGCGCCCGTTGGATTTTTCGCGTGTCGCGCAGGCGCGAGAGGGCTTGTTCCAGGAGCGGTTTGGCCCGGTCGGGGCTGCCGAGATACCAGCCGTACAGCATGCCCAGCAGCAGTTGGACATCGCCGGCGTCCTCCTGGTAGTGCTTGAGGTAGCGTTCGTAGGTGTCGGCCGCCTGCGCGTACCGGGCGTCTTGAAAGAGTTTGTTGGCCACGTCGAGCTGATTCTGCCTCGAGAGCACGGCATCGCTCTGGAACTGGATCAGTTCGAGGTAGCGTTCGGCGGCGGCGCGGAAGTCACCGTCGGACAGCGCCCGCGCGATGGCTCGGCGGGTTTCGACCTCCCGCGCGGAGGCCGGGGGCGGCGGGGTGGGCGCGGGCGTCCATCGGGCCGTCGCCTCAACGGGCCTGACCGGCGGACGTCCACCGTAGCGGAACGGGTCGTATCCGTCAGCCACCATGCGCCGATACGCCGAACGTCGCTTGCGCGACCGCCAGAGGCTCGGCAGGTCGGCCGAGTGGCGAGGGATCAGTTTGAGCCCCAGCAACAGCAGCGCCACCACGATCCCGAACACGTATCCGCTGCTGTGGGCCGCGTACGCCACCCCGCCGCCACCGGTCGGTGTGACATAATCGTTGACCGACGACACCACGTTCCAGGCAAACTGCATTCCGATGAAAAACAGGCTGGAAATCTCGAACGGAACGATGAGGAAAAACAAAAACACCAGCAGCGTCACGCGGGTTCGGGGCAGCAGGATCAAATACGCCCCGGTGACGGCGGCAATGGCCCCGCTGGCGCCCAGAACCGGCGCCGATCCGCCAAGCACCAGGTATCCCACACCCGCCAGCACGCCACCGGCCAGGTAAAATAACACGTATCCCACATGCCCAAGCCGGTCGTTCACCGCGTTACCGAAGACCCACAGAAAAATCATGTTGCCCAGCAGGTGCATCCACCCGCCGTGCATGAACATGCAGGTGAAAAACTGGTACAGCCGCGGTTGGTCGGCCTGGAGCAGCCCTAGGTCGCTGACGGCCCGGGCGGTGGCGGTTCCGTTGAACCCCAGCACGAAAATGGCCAGGTTCGCCAGCACGATCGCGTAATTCGCCCACGGCCGACGCAACATCGGATAATCGGTTCTGATCGGAATGATCATGACGGTATTTTAGTCGCGGCACGGCTGAAACACCATGCCTCTCGTCAGGATTCCCCCGTTGGGGTATACTGGCGGCTGACATGGAGCGGTTGTTTTCGACATATCAGGTGGCCGAGCTTCTGGGCGTGACGACGTGGGTCGTTTCGACCTGGATGCGCCAGGGTATGCTGACGTACCAGCAGTTGCCGCAGGGGCTGGTGCGCGTCTCGGAACGGAGCCTGGTGAGCTTCCTCCGCGCGCAGCAGATCGACCTGAACGTGCTGATGAAGGATATCGCCCTGGCGGATAACGCCGACAAGACCGCCACAGCCGACATCCAACCCACCGCCACGTGGCTCCAGGCGTCTGAAACGAAACTCCTGAACGTCGAATCGCCGCCGTCACGCCCCGCCACACCGGCGGGGTTGGCGGACACCTCCGCGGAGTTGCCCGACGCGCCCCGGCCTAGCGACGAGGAATTGTCCCCCGCCCACGCGGCGCAGCAGGTATTGCAGGCCGTGCTGCGCGACGCGATCGGACGACAGGCCCAGAGCGTGCAGTTCACACTCGACGGCCTGGAGCTGACACTGGCGCTGCGGATCGACGGACGGCTGATCCCCAAACCGCATTTCCACACCCGCCTGCCGACAGGACTGGGCAACGAGATCGTCGCGCACGCGCTGGAGCGTTCCCAGGCGGCTTGGCCCTCTCCGGTTTCCAGCGGGGCCATGACGACGCAGTCGGACGGGCGCGAGGTGGCGGTGTCCGTCCGGGCCTGCCGGATCGGTCCGACCACGCGTCTGGTGCTGTCGCTTCCGTGCGGACCCAACCGCGTGGAAGACCTGCTTCCCGTTGGCCATGCGAGAACGCTGCACAAGGCCCTGGACAACCGCAGTGGACTGATTCTGCTGGGAGGACCGATGGACCGCTGCCGCCGGCTTCTGGACGCAATTCGCAAGCGGCTGGAGGAGGCCGGTCGAAGTGTACTGGAGGTTCCCCGGTCGTCCCCGCTGCCCGGTGAGGCGTTGCGGGAGTTGCCGGCTGAGCCGGAGCGGTCGATGGTGGACGCGCTGCTGGTGGAGGAGTTTTCGGGGTATGACGGGGTTTCGGGCACGTTGGAGGCCTGCCGCCGGGCGTTGGTGGTGGTCGTGGTGCCGGAGGACACTCCGTCGGGCGTGGCGGCGTTTTTGCGTCGGGCCAACGTGCCGGCGTGGGATTTGGCCAGAGGTCTGTCGGCGGTGGTCGTACTGGACACCGAAGGCGGCGTGGCCCGCGCAGTCGACGGAACCCTGCGGGAGAAAATCCGCGCCGGAGACTGGGAATGGGGAATGTCCTGAAGTTCGAACGGTCTTATCTCTTCAATCCCAGACGTTCCATGACCTGTTTCAGGTCGCTCCAGACCATTCCGCGAACCTCCGGGGTGTAGCAGCGCAGGATGTAGGACGGGTGGAAGGTCGGCATGACCGGAGTTCCGCCCAGGCCTGGGGAGAGGTCCGGCAGAGATTGCCATTGTCCGCGAAGGCGCGTGATGCCGACGGTCGTGTTCAGCAGCGTTTGCGTGGCTGGGTTTCCGAGCGTCACGATCACCTTGGGGCGAATGACGGCCAATTGCCGCACGAGGAACGGCCAGCACTGGACGATCTCGCCCGGCTGCGGGGTACGGTTGCCGGGCGGACGGCACTTGAGGACGTTGCAGATGTAGACTTGATCGCGTCGTAGGCCCATGGCGGCGATCATGTCGGTGAGTTTCTGTCCCGCGCGTCCGACGAACGGTCGGCCTGTGGCGTCTTCGTCGGCCCCTGGGGCCTCGCCGACGAACACCAATTCCGCGTTGGGGTCGCCCTCGCCGAAGACCAGGTTCTGTCGCGACTGCCCCAACGGGCAGGCTTGGCATGCCAGGGCCGCCGCCCGCAGCGCGTCCATCGCGGCGGCCTTTCCCGCGGGCGTAAGATCGCCGGCGGCAGCGTCCACCGGCGGCAGATCCACGCGACGGGCGGCAGTCGGGGACGCCGCCGCGGGTCGGGAGACGGGCGTGTGCGCCGGAGCGGGCACATGCGAGGCGGCCGGTGGCGGAGCAGCAGCCGGCGCGGGACTTGCCAACGGATTCCGCCGGGCAGGCAGAAACCCGCCGCCCAGCAACAACTCGCCTTCCAGCAACTGCCGCGCAATTGTTCGCAATTCGTCCGTGGCTATCATGGCCGCTATTGTACGCGAACGACCGGCGGGGTCTACAGGGTCTTTTCGGTTACGGAACGAAGCCGTTTCGCCGCGGTTTGGCGTACCAGGTCTTCTTTGGCGTTGTTCGCCAGATCGGTCAGGACGGCCTGGTCGGTCAGTTGTTCGATCGCCGCCTGGCGCACGTAGATCGCCCGGTCGGTTTTCGCGATGTCGGTCAGGACGGCCTGGTCGGTCAGCCGCCGGGCGGCGGCTTCTCGAACCATCGGATAGATGGCGTTTTTCGCAAAGTCCGCCAGCGCCGCCTGATCGGTCAACCGCTCGACGGCCGCTTCGCGTACGACGGAGATTTCGTCGGTGTTCGCCACGTCCAGGAGCACGGCCTGATCGGTCAGCCGTTCTACCGCCGAGTGCCGCATGGTCATGTCGGGGTCGTTCCGGGCGATCTCGACGAGCGTGGCCTGGTCGGTCAACTTCGCGATGGCGATGCACCGCGCTTTCTCGTGCGAACCGTTTTTCGCGACGTCGGCCAGCAGGGCCTGATCGGTCAGCGCCGCCGTCGCCGCGATGCGTTTTTCCGGGTCCCTGTCGGTTTTGGCCACCTTCGCCAGCGTGGCCGGATCATTCTCGGAACCCGAGCAACCGACCACCGCCACGCCCAGCGCCAGAACAATCAGTACAACCGTTTTGTGGATCGACACGATAGCGTTCTCCCATGACGCGTCCGCCCGCGCGAGGACGCGACACACCATGGTAATGTATCGTCGTTTTTGGATGGTCGCTTGCGATGGAACGGTCGTGTGGGTCGGTTCCACGATCCAAAAAAATCGGCTTGCGAATGTCGTGTATCCGCAAGCCGATTTCGTTTCGCGTCGCGAACCGTTTACTTCTCGGCGTTGTACTTCATTTCCGCCATCTGCTGGATCAGGTGCCACTTGCTCTTGATGCTCTTGGTGGCTTGTGCGGCCAGCGTTTTGGCGATGTCCGGGTTGCTCTTGGTGAGCATTTTGAACCGCGTTTCGGTGTAGGCGTACTCCTCGAAGCTGATCGAGGGTTCCTTGGAGTCCAGTTGGAGCGGGTTCTTGCCCTGGTCGGCCAGGCGCGGGTCGAAGCGGTACAGCGGCCAGGCGCCGCTGTTGACGGCCAACTTCTGCTGGCCCATTCCCGTGGTCATGTTGATCCCGTGCGCGATGCAATGCGCGTAGGCGATAATCAGGCTGGGGCCGTCGTAGCTCTCGGCCTCCACGAACGCCTTGACGGTCTGGGCGTCGTTGGCGCCCATCGCGATCTGGGCGACGTAAATGTTTCCGTAGCTGATCGCGATCATGCCCAGGTCCTTCTTGGGAAGCGGTTTGCCGGAGGCGGCGAATTTCGCCACCGCGCCGATCGGCGTGGCCTTGGAGCACTGACCGCCGGTGTTGGAGTATACCTGGCTGTCCAGCACCAGCACGTTGATGTTCTTGCCCTGGGCCAGCACATGGTCCAGCCCGCCGTACCCGATGTCGTACGCCCATCCGTCGCCGCCCAGCGCCCAGACGCTCTTTTTCACCAGCATGTCCGCCAGCGCCAGCAGCAGCTTGCTGCGGCTGTCGGTCTTGGACGCCAGTTTGCCCTTGAGCGTGGCCACGCGGTCGCGCTGCTGCGCCAGGCCCAGTTCGGTGCTCTGGTCGGCGGCCAGCAGTTGCCCGGCCAGTTCCGCGCCGATCTGCTCCTTGAGCTGGCCCACCAGTTCGCGGGCGAACTCGCTCTGCTTGTCGACGGTCAGGCGGAAACCGAAACTGAACTCCGCGTTGTCCTCGAACAGCGAGTTGCACCACGTGGGTCCGCGGCCGTCTCCGTTGACGCTGTACGGGGTGGTCGGCAAGTTACCGCCGTAAATCGACGAACAACCGGTGGCGTTTCCGATAATGGCCCGGTCGCCAAAGAGCTGGCTGAGCAGCTTGATGTACGGGGTTTCACCGCACCCGGCGCACGCGCCGCTGTACTCGAACAGCGGGCGGAGGAACTGGCTGCCTTGGATCGTGTTGACGGCCAATTGCGTTCGGTCGGTGTCGGGAATCGACAGGAAGAAGTCGTAATTTGTCCGTTCGCGTTCGCGCACGTCCGGCTGAAACGCCATGTTGATGGCCTTCTTTTCCGGGGCGGTCTTGTTCTTGGCCGGGCAGATGTCCACGCAGACACCGCATCCGGCACAGTCCTCCGGGGCCACCTGGACGGTGAACTTTTTGCCCTTGAATTTCGGCGCCTTCATGTCCGCCGAGAGGAAACTCTCCGGGGCCTTGGCCAGACACTCGGGCTCGTACATCTTCATGCGGATGGTGGCGTGCGGGCAGACCAGCGAGCACTTTCCGCACTGGATGCAGACGGCCGGGTCCCAGACGGGAACTTCGAGGGCGATGTTGCGTTTTTCCCACTGCGTCGTCGCGGTCGGCCAGACACCGTCGGGAGGCATGACGGAGACGGGCAGTTTATCGCCTTCGCCGGCCATGATCCGGGCCGTCACATTCCGCACGAACGGAGGGGCGGCTGAGCTGACGGGCGGCTGCTTGCTGAACGTGCTGGTGGCGGCGGCGGGAACTTCCACCTGGTACAGGTGCGCGATCGATTGATCCACCGCGTAGTAGTTTTGCTTGACGATCTCCTCGCCCTTTCGGCCGTACGTTTTCTTGATGGCCGTCTTGATGGCGGCGATGGCTTCGTCCTGCGGAAGCACGTTCGAGAGGTAGAAGAAGCAGGTCTGCATGATCGTGTTGACGCGTCCGCCCATTCCGGTGGCCTTGGCGACCTCGTTGGCGTTGATCGAGAAGACCTTGAGTTTTTTGTCGATGATGGCCTGCTGGATATTGTTCGGCAGACGGGCCCAGGTTTCCTTGGGGTCGTACGGAATGTTCAGCAGGAACGTCGCGCCCGGAATCGCCATGTTCAGAACGTCGTACTTTTCCAGGAACGAAAACTGGTGGCAGGCGACGAAGCTGGCCCGCGCGATCAGGTACTGGCTGTGAATGGGCCTGGGACCGAACCGCAGGTGGCTGATTGTCATCGCGCCGGACTTCTTCGAATCGTACACGAAGTAGCCCTGGGCGAAATTGGGCGTCTCCTCACCGATGATCTTGATCGAGTTCTTGTTCGCGCCAACCGTGCCGTCGGACCCCAGGCCGTAGAAGACGGCCCGCACCACGTCGTCGGGTTCGGTGCTGAAGGCCGCGTCGTACTCCAGGTGCGAGTAGGTCACGTCGTCGGTGATGCCGACGGTGAAATGCGACTTGGGCTGCCCTTTGGCGAGGTTCGCGAAAACCGCCTGCACCATCGCGGGCGTGAACTCCTTGCTCGACAGGCCGTAGCGACCGGCGACGACCTTGATGGTCCGTCCGGCCTCGTTGAAGGCGTTGACCACGTCCAGGTACAGCGGGTCGCCGGCGGAACCGGGTTCCTTGGTACGGTCCAGAACGGCCACACTCTTGACGCTCGCGGGCAGCGCGGCGACGAAATGCTTCACGCTGAAAGGACGATAGAGGCGGATCTTCAACAGGCCAACCTTCTTACCCTGTTTGGTCAGAAAATCGACGGTTTCCTTGGCCGTCTCCGCACCGGAACCCATCAGGATCACGACGTGTTCGGCGTCGGCGGCGCCTTCGTATTCGTACAGCTTGTACTGTCGTCCGGCCAGTTTGGCGAACTTGTCCATCGCCTTCTGCACGAGGTCGGGACAGGCGTTGTAGAACGGGTTGACGGTCTCGCGGCCCTGGAAGTACACGTCGGGATTCTGGCTGGTTCCGCGGATCGTCGGTCGGTCGGGGCTCATCGCGCGCATCTTGTGGGCGAGCACCTGTTCGTCGTCGATCATGGACCGGATATCGTCGTCGGTGAGCTCCTCGACCTTGGCGACCTCATGGCTGGTGCGGAACCCGTCGAAGAAGTGGATGAACGGCACGCGGGCGTCGAGGGTCGCGCTGTGGGCAACCAGCGCCAGGTCCATGCACTCCTGCACGCTGTTGGAACAGAGCATGGCAAAGCCGGTCTGGCGGACGCTCATGACGTCCTGGTGGTCTCCGAAGATGGACAGCCCCTGGCAGGCGAGGGACCGGGCGGTCACGTGGAAGACGGTCGGCGTGAGCTCGCCGGCGATTTTGTACATGGAGGGGATCATCAGCAGCAGCCCCTGGCTGGCGGTGAAGGTG
>Ga0123353_10019056_pt1 | contig 10182 bp, 3 predicted proteins | sample TergutLab28metaG_3_FD_92763 | JGI IMG/M metagenome (GOLD analysis project Ga0123353, IMG submission 92763) | Labiotermes labralis P3 segment gut microbial communities from Petit-Saut dam, French Guiana - Lab288 P3 | ecosystem: Host-associated > Arthropoda: Insects > Digestive system > Gut ...
TTTGGATAGCAACCTGGAAGACAAAAGATTCTGCACCGAATGACAGCAAGCATTTCCTGACCTCAATCTGCTCTTAATTTCTTCCACAATAGAATTTTTATTTGTTAAAATTGTTCCCAAATATTTAAACTCTTCCACCCTCTCAAAGATACTATTATCAATCCTCACACTGTGAATTCGTCCTGCATTCTGACAAATGGTATTACAAAGCAGTAAATTATGGGCATGCTAGAAGATGACAATAGTTTTTGAATAAATATAAACCAAATGCAGCTATTCAAACATAAACACTCTGTCAATGGGTCATTCAGAACTGGATGGATGTATGGAAGCATGTGAGATTATTTGTAGAGTAATGTTATGGGTACTATATTTTTAAAATTCCATGACTTGACCATTTTTCCAATTTTTGTAGTTCCTGAATTAACTTTTTTTTTTCATGGCATTTCAAATTTATTTCCTGTTCTTTAATGTTACAGTTCTTCTATATCAGCACAATCCTTTATGTGACCTGAAGTGTTTACAGTAGAGGTCTCCTTAATGCAATCAGCGATGTGGAAATGGAGTTTGTATCCACTGTTTTAAGAACATCTCTGTCATCATCATCAGGGGTCCCATGAATTGGCCACAACCTTCCATTAACATACTTTTCAGGTATAAATGCAACATGTGATCACATCACTTATCTCATAAACCCCTGATGATTGAAGACAGTCTCCAGATCACAGGATACTAACTCCATCGCCACATGGATAATCACTCACTAGACACTATCTGTCAGGATGACATGTAATTACACGTCCATCTATATTCTGCAATAAAACTAACATGATCAGTAGTCTAAAATTTTGCTAGCTTCTGCTTTGATCTTTAGTTTGGCTGAATTTGGTCCAGGTGCAGTGGCAAAGCTAGGACTTTGGAAGCCCAGGGAGAGTATTAACTTGGCCACCCCTGACAGAAATTATGAACTCTAAAAAAAAAAACACAATTATTTATTGAATTTGTCTCATTAATTTAAAATTTTCTGAGGGCAGAAAATCAAATTTTCATTTAAAATATTAATTTTGCCACCTCTTAGATTCTGCTGCCCATGAAAGCAACACCACTCACCCCACCTTAGCTATGCCCTTCTCCAACTAGATGCTGAAGTGATCAGGAGGAAATAAATGATTGTATCAGAAAGCTGACAATTTCCTCCTCCTGATCACTTCATCAACAACCTGAACCGAATTCCAACACCATAAAGATCAAGGAAGCATGTTTATCCACAACAATGGAACAAATTTATATTCCTTCATGGTATAAGTATCCAAAAGATCATCATTTGAGCAATACCACCTTAAATAATGAAAACTTACATATGATCTGTAGTCAAAATATCCAGGCTGTCTCATTCCTAAGCAACAATTTTAATTTAGTTGCACAGGATCAGAAGAGTCAAACAATTATGTAGTAAAGAATTTCAGTCAGCAGAACATTACATATCAGGTACTCTATTTATATCCAGCTACATGTTTTGACTTCATACCAAGTCATAATCATATAAACTGAATATGGAACAATCACACACATATATCCATCATAGAGAACACTTTCTTTAAAACAAGTAATCCCCTGATTTCTTTACATCACGCATTCAATGGAGCAAAATGATTCAAATATTTTAAAATGTGTTGTAAATGTTTTAGGTAGAAGATCCCACGTGTTTAAAAAGATTATGTTAGCCTAACTTTTATCACCATTCTGTATACAACTGATACTTCCTTGATAATGGCTTGATGCAATGTTGAGACATGTAAATGGTTATAAATGCATTACATAATACATAATGTTGTGCTGCCTGAAATTGTTTACTATGTAACCATATAAACATTTGCACTACAAGATGGAACAATTAAAAAAATCATGTGTTCACAAGCTTTACTTAAGAACATGCACCCCCTGTCATTTGGTTTAATAATTTTTGAACAGTGGTAGTTTTCTGAACATTAGTATTCTAAGTCATATTAAGTAATTCCTGTATGATAGTTGGTTAATATAATATCACTTACTGTGTCAAAGAATTCCGTGAATTTGGAGAAGTAATACCACCAACACGTCCTTGCCATCTGCAAGAAAATATAATTAACTGTACACTTGAATACAGTATGTTTTTACAAATGTTCAGGTTGTATGCACTACTTTTATTATATATATTTCATCCCAGTGTACAGGCTATTCATATTCAGAGGAATGAGAATCATTTATGTAAAATTAAACTTATTTGCAAGAAAAGCATAAATTTATTGCATAATCAGAGAATTTTGTGTGTGTACATGTGCGTGTTTGCATATGCCTATGTACGTAACAACATAAATCAGCTATGTAAACGAGAGCGGTAAATCACAACCTAATTTTGTTAATTGATATGCTACCTTGCTATGTCATCATCAAGGAGTTTCATAAATAAAATAGTAGGAGGTACCCCAAGGTTTGCTCCTTCAAAAAATGTATCAGCAGATGTATCAATTTTACACTGTGATACAACCAGTACATATGTGTGGAATACCATAAAATCTCATTGTGAGGTGTCTCAATACAATAAACAAGGGGAGAATATTTGTGTTGTGCTTCTACAGTCAGTGTACTGAAGCAGTATATCTCTGAGACCTTAAAATATAAATTTCGTACATTAAAACATATTAGACACTGATGTAAGTTGTCACACATGTATCAAAATACTCATATGCAGGCTCTGTGTTTGGTTCAACAGTCCACAGACAAAAATTTAATTATAAATGGGACATGAAATATACAGTTTTAGTTAAAATGGAAAATTATACGTGATGAAATATTAATAAGCACATCTGATAAACCAGTTGTCCTACTGGTATCAGGGTTAATGAACACCAATGGAAGGTCTGACTCTACCTACCAGAAGAGTCAGCCATGCCATAACACATCATAGACCTGGGCCATTGCTCCCTGCTCAATAAAACCAGCAGGCAGGCAAATCAAGTCAGGTGCAGGGATCACCCCACAAGGAAAGAGACAGAAATCACAAACCACCCTAACATGTACACTATAACAGGTGAGGGAAGCTTCTTATTTCCTCCCTGAAAAGGAAGAATAAGATTCTGTCCAAGAACAGGACACCATCTGCAAGAGTGTAAGATGGCACAACTCAGAATGCCACAATCTGTATCAACCAGCACACTCCGCTAATGGTTGAGGCAAATATCTAAACAACAAGCACTCACTTTGCATGATGAACAACCATGCCCATAACACAGGCTAAAAAACTTTAAATATGTATGTTACTTCACTTCAAACTTCTTTTAACCTTGTAGTTTTCCCTTCCTTTTGCCATAATATATATTTTATTCCTACTGCATTCCCACATTTTTTTTCCCTGTCCCAGCAGAAAATAATTATATGCTAAATACAAATATATATATATGTGCACTTATAGGGACATACACACAATGCTAATGTGTTCATCTATTCATCCAAGTTAACCTGAGAATGAAAACAAAACTAATGACAAGGCAGGAACTACACTCGCACACCTGAAAATGGTATGACCATACCAGAACAGACATGTATGTACACACTGACACACAGTGTAGTAGTGACTGAAACATGCAGTGGAAACAGAATCAGAATTATACGTGAAGTACTTACTCTCAGTGCCATTGGACTATTGGAGTAGTCAACAAGCTGACATCTGAAGCTGTAGTGCCCAGCCCAGCCACTGGCCATATACTGGAACAGTGAATAAATTACACATCACAACCGAAGTCAGATGTTGGACTGAACAGTGAGATCAATTTGACATTCTGAAGACTGTGCATTGTGACATATTCTCAATATAAAACCAACGAGGAGCACTAATTTCTCAAATTTATTTTTGGAATAGGACTCTGAATGTTTCGGACAGTATCTCTGTCCCTCATCAGGAGTCTAGCACCGTACACACAGCAATAGGAATATGTCATACAGGTTATGCTGACTGCTAGCAAGCAGTGTGTACAGTGCTAGACTCCTGATGAGGGACAGAGATACTGTCCGAAACATTCAGAGTCCTATTCCAAAAATAAATTTGAGAAATTAATGCTTCTCGTTGGTTTTATTATAAGAAGTGAGATCAATGTTAATTCAAGTTCGTACCTGAAGCACAAATGGTAACTGTATTACTTGTTTTCCTTCCTACTTAATTGAACTATGTTTTTGAACCACTGTAGTGTATTAGGGTGCTGCTAATTATTAAACACTACTTTACAGGAAAGAGTGCATTCATACAATCTTGCTCTGCATTTAGAACAGATATATTTATGGAACTGACTTCACACAGCTATATATAACAGATGAATGCAGACACCATCATTAGTGTTCCAACAAGACCTGCAAAGGAAGTACGTAATTTTTAGTCAATGTAGCACAATGCACATGTGGAGATGGATACAATTATGCTAACGAATGTTTTCTGAAGTTCTTCTCTCTGCCAAAGACGTCTAAATTTAAGAATTAAATGTGCACCCCAATTTGATTTACCCACTGCCTCTGATTCCACCATTAAGAATCATTCAAAGTACACAAAAATTTACAAACTATTCTTTACAAGCCTCAAATAAGCATGTGGGCTTTACACGACACGTGTACAGCTTTACCACAGGGAGTGTGGGTATCATCCCCACTAAGCATTTACGACCTGATTAAAGAAAATTCCTTCATTGATCCATGATAAACACTCACATTCGTTTATTTATTTTTATGTAGCTAATCTAAAACTTTATTGTGCCGTATCTGTATATAATTTTCGTAACTGTACGGTCATGCGCCGCATAACGGCGTTTCGGTGAACGACGGACCACATAAATAACGGTGGTACCATAAGATTATAATATTATAATACTTGCCATTGTGTTACAGTTGCCTACAGTATTCAGTACAGTAACATCCTGTACAGGTTTGTAGCCTAGGAGCAATAGGCTATACTATATAGCCTAGGTGTGTAGTAGGCTATACTATCTAGGTTTGTGTAAGTACACTTTATGACGTTCGCACAACGACAAAATCGCCTAACGACGCATTTCTCAGAATGCATCCCCGTCGTTAAGCGACACATGAATGTATATGTTGAGATTTAACGAAGAATCTGTCAGAATAAAAAGACTCATCATAAGAACATAAGCATAAATATTATCCTGTCGACATATCAAAATCGAAAATAATCATGAAACAAACTTTCTTGTCATCCTGCACTGTTATGCACAGCGCAGTTTTTGTAACCCTCTTCTACTGTCCGGATCAAAGCACTTTTATGTCTTGAAGTGCGCTTCAATGTACGTAGACACTCAAGTTGTTTCCTTTCCAGCTTTCTTTCTTTTCTTCTTCCCTTCTTTTTTTTCTTTCAGGGAAGAAATCTTGTCCCCTTTTTCACAAATGCAGTTTATCACAGACAGTTGATGCCAAAACATGCTGACGGACATTTGTTGGCATAGTCGAATTATTCTGGTATGCAGCTGTGAAGTCTAATCGGACTAACTTTAGTCGCTGATCAAGGTCACAGCGGGAGAAGTTTGGTCATACGTAATCAATGCAATTATTTCCATCAATTACGTACACTTAGTGAAAAACAGAAGACCGGAAGCTGGCTTGCAATTAAAACTAATCTCCATGTCTTAAACGCCCTTTAAGCCACCACCACTACGTAACCACCATTTGTGAGGTTTTCCAGGATTTAAAAATAGATCCAAACATAATTTGTAGTTACGACCATGATGTACTTGCACACGAAACTTCAAAAGACAGGCACTGTACGTATAAACATGATATTGAGGTGCGTTCGCGTAACCACTATTGCCGTGGAAAAGCAATAAGTATTATACATTCCGCGTGTGTGTCTGTAGCTTTAGTTATCCAGTAAAATTTCGCCTCTGGCCTGTGTGGCTGCATCATATTTTCCCACATTATCTCGTAAACGGCGCGATTTTCGGAAATGAGGTATTAAACACTTTTTTTTTAATTTTCTCTACAACTTTTGTCAGAAACATTTTTCATTTTAATAAGAAATGAGCGCGATATTAACATACACGTACACAGACCTGCACGAAGAGTGCCCGTTATTCTTGTTAAAATATTAAATTTCGTGAAAATCCGTCCAGTTGCAGCCGAGTTGTTCCACGCGGACGGACAGACAGAGAAGCAGACATGACGAAGCTAATAACCGCTTTTCGCAATTTTGTGAACGAGTCCAAAAAGTCTAGCTATAGAGCTTCACGACTTACCGTCGTTAAAAGATGGTTCTTAGACGATAATCTTGTTCCACATTTTAAAACCGATACCTTCATAACAGCTGCATATTATAAACTATCAGAACCCCACACTATGTGGGGATAGTGCCACTCCCAAATCGCAAGATTGCAACACCGTCATTTGGGTATCGTTTGTATTAAAAAGTAAATAGTACAAATGACAAAGTCGCCTCTAACTGAACTGAATTCACAGAGAGGTTCATGAAAATCCATGAACTGGTTGATGAGTGGGTAAGCAGATTTGGTGAAAGCTTACGCGGTAACTTCAATTCAATAACGTCTTCCCAGGCCTGCCAACCGAAGCGTTCAGAAAAAAAGCAGCGAGGGTGCGCGTTTAGACGTATTATTCTTCCATTCATGCACACAATGAAACACCAGCAGAGTCGATTTTTATCTGACGTCAGGAGAGTAGAATTCCCGATATTCTTAACTAAGTAGAACTAACACCAGAGATTCTCCTCCTCCAATCTCATTTTTCTTTAGGTCAGAGGCCGTGCAATGCCTCGTGCTGTTCTTCGCCGCCCTCTCACCGCGGAGATCCGGGTTCACTTCCAGTCCAGTCTATGTAGAGATATGTGGTTGATAAAGTCCTTCGTTTTTCCACTGACATCACTCCACCAGTCCTTCATACTCATTTATTCATCTGTGACCGACGCTATATAATCTTAGCAACTGAGAGCGTCGTTAAATATCACACACACACACACAAAGTTTCAGTATTAAAGCTGCTAACCAGTTCGACACTGAGCAGCAGATTTTTCCGGCACAGAAACACGTTTAACTACGTCGATCTAAGAACAGAGACAACGTTATCAAACCAAAGCTGTCGGCACATCAGAGCACACTGGCTTGAGTAAATTCAAACGGTCAAGAGTTGCAGTCCTATGTGACTGCAGCGTTCTCTAAGACGAATCCCAGATCCTGTTACAAGCAAAGTCAAGTTCAAAGTCACAGGTTAGAAAATCGTACATTTCCTTATGGTGGGCCGGGTAGCTCAGTCGGTATAGCGACTGACTACGGGCTGGACGGTCCGGGATCGAATCCCGGTGGGGGCGAGATTTTCCGCCTGTCCAGACCGGCCCTGGGGCCCACCCAGCCTCTTGTAAAATGGATACCGGGTCTTTCACGGGGGTAAAGTGCGGCCGGGGCGTGATGCTGACCACTCACCCCCTTCTAGTCCCGCGGTCATGGAAGAGTAGAGCTACACCTCTAACACCCTCTGGGCCACACCGGGCCTGTAACGGGATCACTTTACCTTTTTTACATTTTCTTATTACAGCACACAGACAGGGAAAAGGGGCTGTAGAAACGTCGAATGACTGAAACGTTGATATTTTTTAGCGTTTTTTCTAAATAAAAAATGTAAAACTACCAACCAATGTCTTCGTGCCTGCTACAATATAAGAGCGCCCAACTACCTGACCTATTTAAAAGAAACTGCATAGGGCAGATGTAAGTGTAGATGGGTGGGTAATATCTAAGTGTATTTTGAGTAATGGGGTATGAGGTTGTGGGCTGTACGTGGGGTCAAGTAAACGCGTTACTCTGCACTCAGATTTCACAACCGGCGAGAAGTGTCTTGAGCAGCTAAGCGACTATTACAGTCCAGTTTCCATAGCTTGAAACTTGTAGGGTAAAGAAGTGGGGAAAGACGAAGGTCAAGGGAGGGCAGGGTATGAGGCTAGTACCTGTTTTATGGCACTAGATGTCAGCGAAAAATACCAGTCCCAAATACATGGGCCGCTAGAATATCAGGATCCGGCACAGTCACTCTGATTAGTAGGCGCTTAGTCATATACCCTCTCCAAGCGAATACCCACCGCTTCTTGTCCGCATTCCTTAAATACCTTCCAAGTCTCTAGTTACCAGCAGTGAACTGTAACTTCTGCTGAGCGGAGTTGTGATAGTTTCACTTGGTTCGGCTCAAGACGCCATCCTAATTTCTGTTCACCCATAGACCGGAAAGCCCATCACTCTCCAAATTCACGAATTTAAAAAATTGCACTCCATTTCCTATTCTTTTAAACGTCCATAGGTCATTCAACTGTCTTGCCCTGCCGCCGAAACAAAGACCGTCTCATAATGGCTCTTACTACAACGTTTGTAACTTTCTATTTACTGATCCTAACTGAGGAGAATGCAGTTAACCTTGGCAGTGGTTTGAGCTGGGGAAAGCCGAGAGTCGTTTGCTTGTGACCATTAACTGACATATTCCATTTGAAAATACGTTAGGCAGAAGTGCTGTCTTGGTGGATGTAAGATAATACATTTATTGCCTGTAGTGTTATGTGTGGTTACAGTTGTGCATAAACTTAACTTTAGGCTTGCTGTAAACGAAACAGCTAACAAGTGGCGGCCAGTAAAAAAATAAAAAAGCCATGCAGTGACAAAGGCACCCGTTTCACGGGCTGTATATGTTGTCCTCAGAATGTCGTCGCGAGTCTTAAGGGACGCTACTCGCGCTGTGTAAACAACTGCATTTCATACAATAATATAAAAAACCAACTAGATGCAAGAATGGCAGCTTATTAATAACTTCAATCAGCTCAACATGCTTCGGGCGATAGTTTCGCCCATCCTCAGGAACACTAGACCGTGTTTACAGCTTGTGGTATAAAGCACCGACGGTACATTATACCACAAGCCGTAAACACAGTCTAGTGCTCCTGAGGATGGGCGAAGCTATCGTCCGAAACATGTTGAGCTGATTGAAGTTATTAATAAGCTGCCATTGTTGCATCTCGTTGGTTGTTTATATTACTGTATCAACGATGCACGGTCACACTAACATCAAATCAACCGCATTTGTTTGAGTTAGGAACAGTACGACCGCCTTCTAAGTTGGAAGCGATTACCTTTCACGGGTACAGACTTCAAGAAACTCGCTGGTATCAGAGCTGAATTTCGTATCTAATTTGCGCAGAGCTTCGGCTTCAGTTCAGACTTGCTTTGGCCGTGCAGAACACCTACCCAACTTCGTCCGACACATTTCATTTCGAGCTTAGGTAGTTCAATTGAAAGAGTAATTAGGTTACGTGCTGGACGCCCAAAGCATCATGGTTCGTTTCCCGGCAGGGACAAAAGATTTGCTTCTCCTCCAGCACGTCCAGACGGACTGAGCCTCCTATTCAATGGGCACAGGCGGTTCTTTCCCCAGAAGCAAAGCGGCCCGGAAGTAATCTCACCAGTCACCTCCATCCAGTGCCAATGTTAAGAATCAGTGGAGCTATAATCCACTTCCCCATATGCATTTATGGCGTGCAGTGGGACGCTATCTTTTGCCTTCAAATTATTTCACCACGAAATTTGATGTCCCACAGTTAGATTCAACAGTTCCCCCCAAATTACTCAGTAATGGACTAACCCAGTGATCCTCAAAGGCAGTATAAAGACTGTTTAGAGGTGTCAATATGCAGACGTGTGACGTAGCACTGAATCACTTGTACACACACGCATGATTATGGCTGATATGCGGCTATTAATCACAATCGTGTTAACGGGAATCCGCTTCGTTACCTTCTTAGTTCTGAGGTCAAATGACGGCGAGGCATGGGGGGGACTATTTTGTAGAATGAATACCCTGGAAGGAGTGGGCGGGAGGTGCGGGTACCTAGCAGCCGCATTCAAGCAAAACTTGCATGCCATATGAAAGCTGTTCTAAATAGGACATCTCATCTGAATGTTAGATCAGCACTAATACGTCATTCTTGTTACCTCCATGTAGATGTATTTGTATAGGTCTACTCTCGAACGCAGACTGCTTCATCAAAATAAGGAGACGTCTGAAGCACCATCATCGAGATCGAAGAAGTACAAAAAAAAAAAAAAGGACGGTAACCCCCTTTCAAGAAAAATAAAAAATATGGAATTTTTTTATACACTAAAA
>Ga0123353_10019058_pt1 | contig 10181 bp, 14 predicted proteins | sample TergutLab28metaG_3_FD_92763 | JGI IMG/M metagenome (GOLD analysis project Ga0123353, IMG submission 92763) | Labiotermes labralis P3 segment gut microbial communities from Petit-Saut dam, French Guiana - Lab288 P3 | ecosystem: Host-associated > Arthropoda: Insects > Digestive system > Gut ...
AAACTATTAAGATAAGGTATGTAGGAAGTAAAGCAGTTATAAAATATTTTATTCCTAATTATGAAACATGGTTATGGCTTTTTCCCATAATTTTTGGTGGAATAGGAATAGGATTCTTGATAATACCTATAATCGGTTTTATGTGGATTATAAATGATTACATTATTATGATATTTGGCTCACCTGCGATGGGTACATATTTGAAACAAAAGAAATTGATTAACAGTATTGATTCAGATTTCAATAGAATCATTTGTACTTTTAAAAATAATAATGGCGAAACTATAGAAGTTAAAACACGTTATGGTTATAGTAACTCAGAGATAGAAAAATTGGTAGAAATAAAATCGTTTCCAATTAAATATATAAGAAAAAAAGCAGTTATCATGATTGATAAAAAATAAAAATTAAGCATTGGAAAAGTAAGCAAAAATTACTTCATTCAACAAACGGTAACTGCTCACCACCTATTCGGCGACTTGTAGTTCCAGTTGGCTAGGTCTTTCCGTTTCACTTCATTCCCACACCTCTTTCATCCACATTTTGGGAGCATGAAAACCTACGGCTTGTCTTATTGTGCCGCCCAAATATCAGTTATCTATCACGTTAATCGAAATTCATCCAAAGATAAAATAAAATCATTATAAGTCATGTATAAAATAATATACACTTAATATTTGACAAAAATTGAAAAACAATGTATTAGTTTTGTATGGATATTGAATCAATAAATGCATTAAAACAGGCAATTAAAAATGAAAATTTACTCAATAAATACAATTTGGATAAAATTGGTGTTTTTGGCTCATTTGCGAGGGGAGAGGAAGCAAGAGACCTAGATTTTTATATAGATATGGATAACTATAATATTAAAAATTTAATATCCTTAAAAAAAGACCTTGAAAATATTACAAAAAAAAAGGTCGATATAATGTTAAAAAAATATGCAAATCCAATTGTTCTGCATCGTGCTCAAAAGGATATGGTATATGTTACCCAATGAAAAAATGACTTAATGTATTTAATAAATATTCTAGAGTACATTGGGAAAATATGGAAATATACAGAAGGGATAAATGATGCAGAAAAATTATTTATAAAAAATGAACAAATGAATTTTAATGCTTCATTGACATTATTGGCAAATATTGGAGAAAATATTTCAAAAATATCTGATAAGTTAAAAAATGAAAATATACATTGGCAAGAAATTAAAGATTTTCGGAATAGAATTGTACATGATTACGGTGGAATAGATTTATTGATCGTATATGAAATTATAACAAATGATTTGGGAATATTAAAACAAGAAATTGAAAAAATAAATCAAAAAATATTTGATATTGAAGAACTTGAAGTATGTAAAAGTAGTAATTTTTATAAATATATAGATTTTAATAAAATTATATAAAAGAGTGGCACTTTGTCTAACAAACAATAACTGCTCCAGTGGCGATTTCGCGGTTCACTACGACTAGATCACTTCATTCCCACGCCTCTCTTCAGCCACATTTTACCAAGCCTAGTATTTCTTTTCACAAACCCTTATTCAGACCAGAAAAATGTCAGTTACCTTTAACGTTATTTGAAATGTTGGTTAAATTGTTAAACTATTATAAGAAACTATTGAGATAAATAAGTAAAAATAACATAATTAGATAAGAAAAGAGAAATTTATTTATGAATATTTTTCTATATGTATTGTATACCTTAGCAGATTGGGAAATTTCCTTATTAATTGCAGAAATTAATACTGGAAGATTCCTTAAGAGGGAATAGAAAAGCCTCAAATTATTAAAGTCGGTAATAATTTATCTAAAATAAAAACAATGTTTGGAATTGAAATTTCTCCAGATATAGATGTAGATAATATGAATGTAAAAAATGGTGATTTAGTTATTTTGCCAGGTGCTGATACTTGGCAAAATGGAAATAATCAGAAAATTCATTGAAAAAATAATCTACATTCGCTGAATTCTTTGGTAATATTTAAATATCTCCTAACATGCTGATTGGTACTCTTCCTGGTTATTCCGCTCATTCACAAAAGACACTTTTCTTTCATTGCTAGATTATATCTCGTAATATTATCAACCTATCTGATATATTCCATGAAGCTGAATAAAATGACGTTTTTACAACATAATATATTATATATACGACATTCTTGACTCATATAATACGTTACATAAAATAAAAACCTGTGATATAATCAAAGACAATCCCTGCCAGCATCCATGGCGGGACTGTAGGCATTATTGCTAAAAATATTTTAAGGAGGCAGTTTATGAAGAAAACTGTATCTATTAGTCTGCTGGTAATTGTACTGGCATTTGCTTTCATCTCTTGTGATAATGGGAGTAAAGATGAATATAAATTAACATGGGGTCTTTGGATTGGTGATAACTATTATAGTATTAGTTCCCAATTTGCTGGTTATGGAGCTCCTCTTACGCCTGCAGGTACTAATGCCGGGTATCTAACGGGAAATAATGCATCGACAGCATTTAGTTTTATTATTACTACATATTCATTTGATGATGGTGGATTTGAAACAGGTTCATTTGAAAATCTAGTATATTTTCAGCAGGATGGTATTGGAGCTCCTCAGGATTTAAAAACAGCAATGTTAGCGCAAAAGAATAATGTTCCAATAGGAGGTGTTTTTCAAACTATAATTCCAGGTTATGGCACTTCTGTTGTTTCGTATTATTTAGAAAAAAATTAAAATAAAAACAGTTAGGTAGGTATTTTGCAAAAATAGCTGCCCACCTTCATGTGGGCAGCTATATAATAGGTTTTGCTTTGTTTAACAAAATATTTACGCTTCGCCGCCTTTCGATAGCTCGGGGTTCGTTCGGCTAGATCATTCCACTCTCACGCTTCCCTCACCCACATTTTGCCAGTCCTGTTCGGTCTACGCAAAATCCTAGTCGGGCTGTTCGCCCTTTGTGGAGTTTTTTCTCCGCCACATTTAGGGCAGGGATCAATACTTTGCATTGCCCTATTACCGTGGCAAATGTTTAGTTACCTAATATAGTTGAAAAAAAGAAAAAGCTATTATATAATACTGCGTAGTTAATTAGTGTCGCCAACCGTGTCGGCACTCTTAGCACTTTTAACTAAATATATTATAGGTGGTATTTAATGAAAAGAAATGTGTTTTTCGGTTTACTGGTGATTGCACTGGTATTTGGCTTTGTTGGTTGTGACAGTGGATCATCAAGTGGTGGCGGCGGTAATACAATTCCCAGTGAAGTTCAAGGTACATGGAAATGGGAACGTGGAGAAGGATATGCGCATGTAATTGTTCTTGAAATTGGCAATTCAACAATTAAAGAGATAGTAACTGATGACCCTGATACTTCCAAAAATGGAACAAGAACTTTAACTGTTACAAATGTAATAAAGGAATCTTTTGTTAGTCCTACAGGATGGAGAGCATACTCTGTTGAAATTAAAGGAATGGGTTTTTTGCCGTTTCAACTCAATGCAACAAAAGCACTACTTAGTGAGAACAGTAGTACCCCTAATCGCATTTATTATAAACAATCCACTGATAAAATTCCTTGTGAATTACAAGGTATTTGGAAATGGAAAGCCATGGGATCTGATCATACAATCGTTTTTGAAATTGGCAGTTCAACAATTAAAGAGACAGTAACTGATGACCCTGATACTTCTAAAAATGGAATAAGTATTTTTACCGTTACAGATGTAACAAAGGGTTCTACTTCTGGTGTATGGACAACATACACTGTTGCAATTGCAGGAATGGGCAATTTCGATTATAGGCTCGATAATCATGGAAGTATATTGCGGGAACCTATTGAAATCCGCGATTTTTCTTTACAATATTAAGTAAGAATGTAATTATCTGCCCGTATCTATGCGGGCGGGTAACTTGGCATAATTAATGGTATTTACCACATGATTAGCGCTGCGCTCACTATTCAACGTGATTGGGTTTCAGAAAATTACAGTCGAACTACTCCCTTTACATAATCTTCTTCCAGCACATTTTATTGTACCTGTAAATAGTTAATGCATTATACTTTTCGAGTAAAAATAAACATTGCTAATCCTATACATTAAGCAATAGTAAGTCTGAATTCTTTGTTTATTATATCTTTACAGAAATATTAAACAGTAATAAAATGTTAATTATAACAATCAAATAAAAAAGGAGACAAAATATGTTTAACAAAGGTTTTTTGTTAAAATGTTTAATAATTTTAATATTTGGAATGTTGTTTATTAGTTGTGACTCAAGTGGAAGTGGAAGTGGAAGCAACAATAAAAGTTATCTTTTTTTTAACATTTCTAATGCAAAAGCATTTATGGCTGGTCGCGATGCCCAAAATACTAGTAGTAATAATATATTGTTAAAACAGGACAATAGTGGAGATATTGTACCAGCAGTGACAGGTACTGATAATATGCAGTTTATTATTCATAAAATACTAAAAAATCCAGTTACCAATGAATTATTATTAGCAGGATCCTTTTCTGGCTATCGACTTATACGCATAGATCAAAATAGTAATCATTATGGTTTATCAGCAGATAGTTATCATTATTATCAAAATGCAGATTTTGATAATAATGGAGCTTTTTATTTTACATCCACAGGTGCAAGTAACCTTGCAAATTTATGGAAATATGAAAATAATACAGCAACATCAATTGCTCAATCACCAACAACATCTTCAACTGGTTTTATAGTTATACATAAAATACTTGGTAATGGTTATGTTGCTTATTCGATACAAAGATCAAGTGGATGGGATACCTATTTAAGAGCTCAAAATGGCGGACTAACATCAATAACGCCATATATTAGTTATGATAAAATGGGGGTTTATTCAAGCTATAATAACACCTGGTATTATGGGAATAAAGGATTTGATTTTGATACAATGACTGAATTTAATTCTGGAGCTACTAGTGTTGCTGGAGGAAATGATTTTGAATCAACTGGCGCCACTTTTACAATAATTGAAAAAACTAAAATAACTAAATATTCTATTCAAAGTGATAAAACTTTAATAGAAACCGTTGTATTAAGCGGATATAGCATTGAATATAAAAGCATACAGGGGTTTCAAGATGAACTATTTATTAAACAAGTTAATAATATAGTTTATTTTGCAGGAAAAGACACAAGTAATAAAAGAAATTTCTTTAAAATAGTAAATGAAGGATCACCTATTCAATTTTTATCTGGTATTGATGAAGATAATTTTATTTTTACCAATGTTTCATTTAATGAGGATGGTCATTTTATTGCATATGTGCAACAACTTTCAACTGGGAAATATGGTATTTTAGAAGGTAGTTTTTCTGATATGCAATATACATTTACTGAAAAAACAGAATATGTACAAGTAACTGATATATTACTTCAGTAAGAAAATATAATGTAGATTTTCAGTCTCTTAACAAACTTTAGCTGTAGAACTGTATGAATGTATTTTTGTATATTTTAGACACACTTGCTGATTGGGAAATCGGTTATTTAATAGCAGAAATCAACAGTGGAAGATATTTAAAGAAAAATATCGAAAAGCCTCAAATTATAAAAGTTGGAAAAAACCTCAATCCAATAAAAACAATGGGTGGTATGGAAATCACTCCCAATATAGATGTACAAAAAATTAAGATGTATAAAGATGATCTGTTAATATTGCCAGGAGCCGATGCCTGGTTAAATAAAAATAATGATGAGATATTAAATTTTGTCAAAGAAAATATTGAAAAGGATATAACTATTGCCGCAATTTGTGGAGCAACAATTGCATTGGCTAATTATGGTTTATTAAATAAAAAAAAACATACAAGTAATGATTTGGGATTTTTGAAAATGGTATGTCCAAATTATAAAGGTGAAAGATATTATTTAAATCAACATGTAGTTACAGAAAATAATTTAATAACCGCTACTGGTATTGCGCCATTGGAATTTGCCTATGAAGTATTAAAGAAAATAAACATAATGGAACGCAATGTTATTGAGGCATGGTATAATTTATTTAAAACAAAAGAGAGTAAATACTTTTTAGAATTAATGGAATCATTGAAAAAATCAAATATCTCGAAAAAAGGATTAGGTAATAATTATGATGCCAGGACCAACATTAGTGTATAAATGTTCAAATTGTGGGAAATTAAGTACAAATGGAAGTTTATTTTCTGGAAATACATTTGGCGCAAAATTATATTCAGATGGAAAACAGATAGCACCAATGTTACCAGAATTCCCTTATTTTGTAAAATGCAAAATGTGTAATACATTTTATTGGCTAAATGAAGAAAATAAAATTGCTGAACAGGGATTTAGAAGTAACAAAAAGGAATGGGAAGAAGCAGATAAAGCTGAATTTTTGACATTAAATGAATATCAAGAAGCAATAGATTTAAGAATATTTAATGATAATAAAGAAGAACATTATATACGATTAAAATATTGGTGGACTTTTAATGATAAAATTAGAGAAAATAAAAATATTACATTTAATGAAAACGAAGAAAAATTATATGAAGAAAATTGTATAAAATTAATTAGTTTATTAGATGAAAATGAAATTAACAATAAAATAATGATTGCAGAATTGTTTAGGAACATAGGGGAATTTAATAAATGTATTGATTTTTTTAATAAAATAAAGGAAGAAGAATATAGTTGGATTATAGATATTTTAAGAAAAGAATGTTCGAAAAATAATAAGAAAGTAGTAATATTAAATCAATAGCCACTTCGCTTAACACACGATTAGTGCTATACCACTGGTCTAAACAAAGCGAGGTCTGTTTTTTCGCTCACTCTAACACTCCCTCCTCCACCCACATTTTACTACCCTGCAAACCTACGATGCAATGGGCTAGAATGTCACCAATCTTATTCGTTATGCGCAATTTTTTCATGAGATTATTCAGATAAGTAAAACATTTAAAGGAAGCATTATTGACATTAAATGAATGAATAAATAAATAAATAATTAAATTCAAAAATTAGAGAATATATGATAAGAATAGCAGAAATTGAGGATTGTTCCAGATTGGAAGTAATCAATGTTTTTGCATGGTGTTGTGCATATAGTGATTTTATACCATTGGATGTTTTATATAATAAATTCACAATAAAAAGCAGAGAAAATAGATTTATTGAAAAAAATATATTATATAAATAAGATATGTATAATTAAAGAAGAATTTACAAAATATAGAGCTAATAATTTAATGAAATCAATTGAATTAAGTTATATTGATAAATATAAAAAATACTATTTTAATTTTATTAATATTTTTCAAGAACTAGATAACAAGATTGGAAATGAAATTAATGATTCAAATGATTATATTTTGAATAGAATTCATGAAGATCATTTTGGACTTGGAATGTATATAAGGAATAATTTTATATATAAAAAAATGAATTCAGATGTAGAAACTATATTTGGAAGAACTAATGAAGATAATATTTCTACAGAAATATTGAATGGATATAGATTTTATAAACTGAGATTATTTGATATTTTCAAATAGAAAGTAGCACTTAGCTTTACATGTGATTAGCGCTGCGCTGCTTTTCGCTAGTTCAGGTTCCATTCTTGCTAGCCATTATTCAAATTGCAAATTATTGCCATTTTTTATCGTTATGCGCTATCTTTAAATGGGTAGCTTGTAATAATTGACAGGTATTAATAAAATTGCTATTATTAATTAATGGAAAGCAAGACTGTTGAAGAAAGTATAGCATCTGCAATGGAAGATAAGAATATAAATCTCATTAAGCATTATCCATATATTTTACAGGACTTTTGGGAAATTGGCACATCTTCACTTGAAGTGATTAAAATTATTAAAAAATATAAAGAAAATTATTCAAATCTATCTGTATTGGATTTGGGATCAGGTAAAGGGGCTGTTTCTATAAATATTTCTTCAGAACTAAAATGTAAATGTTTGGGGATAGATGCAATAGATAATTTTGTTATTTTTTCAAATGACAAAGCAAAAGAATATGGTTTAGATAATATTTGTACTTTTGAAACAAATGATATACGAACCAGATTAAAAACACTGGGAAAATACGATATCATCATTTTAGGTGCAATTGGTCCTGTTTTTGGTGATTTCTGTGAAACGTTATTGAAATTATCACCTCATTTAAATGAAAATGGATTGATAATTATGAATGAAGCTTATGTTGAAGATGGCCATAAAACTGATTATCCAAATGTTTTTACGAAAAGTATTATATTAAATCAAATAAACAGTGCTGGAATGGAAATAATTGAGAGTATAATAGCAGATGAAACTCATGAAGTAAAAGAAGATTTTGAACAAGATGCAGTAAACTTAGAGAAAAGGTGCCTGGAATTAATAGAAAAATATCCGGAAAATAAAAATATGTTTTTAAAATATATCGAAAACCAAAAAGAATTATATAGAAAATTGGATAATGAAGTAATTGGTGTATTATTTGTAATTAAGAAAAAAATGTAATATATTTTTACTTCTCCCAATAAACGGTATATGCAATTAACATAGGGTACTTTAAAGAGATTAACAAAATATAATTTGACAAAGAGTGTAATAAATGTTTGATGAAAAAAAAAGAAATTGACTTGGAAAAAAATAGCCATATATTGCTTTATTTTTTATGTTTTGTGGAGTATTAGAGAATTATTTATTCGTCCCGTATTTTTAGATTCATTGGATGATATTTTATTCCAGGCAATGGAAACGATAATAAAAACATCAATTTGGACATTACATGCCATCATTTTAATAAATTATTATAAAAATAATATGTGGATTAGTTTAAAAGAAATGTTTATCAATAAACCAAAATGGTTTGAGAAGAAATCTCTAGAAAAAAAACCTAAGTGATATGAATTTAATATCGAAAAAGATCCACTGGTTATATACTTACTTTTTTTATTAATTATACCTCTTAGAGCTTTTATTTCATTCAAAGAATTCACCATACATCCATCTTTTCAATTAATAAAATTAATCGAAATTGTTTTATTTGTTGGTATTACAGAAGAAATAGTATTTTGAGGGTGGTTACTAGGTGTATTAATTATCATACAATATATTTTAAAATAATCTTTAAAAGTTTTTTTAAATTAAACACTTGTCAAATTGAATAAATTAGAATTTTATTGAATGTAGGAGAAAATATGGCTAAAACAATTACATTACGAATAGATGATAATGTCTACAAAACACTCAAAAGGGCTGTTGATGGAGATAGAAGAACCATTTCAAATTATATTGAATATACAACAATAAATTATATTTTTAATAATAATATTGTTGAAGACAATGAAGTGAAAGAAATCATGTTTTTTGAGAAGGATTTGAATAAGGGATTGGAAGACAAAGAAAGGTCGGTATAAAATAGCTGAAACTGAAACTTTTTCAAAGAAAATAAATTCTAAAAAATTCATTCATTTGTATAATAAAATATTAAATGATGTTTATCCAATTTTTAAAAAAAATCCATTTTTTGGTATTAAAATAAAGAAACTAAAAGGTAAATATATCTATCGTTTTAAAATTGGAGATTATCGATTATTTTACAAAGTAGATGAATTAGAAAAAATAGTATTTATTATAAATGTTGAAAATAGGCAAGATGCATATAAATAGCAACATGAATTTCTTTTAACACAGAGTTAGCACTTAAGGCGCTGTTTGAACCTTCAGAGTTCTTTTCAGCTAGGGCAATCACCTGCGGCTCACTCTCACCCACAGTTTATCAGCCCTGATCTTTCTCCATAAGCCCATATCTACAACTGTAAACCGTCATATACGCATAGTTAGTTGTTCGCAAGTTTGCCTTGACACTTCTTGTGTAGTATGAAGAATATTGCAAAAGGATAATTTATGACACTAAAAACAATAAACAATATATTGGTTTTTTCAATAATAATTATTTCAATTTTCGTATCTGCTTTTAGTTTCTTCTCCAATAATACAGTACATGAAAACAAAACTATTCAAACAATAAATGGAGACAACATTATTCTATATGGGAAAGGAGTATATTATAATGATTCAATATCTTTAGCCTTACAAGCTAAAGCACAAGATTTAGTAACATTAATTGTAGGAATTCCCCTATTAATAACTTCACTATTATTATCAGCTAAAAATTCCTTAAGAGG
>Ga0123353_10019060_pt1 | contig 10181 bp, 5 predicted proteins | sample TergutLab28metaG_3_FD_92763 | JGI IMG/M metagenome (GOLD analysis project Ga0123353, IMG submission 92763) | Labiotermes labralis P3 segment gut microbial communities from Petit-Saut dam, French Guiana - Lab288 P3 | ecosystem: Host-associated > Arthropoda: Insects > Digestive system > Gut ...
AATCCAGGGGAGTAAGATCCGGGGAACGGGGTGGCCATGCTATCGGCGCCGCTCTACCTATCCACCGACCTGGGAAACGGGTGTTGAGGTACTCGCGCACTTCTCCAAGGTAATGAGGGGGTGAACCGTCTTGCTGGAAGTGAATGCGTCCTTCTTGGTCATCTTCGTCTAACTGTGGAATGATGAACTCTTGGAGCATGTACAGTTGTAAAGCTCTTTTTGAAACACCCTGTATATTAAAAACCTACAACAAAATACTTTCATGTGGTACAAGGCATACATAAGGCACAGTCCCATGAACAAATGAGCACTTCAGAATGTAATAATTACGCAGACATTCTGGAAGGGGTCGAAAGTGTAATTTTGGCGTGAACATAAATAGGCCGGGATGGCGCAGTTGGTATAGCGACTCGCTACAAGTTGTACGGTCCGAGGATCGAATGCCGGTAGGTGGGGAAATTTCCCGCACACATCCAGCTCGGACCTGGGACTACCTACCCTCCTGTACAACGGGTACCGCGTTTCCTTCCCGAGAAAAAGCAGCCGGGGCGTGGCGTTGACCACCCACCTCCACCTAACGCTGAGATACCTCTACTCCCCTCTTGGTCTTCATGACCTGTTCTAGGGTGAGCTTCTCCTTTTATCTTCTTACCTTTATGTAAATGTTTTTGATCAATAAATCGAATTTTAATGCTATAGAATAGGACACTGTTCCACAATAAACTATCTCCAGCAAAACAGCTTCCGAATGCACAGCCTAACAATTCTGTCAGATTTGCCTCTACATTGCGGTAATCATACCGCCCGCTACCACATTTCCTTTGTAAGTAAATTGGTAGATATAACTTGGTATTTTTAGTTAACCTTTTTATGATAATTCCTATCTTTTGCACTGGGTTTATTTTCAGTGCAAAACATTAACAATAAAATTTTCTTCTTAACAGAAATGAGTAAATATTATATGCTTTTAGACATCAGTTTATGTTGTAAAAGTTTCACTTAATTTTTACACCAAAAAGTACACTTTTGCTTCACAGGGGCTCCGCAGACACTCAGACTTATTCAAGGGTTCTACAGGTAGAGAGTTTCAAAACCACATCTCTGATACAAAGATAAATCTTTACCCTCCCCGGTGCCAGCAGTTCTGGCAGTTGCGCTTATCACATGAACAGTACCTTAAAACCGCAGGGGGAAAAGATGTCAGTGTAAACTGGTTTCCATTTTTCTCTATATATGCTGGGAAAACTTTTCGCCTTAAGTATTTAGCAACTTACACTAGGAGATGCGTGCAGAAATGCACTTAGGTCTTCGTGTAGTCGTCGTTAAAACTGTCGGATATAAATGAAAAATGAAACGACTTGACAAGCTCTCATAAACTTCCCTACAGTAACTTTAATCTTAAATCGGTTTATCATTTCTCGAACTGTGTAAGACAAGAACGAAGTCATTTTCATAGGCGTTGCGCAGGGATGCCAAAGCAACAAAAAGCAGCACCAACAGCAGTGTACTAAGGATGTGAACTGCGAAGAAAATAAATTATGTACAATGAAAGAATAAAATGTGAAATATAAAATAACCAAAAACCTACAAAAAAATGACACGAGAGTACGAATAAACAATAACAGAAAAGCAGATCTGAGTTTCTCACTGCAACGTAATGTTTCTTGGTAAAGAGTTACCGACGCTACGAAAAAATGTCTGCTGCCTCCGTCTTCAGGGTTCAAGATACTCAATCTCTTGGAATTCTTCGGCCCTGTTTGTGGATGCAGCAACTCCTCCAAATCGTCGCTACTTATCAACCAACAAGATGTCATGTCCCAGGTGATATGAGTCTTCAACAACAGAGCGGAAAGGAAGGAGGGAGCCGGGATAGCTCAGTTCGTATAACCATGTCACGAGACGGACTACTGGGGAATCTAAACCCGATTCCCGGCAGGAACAACACTTTTTTATATGCTTCACAGTGTCCAGATCGAATCTAGAGGTCCACCCAGCTTCCGCCCAGTCATACAGGGGGCTTTCTAGGGGTTAAAGCGTCCGGAACGTGAAGATGACCGCTCACCTCAAAATACTACCGCGTTTAAGAATGCGTGGAACCATACCGCCACATAACTGTATGTCTTCATTGCATGGTGCTTAACATACAGGAAATTAAAACAGTGTACATGAATGGATAATTCACGCAAATGGAAGACAAACAGCTTACCAAAAAGAATCTGTGTATGTGTGGAACCCACCACTAAGAAACAAGTCGGGACGGCATGGCGGCCAGCAGCTCTTCAAAGCCGACTGTAATAACGAAATTCGGTAAATCAAAAGGTCTTACGGGCTCCTCCCTTATCCACTTCCCATGGATTTTAAAAATTACTTATGTCTGCGATTAATCCCGAGTCCAGAGTTTAAAATTCTGTATTCAGCCTTAAAACAATCTTTTTGATCGCTCCAACGGAAAATGTGGCCGCGGCTCAGATGTCTCAATACAGCAAACATCTCAGCCCAACTGACCTTGACGTGACTTCACGTTACGATTTCGGCACATGACGCTCAAACCGAACTGAATCCCACCATACTGGCCCCTATCGCTCCATATTTGCCGTCGACATTTCAACGACTTCTCACGCTGCGTGGCGAGAGCAGTGAACGTTCAAAATGGATGACATGTACAGTTGGTGTTGTTAGCTAATAAATTTGCTTCTACCAACTACTACTACTACTACTAATTATAATAATAATAATGTCATCACTGATCTACAGGAACACTGCCATATTAAAATGAGCATATTTCGCTTCGCGTCTTCCCCACATTTCGAATGATTCGCCGTGATAATTTACAAATTTTCTTACCACTACAATGTAGCCATGCCCTGCTTTCGTGTTAATGGTAGCTCACACGAATTTTACTCTATTACTGGAAAAGACCTGTTGAAGCTTCAACGGTAAAATCTCTATGTACATGTCTAGGCAGGCCGACATTAACACCACCTGTGACACACTAACTGTAACATACATATCTGGTCAATCATAAACCGCGCGCTATCATATAATGTTCCTTTTAAGTGCTCCGACATATATGGCTGCCTTGCGGTTGTGAAGCAAACTGCTGTCGTCGTGACAGATACCAATATAATTAGTTAAAGATACTTAAAGTACTGAAGTTAAATTCGTAGGACATTTAATTACAATGCATTGAAGAGCGTGAAAGAAACAAAGGAAGATCATATGCGCAGTGAATTGAAAATGTCTGGGAAGGGAACGATCGTGACCTGCTTTATCACCTTCGTCCAGACAACTCTGGAAAACTACAGGTGAGCGAAAACTCCCTGTGGACCTCTTGGAACTAGAATACGGGCTCAAGTGGAAGTCACAATGAATGTACGTGCAGTACTGAACGGTTACACGAAGTGATGAAGAGCGACGGGCACTCGTACCAAGTCATATAGGCCACCTGAAATGTGTTATGTTTTTCCTATTTCCAGCACAGTGTAGCGCCCTTCATAAACAGGTGAAGAGGGACATTCCGCTCACTCTGCATATAAAAACCGCCAATCAAAAACAGCTAATGTCTCAGCCGAACTGGCAACCTCACATGCGTTGCCGCTTAGGCTAAAGGGCTCAGCTTCATACAACTAAAGAGCACGTGAAGCCTACATGCATCCAGGCTGATTCGGCGCAGTATAGTTACAAATGTTTCCTACGACTTTGCGAGATATATATATATATATATATATATATTCTGTCGGAGGAGTTTCTTCCCTTCGCTGGATGTAATATAAAAGTCATACGCAAATGCTTGCCAGAAACATCATCGGAAGTGTAGGGGTGAAATCTGGTGAGATGGAGGTGGAAATGTTTTAAAGGATATCCCACGCACCTTCCATCTCAGCTTCCCTAAATCTTACGTTAATATTTAAAACCACTTCCTGTAGATTCTAATCACAAAAATAAATCCATGCTACTAGCAACTGTGAAATGACTCTTTTAATATGGCCAGAATTACACACAAATGCGGCCGGCAAGCACCAATCATACTACCACATACGTTCGAACATTATGTAGTACTCACAGTTTTTACCAGCAACTTGCCCTCTCTCCGTTACGCCTATGTGTGACACTGCTACTGTCTCCAGGGTACTTCCCTGTGCCATAAAAAAAAAAGCCGACACACTGAGGGTAATCATCGTGGATAACCGTGAAAACTAAGTTTGGAATGTGACCCTATTTCAGCCGATCCCAGTGGCCTCGCGGTCTAAGGCGTTGATCTGCAGACGCTCGATTGCTGGGATTGCGGGTTCTAATTCCGCCGGAGGTGTGAATTTCTGTCTCTTGTGAGTGTTGTGTGTTGTCAAGTAGAGGTCTCTGCGACGGGTCGATCACTCGTTCATGGGAGTCCTGCCGAGTGTGGTGTGTCTGAGTGTGATCGTGAAGCCTCGACAGTGAGGAGGCCCTGGCCCAATGGGGCTGTAGTTAAATGAAAAAACTCAAATTTCGTGGCGAATTTTAGTGTGTCGTAAACCGAAATAAGACATGCGACGAAATTCGGTGTCGGCACGCATATTTCCAAAAAGGTATAAATAAATAACATTGGGTACCTCGATATGTATGTGAAACAATGCAAGATCGCGATGTAATGTCAAGGGTAGAAATGTTCATGATACCAAGATTCCTTTCTTCTTCTTCTTCTTCTTCTTCTTCGTCTTCTTTCTCTCTTTCTTTCCAGGTGTAGTGAAACTGTTGCCAGTCTGTCATGAGCAGTGACTGTGGGTAGGCCTACAGTAATTCATACATCTTCTTTCTCGGACTCGATTTAATAGTAAAAGACTTGCGTGGAAACGTGTGTGAACAGGACCCAGCAGATTTAAAGGTGTTCTCGGCAAATAAAATCTTTCCGTATGTCACCTCTTCCTATTCCAGTTGATACTGCATGAAATAAATCGCGTAACTCCTCTAGGAAAATTCTGAGACAGCACCTCAAATCCGGTGACGACAGTCTCGTTCCACATATCTTCCCACTCACTACTCACTAAACATCCTCCACGACATGCTGTAGCCACAAGTATGGATAGCATCGTCAGATAAACTACAAATGACGCAGTCTCAATTTTCCGCAAACAGAGAACAACAGGTCGGGGAACTGTTCATATCATACTAGCTGCGTGCTAATACCAAGTCACTGCTCGAGGATATAATGCAGTAATCCCTGGACTTACGTCGTTTCGCACTTAAGACTGTTTGCCCTGAGACCTGATACATTAAGCCAAGCGCGCAAATTCATGCGTACAATACTGAAGATGTCTTTGGGTTCTCGACTCCTATGATCATGATCTCAAGCTCGATCTTGTCGAAATTCCGAAGCAAAGCGCCCACGAAGAAGCAGAGGAAACAGAGCCCGAGCCTAGAAAGCGGACCATGACGGTTTCGAAGTTGACTGCGAGGCCCGCACCCACAAAACTGGCATCAAGGTGTGTGAAGATATTGATTCGAACGATCAGCGAGCAGCAGCATCTAGGTAAGGAATTATGACGCTTTCTTGCTATGAGGCGATTCCGAAGGGCAAGACGTAGTCTCTGTCTCGCCATTTTTCAGTGCTTGATTTCTTCACGTCATCTTCAGGGAATCGCGAATCGCAATCTGTAGGTCTAATGCTGGATAACGAAGGTGATCTAGATGAACCGCCAACAGTTCCGGAGGAAAGCCTTCCTTCTTAAAGTGCCATTTGCTTGCCACATTTCTAATTCTTTTTTTTGGGGGGGGGGATGTTTAAGTCTTTGTTAAAACAGTTTGGAACCATCCCCCCTCCCATTTTACTATTGCGTTTATAGGAACATCTGCCGCGACTTACGTCGTCTCGACTAACGCAGCCGGTACCGAAATTAACCACGACATAACTTCGGAGGAAGTAATACAGTACCTGAACTTGGCAACGTGTAGCAGTCCAAAGACATTCCTGCTTACACTGCATAATGACAAAGGCTGAAAAGCATCAGTTTAAAGACATACTGTCCATCCTGAAAACGCTGAAAGGTTTCTCCCAAATCTCCGTACTCATTTATCAGGCAGCATGGCGTCGGATCCCAAAGAACCATGAGCTTAACAATCGTCCCTACAACCGCCCAACTCAATGCCCTCTCATGTACGCACAACACAGAGTACCATCAAAATCATAAACAGTTCCGAACAGAACTCACCTTTCCTGCTGAATCGATTTGTAGTTCTACATATCTATTGGACTTCACACTGCCGTTTACTCTTATTTTTGTGCTAAACTGTACTGAATTACAGATCCTGAAGGACCAAACTTGAATGTTAAATTTGTCGTAGCCTCAAAATTCTGTATCGTTGCCGCTTCGTCACTTCGAACTTAGATACTTTATACAAAATATGCAGGGACGATTTATGGTTTATCTCCATTCCAACTTTCCCATGACTGTCCCTGATGGTTAACGACCTACCACAACAGAAACTGAAAAACGTCTCCGCCCCACCACCGCATATTACTCCCAGTTCAGTCACTGTCATTTATTATGTTTTCACCATACATGGCTTCAAAACCCGAAAGCAAGTATCGCTACAGCCTTAAAAGTTTGGTCGTCAACCATGCTGGTAGAAATTGTAACCGTACAGGAACGAAAGAAGGAAACGATTAATACAATGTACACCGCAGTTCTAATAAAGATCGGGTAACTTGTTCAGAAGTTGACAGGCACAGACACACAGATGGTCCCGTACGTAGACTTGTTTTCCTTTAGACTCGTAATATCAGACAATTATTTCACTACTTAAAACATCTGAGCCAAACACTTCCAGCCCAGGCTACTATTTTCGCTCCACAGTTTCACGGACGTTTACCATACGTGCATTTGCCACCCACCTGTGAACGTATTTCTGAAACACCCTGTTCATCTAAATACTTAATATTTTGCATCTTCCATGTATTTTACTTCATTATTTATCAAATTCCCACAACATGCACTTACTAGACAATATATATATATATATATATATATATATATATATGTGTGTGTGTGTGTGTGTGTGTGTGTGTATGAGACAGAGATAAATATATATATACATATACTGTATTATTTTACACATTTTCTACAGTTAACGGGATTATACAAGATATGTGCATTAGCATATAATATCACTGAAGAGCGCAACTCACATATCCCTCCGAGCACAAGACAATGTGGTACCAAACACAGGTTGGCCAGTTCGACAGTCAGCCTATCGGCTATATACACAAATTAATTATTAAAGCTTCAATTTTTTGAGAATTAAAAGAAACTGAGCTTGTTTAACATTAATTTTTACAAAATCTTCAGCTGAATATAAAACTATATATTACAACTGTATTTGCATTACAGTACCACAATATTTGCATTACAGTACCACAACAGCTTTTACATGGACGGCTGAGTTCCGCAAACTTGAATGATAATGTATATTCATATATCTTCAATAATCACTCGAATTGTAGCTCCCTGATGATGGGTCACAGCCGAAACATGTAGGAGAAAATATAATGTAAAATAAAGTACATATTACCTAATAAGTGTATTTTGTTGGAATTTAAATGTTACGAAATACGTCATGAGGTTTAACCGAATGATCTTGGTAATGGAAGACTCACAATTAGAGGCTTCAGGTATGTGACCCCGGGTAATTTGGCAGGCTACACGGCGTCACTCAACACATGACCGTGATCTTCCTACAAACTGATCTGACGACCTCAGAATTCGGTGTTTTTGCGCTGCAGTAACTGATACCTGTTTAAATATTTACACGATTGTTATGCCATCGCGAATCCAATAAAAGGCACTGTCCTACACCACCAACGAGACCAAGATCAACGGGCAAAACAGGAGCAAATACTTGGGATATGCAACCATTAATTATTTGGTTTGTTATTCCAAATAGGTTTTGACGGAACTGTACGGTGAGTTCTAGTACTAGATTAAACAGAGAAGAGGGATGAAACCGGATATTGTCTACGAACTAAACTGCAACAGTAGATAAGCAACGAACTCCTGCGCACCGAGAAAGTGAATTATGTGGAAGAAAAGGGATCAGACAAATGACGCTCACACTAACTGGAACAAGTTTTGGACAGCTCCTCTGCTCTACTGGATGGTCCTTCTACGCATTCTTACCAACGTCTAGTTGAACACGTATGATCATGAACAATGCCGGACTCGATGTAATTGCCTCTTCCTAAACTCTGCAGATGAAACTGGTCTCTCCCTTTTCCTTCCAGACCCGGGACCTCTTTCCCGTAACACAGCAGTACTCACTGCAATGGGCAGTAAAATATTTCCTGTGACGGGCCGCAGCGAACGTCGGATAGTTGTTTCAACTGAAGAATGCAACATAAACTCTTACACTTCTGATAACAGAAACAAATTCTTCGTTGTGTTACAGAAGCAAGCGTGCCTGATCCCTCCCGCAAAGAAAATTGGTCAGAACGTTTCTGTTACTTTCAAAATACGTTTCCCGCATGCTTGGAAAGGACAAGTACAGGGTGACTGTCCACAAGCACAGACCTATGTGCGAGTATGGGCGATGTTTGTGTTTGACGTATTTCACCTACTGAACGTAATGTTCAGAAACATGTTGACCAAGAAAGTGACTATTTTAGCACGAGGCTGCTATTACTGTTTTCTTTTCAGTCCAGAGTCGCATTTTCTGCTACACACGACCTGACAGTCCTCATCTCCTCCTGTAACAAACGACCAGAGAACACTAACAGCTCTGCTTGCAAATGCCTTATTCTGCGTATCGTACAAGGTTTTTACTAAATCCAAATATAATGTTCATTTCGATGGCCGCAAAAAGGAATTAGCAGGCCGCGTGGTGAGTTTCATTACGCTAACCTTGAAAGGTTAAGTTGCCCCAGTGCATAATTTTAGCATCACACCATGAACTCATACGCTAAGGGAAAACCTCGATAGCGGATGGTTTGTGTAACAGATTACCGCCTGGGTAACCTCTCTTCATAAAGCGGCCAATTCATTCGCGCCATAAGTTCAATGACAGCATCTGAAACATTCGAGTTTTATTTACAATTACGGTCTGTGAGATGTGCTGTCAAGCAACACGGTAGATGGCAGACAGAGAGGACAGCCTTTGTCTTTAATGCGAATGGATTGTTACTTACGAAAATATCGCTAAAGAACGTCAGACACTACTCATCCAGTTCTTTCCGCAGTCAACTGTAAACCACGGGAAGGCCTGACCCACAAGTATCACAGTATTGCGCCAATAATTACAAACTAACAAACAAAACACACACAACCAACTCAATATTACAAGAGCTGGTAGTCATTCACCTCAGTAAGAAATTTCCTGCTATGGTGGGAATCTTCGGATGGCAATAACGAGTCAGTTGAGATGCACGAGCACTGTCGCTGACAGTAAACCTAACAACTTCCGGGTACTACACTCTAAATTCACCACAAAATTATGCGCAGTTTGTGCTGTGCTGATATGTCCAAAATATTCCGTAATGCTGCCAATCCTCATTACCAGAATACATTCTACCATCTTCAGTGTCTTCCCAACGAACGTTCTCCAAAAACTTTCTCTTTGCCCTCCCAATCCTAGCGACATAACCAGCCCATAGTGATCTGTATTTCACTAACCTAATAAACCCTGTCCTTTCTCGTTACGTAAAGCGCTATATGCTCACTGAAGTCACCCTTATTACGACGATTTCTGACACTGCAACTCAAGGGATACGAAGTTTCACACTCACTACTTGTCGCTGTTGAAACATTGCAAATACCGTCACACACCACTTACCGCTCGTAGGTCTCAACAGGGTGAACATTTTCCGTCAGACTTTTTGTTCGAACATGCAATGGGCAATTTCACTTCATAAGACAATGGGGAGCGTAGCGTGAAGTGCCACGCTTTAAGGAACACAAACGAAATAATTTCTGAAGTGAGAAGTTCTGCGTTTGAATTATGAAACTTACGCAAACAAACTGATATTTAACCTTTCGGCGCCGGAATTATTTTTTTTAATTTTAGCACACCCTGTATATAAAATGTGAATAATAAGGAACCAAATACGTTAGAATTATGAAACAAACTGCATTTTGAAGAGAAAAAAACGGAGAGTATATACCATGTTTAAAATATTTAGTACCTATATTTGTTGAATAAATATATAAAATGCAACT
>Ga0123353_10019061_pt1 | contig 10181 bp, 3 predicted proteins | sample TergutLab28metaG_3_FD_92763 | JGI IMG/M metagenome (GOLD analysis project Ga0123353, IMG submission 92763) | Labiotermes labralis P3 segment gut microbial communities from Petit-Saut dam, French Guiana - Lab288 P3 | ecosystem: Host-associated > Arthropoda: Insects > Digestive system > Gut ...
CGCGCGTACTCATCCAAACCATGAAGGCACTGGTGCGCGCCCACGGCGACGAAGGCAAACAGCTCCGGCTGGCCCACGACTTCCGGCAAGCCACCACCGGCAATCCCCGTATCGTGCGCCGCCTGTTGCAGCGTTACCACTTGCTGGAGATGCCCGAAAACTGGAGCCAGCTCACCTTTGACCATCATGTCCACGACGCCAATACCAAAGGGCGCAAGACGCCCACCCACCTGATCATGGATGCCTGGATCAAAGGCATACGCTATCTTACGGTTATCTATTACAATTATGTTGAAGCCGAAGCGGCCCGGGAACTCATGCAAGCGGCGGAAATTATGGGCATGCATGTACGCATCGGCTTTGAATTCGCCTGCCCCTTCAGAGGGCGCTATGTGCATTTCATCTGGGTGCCGCGCGGTTTTAGCAATGTCAGGGGTTTTTTGGATTTTCTGGACGAAGCTCCGGTACGGCATCTCATGCAAAAGGGGCGTGAAGCCTCAGCCTGGCGGCAGCACTACACGTATATGCTGTTGGAAAACTGGAACACGCGTCACCGCTTGCATGAAGGCAAACGTTTCGCCGTGAACTTCCCACCCCTGCCGGCGGAAACCTTCCAGGAATTTGTCGGCGCGGGGCAGGCGTCTTTGCTCCATCTTGCCGAATGTATCCATCTGCATTGCCATCCCCTGCTCCAACAACGCCTGGGCGCGCTGCAACGGGAACTTGTCGACGCCGGCGAAGGGGATCGCGCGGAAATTGAAAAACACATACACCTGATCCGCGACATGGGTCCCGCCTATTTTACGGATGCCTGCCTCTCTCCCGAACACAACCAGGAACTGCCTGATCCCAACGTCCCCGGCAACAGCCCCGATGTGCCGGACATCCTGCGCCTGTCGCCCGTGGTGTTGCTGGACTGGCTTTCCAGCATGCGCGCCGGGCACCGCATCATCCTGAACCTTGCCGGCTTGAGCCCGGAAGACGTGCTGGAACTCATCTGGACCTGCCAAGGGCTCATTACGCATCTGGAAATTTTCAACCTCAAGGAATGGCTTGAAGGCAAGCTTTCCCGCCTTGAAGAAATCAACCGGCTTCTGCGTGCCGTCAATACCGGCAGCACGCCGCGTTTAAAGCAGCTCATCCGCGATATGATCAGGGAGTTTGAGTGCGAACGCGACGAGCAGGCCAACGACGAACGCTGCATGCTTTTTCGGGATATACTCCGCAATATTCCGGCACTGCAGAATTTTTACAAGGATACGCCCCTGGGGACGCGCATAGGCACGGATTCCACAAGCCGCGCCCGTAAAACCCTGGGCATGGGACTGGTATTCAAGGAAACGTTGCCGCCGCACGTGCTGCGCCAGAGCAAAAAGCTCGTCGACACCGGCGTGCCGATACCTGTCTCCATCGACGTTGTTGAACAAATCCAATACCGCGGCGCCGTGCATGCGCGCTTTGGCGACCGGCTGCCGCGCCTGATCCGGAAAATTCCCGGTTGCAGACGCTTCGGCCACACGCGCGTACTGACATGGCTTTCGCAATCTTCCACCGTCAGGATAAGAGATGCGGGCAATATCATGACGCTGGGCGGGTCCATAGCAGGCGGCATGCACAAAGTGCCCGCCGGAACGCCCAATGAGGCGCAATTGTCCCCGGAACCGCGTTATCTGAACACAAAGCTGGCAAATATCCTAAAAGTGCTGGCTGGCTTTATTCCTGCTTTCTTTGCCTTTCAGTACACCCAGGACTGGTGGCTACTGGCCTGGTTTGGGGGCCTGATCTTTTTTATCATTACGGGTTTTCGCAATATTATGCAGTCGGTGCTGGGCGGTGGCGGCATATTCCGCACCACCCTGCTGCGATGGAATAGCTATGTGAGCTGGACACGCCTGTGCGATTCACTGATGTATACGGGTTTCTCCGTACCTCTCCTGGAACTGGTCATACGCGCCATGATTCTGGAACATGCCTTCGGCCTGAGCGTGGAAACGCAGCCCGTCTTGGTGTATTCTGTGATTTCAGCCGTGAACGGTTTGTATATCTGTGCGCACAACCTGTACCGGGGATTTCCGAAAGAGGTGGCCATCGCCAATATTTTCCGCAGCGTTCTGGCCGTTCCCTTTTCCATGCTTTACGATTTCGTTGCCTCCGAAGCCCTGGTGTGCTTCGGAGTAGCGGCCCCTTACGCCATACTGCAACCCGGCGCGGCGATCACGTCGAAAATGGCCTCGGACACGGTGGCCGCGCTGATAGAAGGCTTTGCCGACCGCCAGACCAATATGCGCATGCGCCATTGGGATTATACAACGAAACTGGCCCGCGTTTTTGACACCTACGCGCGCCTGGAAGTGCTCTTTCCAGAAAAAGACGTGCTGGCCATGCTGCAAAGGCCGGCTGACTTGCTGAAAATGCTTTCCGAAGAAGCGAGCGGCATGGAAGTTACGGTTATAATCAACGCTCTGGATCTGATGCATTTCTGGCTGTATCTGCCGCGCGCCCAGGATATGCTGCGCCACCTGGCGCGCCAGATGTCGCAGGAAGAACGCAGTATCCTGTTCCGTTCCCAACTTGTTTTGGTATGCGAGCAGGAAGTGAGCCAGCTTTTCGTCAGCGGTCTGGTGGGCCGCAATTTCGGGCGCTCCCTGGCCTTCTATCTTGACCTCCACGGTGAATATTTGCGGGCCATGAGGCAATTGTGCCATGTCGCCCACACGGACGAATGAGCCAGCGATGCGGGAAGGTTTTACCACCGGAAGCGCAGCAGCAGCGGCGGTCCGGTGATTATGCATCTTTTCCACACAGACGGCAGGGAGCTTGCTGTCGCATGAAACAGACCGTTCTTCCCGGCATTGACTTGTCCCGGCGCCGTCCTGACCCCGAGGAAGACGCGCAATGGCCCTCTACGGCGGAACTGCTGACCGCCCTGGCCGAATGCGATCTCCCCGCCACAGTTCCGCCCCCGATACCGGAACGGGACGAGGAACGCGCGCTGTTCCCTCTGACCATACTCGGCATGGGACTCTCCTCTACACTGCTTCCCGCGCACCGGGAGGTGCTGGAAAGCAGCACGGTACTGGCCGCCGGGCAGGCGCTGCTTGCGCGCTTTGCCCATATGGAGGCGGAAAAGGTTCCGCTGCGTTCTCCCCTGCAAAACGCCGTCGAACTTTTGCTCGAACGCCGCCGTAACGGCGCGCGGGTCACCGTGCTGGCGGACGGAGACCCGCTTTTTTTCGGCATCGGCGCGACCCTTGCCAGACGGCTCTCCCCGGAGGTGCTGCGCATCCTGCCGGGTCTGAGTTCCCTTCAGGAAGCCTGCGCCAGGGCCTGCCTGCCTTGGCACGATGTGCGCTGCGTGTCCCTGCACGGACGCGGAAAATATACGGAGCTTTCCGTTGCCGCTCTTTCCGGCAAGCCGATCTGTCTCCTCACCGACGACGCCGCCACTCCGGACGCCATTGCCCGTTTCCTCCTGGATCGCGGGGTGGACTGGTACTCCATGCACGTGTTCGAAAACATGCACCATGAACAGGAAAGTTCCTGCGTATGCAGCCTGCCTGAAGCCACACAGCGCTGTTTCGGTACTGTCTGCACTGTGCTGCTCATCCCCGGCGCGCCCCGGCGCAGCCCGTATCTGGGCATATCAGACACACAACTGGCCAGCGAAGGGGGGCAGTTCACCAAAGCCCCCGTGCGTGCCGCCGCGCTGGCCGCTTTGCGCATCCGGCCCGCTGACCTGGTCTGGGATCTGGGGGCCGGTCCCGGAGCCGTGGCCCTTGAAGCGTGCGCCCTGGCGTACGGCGGTCTGGTTTTCGCCGTGGAACGGGATGCGGCGCGCGTGCTGTGCATCGAGGAAAACCGTCGCCGTTTTGGCGCCGCCAACCTCGAAATCATTGCGGGCAACGCGCCGGACTGTCTGCGCGCCCTGCCCGATCCCGACACCGTGTTTATCGGCGGCGGGTTCGGCAAACCGGAAAGCGCGCACTCCCTGGTCGACGTTGTCTGCTCACGCCTCAAGCCCGGCGGACGCCTGGCGATAAGCTGCGTACTCATGGGCAGCCTGGAACGCTGTCGCGCCTTGCTCCATGCCCTGGGATGGGAAACCCGCATCCGCTGCATCCAGGTCTCCGAAACAAGCTCCTTGGGCAACGACGAACGTCTGACCGCCCTGAATCCGGTCTTCCTGATCAGCGCGGTAAAACACGTGGAAGACGAGAGGTAAAGGACAGCGCATGCAGACCGGCAAAGTATGGTTTATAGGCGCGGGATCGGGCGATCCGGAACTGCTGACCGTCACGGGCCGCAGATTGATCGAAACGGCCGATCAGGCGGTATATGCCGGTTCGCTGGTTCCGCAAGCCATTGTGGAACTTGCCCGGCTGCCCGGAGATACTCCGGTCTCGCGCACCGGGTCGGCTGGCCGGATGAGCACATGGCATGGACAGCAACGGCACAGTTGGCGGCAACAGTGGAAAGACTGGGGCTTACACGCCAGACGGTTTTTCTGGTGCTGCCGGGACAGCATGCCCAAAACACCCGGTACTGTCCCCGCATTTGCACACGGATGGCGCGATACAAATCTATAAAAAATTTCTAGAAAGCTTGCTTCCCGGCGCAAAATACGGCATCATCCGGCAAGCGCGCGCTTGGCGGAGAGCACACGCCGGGCAGTGTTCATAACCGCTGAAGTTTCAAAGCCGGCGGGAACTTGAGGATGCAGTATGAACATACGGCACATTCGTGAAAATCTCGGACGGGTGCGAACCAGTTTCCAGCGTAACGAAATGCTGCGCGCCCTGAGTTGTTTTATCGCGGGTTTGCAAGGACTCGGCGGCAACGCCCCGCCTACGGACATCCGGGGGGATATCCGCGAAGCCCTGCAACTGCTTGTCCGTGACGAGCAGGTCAAGGCGCTTCTGCCCGGCGGGCAGTGCCCCTACACGCCTGGGCAGGAGAAGGAGTTGCTGGCGCTTTTTGCAAACATTCACGATCAACTCAAAGAAGCCGCGGAAACGGAAGACCGTGAAGCGGCGCTGGCCAGAAAAATTAAGCTTGATCAATCCTATAACGCCGGGAAAAAACTCCTGGAACAGGGCAAGGTTTCCGAAGCGGACGCGAGCTTTGTCGAAGCCGTGCGTGTCTACAAGGATGAACACCGCCTTTTTCACATGATTGCCGGCTTGCTGGTGGACGCCAAGGAAGTGGTGCGCGCTGGCCCCTATCTGAAAAAAGGTCTGGAAGTTCTGCCAGGCGACCCGGAGCTGATGGAACTGCTGGAACGCGCGCGCGTGCTCCGTCAAGCAATGAAGGCCCGGTGACATGTACCCGGTTCGTTATATCCATGCCGCCGATCTGCATCTGGATGCGGTCTTTGCGGGCCTTGTCCGCGAAATCCAGCAGTCCGGGCAGTTGGATCACCTGTTGTATCAGGCCACTTTTACAGCCATGGAACGCCTTTTTGCCCTGTGCGAAAAGGAACGTCCCGATTTTCTCGTCATCGCGGGCGATATTTACAATCAGGAAGACCGGAGCATCCGGGCGCAGCTTGCGTTGCGCGACGCCTGCGAACGTCTGGCCACCTTTGGCGTGCGGGTTTTCCTGGCCCACGGCAACCACGACCCTCTGCCCTCGCGGCTGCATACCCTGCGCTGGCCTGCCAATGTCACGATCTTCGGCGGCACGGTCGAAAGCCACCCGGTATCGCGCGAAGGCGAGCCTGTGGCCTTTGTGCATGGCATAAGCCATGAAAACGCCAAAGAGGGACGCAATCTTGCCCGGTTTTTCCGGCGGGAGGACAGTCCCTGTTTTCAGCTCGGCGTGCTGCACTGCACGCTGGAAGACAGCAAAGCTGAACGTTACGCTCCATGCACGCTCGACGATTTGCGCGCTTCCGGCCTTGATGCCTGGGCGCTTGGCCATGTGCATGAGCGGGCGGTGCTTTCCGAACAGAATCCTTTTGTGCTCTATCCGGGCAACACACAAGGCCTGCATATCAACGAGGACGGCGAACGCGGCTGTTTTCTGGTCAACGCTGTCCCTGCCAGCAAGGGGTTTTCCTGTTCCGCCGCGTTCAAACCGCTCGGACCGGCCATCTGGCAGACGCGAGAGATATGCCTGGACGGGATGGAACACCTGGACGCTGTGGACGCGCTGCTGCACGGCACGCTGGAAGAACTTTCCGCCAATGCTCCGCCCGGCTGTGACGCCGTGCTGGCCAGATTGCGTCTTACAGGTCGCACGCCGCTGGATACCGAACTGCGCCGCCCCTCCACGCTGGCCGATCTGTGCGAACGCCTGCGCGGCGGCGCAACGCAGCCCTGGGTACGGCTCAAAGATATTGACCTGCAAACAGCTCCGGCGGTTGATATCGACGCCGCACGCGCCAGGGAAGATCTGCTGGGCGAAGCGTTGCGCTTGGCCGAAGCCGGACGCGCTACGCCGGAAACGATGCGGGAACTTGTCCATTCCGCGCTGCAGCCGCTGCTGGGGCACGCCAAAGCCCGCAAGGCGCTTCCTTCGCTTTCCGACGAAGCATGCGCCGCCCTGCTGGATGATGCCGAACGGCTGTGTATCGACCTGATGGAGAACAGATAATGCATATCCGTTCCTTCCACATTGACGGCTTCGGCATGTTTTCCGATCTGGACGTGCCCGCGCTGTCGCCGGGCCTGAACATTTTTCTGGGCGAGAATGAAAGCGGCAAATCGACCTGTCTGGACTTCTTCCGCGTCATGCTGTGCGGCTATCCGCATCCCAACAGCCGGGAACTCTCCCGCGCCCCGCTCAAGGGCGGACAGGCGGGCGGTTTTTTGCTGATAGAAACGTTGCGTCACGGTATCGTGCGGCTGACGCGGCGCCCCGGTCCCGGGGGCGGGCTCAAACTGAACGATCTGGAAGGAAAAGCCCTTGACCCGGATCTGCTGGAAACCATCATGGCGGGCGTGACGCGCGACGTGTACCGCAATGTCTTCGCCTTCAGCCTTTCCGAACTGCAAACGCTGCGCACCCTTTCCGCGCCCGATGTGCGTAATGCCCTGTACGGCGCAAGCTTCGGCATGGGACTGCGTTCTCCGGCCGCTATCCTGAAGCAGTTAGAGGATCACCGGGGCAAAATTTTTGCGCCGCAGGGGCGCAAACAGCGGATGAACACCGTCCTAGCCCAACTTGACGAGCTGCGCGGCGCGTTGCGCACGGCGCAGGAAGAGTCGGCGCAATTTGATGCGCTTGCCCTGCAGCACGGCGAGACGGAACAATCCCTGCGCGTTCTGCGCGAGGCACAGGCGGAACACAGGCTGGCGCGACGCTTGCTGGAACGCCGTCTTGGGGTCTGGCGGCAATGGGAAGAATGGCGCCAGGCCAGCATGGCCCTTGAGCGGCTGCATCCCGTTGCCGACACCTTCCCGACGGACGGCCCGGCCCGGCTGGAACGGGCGAAGGAACGACGCGAAGCGGCGGCGCGCCATCTGCAAGCTCTTGAAGTACAGCTTGCCCGGCTGCGCGCCGAACGCGACGCCATCGTCAGCGATGCGGCACTGCTCGCACTGGCCCATGAACTGCCGGCGCTCGCGGAACGCAAGGGCAGTTGCCGCAACGCGCTGATGACCCTGCCGGCGCAGCACACGGCACTGGCGCGCAGCGGGGAGGAACTCGCTCGTCTGCTCAGCAGCCTTGGACCTGACTGGACTTGCGAACGCATCCGTGCGACCAACCGTTCCCTCTTTGCCCGCGAGCAACTGGAACGCCAGGCACGCGAAATGGATGTGGCAGATCAAAGCCATCACGCCGTCGCCGCGCTGTTGCAGCGGGCCAATAGCGAAGTGAACAGCGCGCGGCACGAGGCGGAAGTCGGCAAACTCCATCTCGAACGTCTGCCCGATCCCGTGCTTGCGCTGGATGACGAGGGACGCGAGCGTCTGCGCTACATTCTTTCGCGCCTGGAAGAAAACCGCCGGCACAGATCGGAACGCATGCAGGCGCTGCAAGCGGCGCGTTCCGAGGCGACACGGCGCTATGCCCCCTTGCGCCTGAAGCCGGACGCCCCGGACAATGTGCTGGATATGCTCGTCGAAGCGCAGGAAGGCGCGCAGGAACGGGCCGATGCCGTGCAAGGCTGCATCACGGCGGCGGCAGAAGCGAAACAGGTCGCTGAAGAGGCGCAGAGAACGGAAGAAACGGCACGCGCCCGGCTTGATCGCCTGCGCGCACGGCTGCGCGACAAGCAGGGGCTTACCCGCGGTCTTCTGGACGACAAGAACGCCTCCCTGCGCGCATTGCGCCAGATTAGCATGGACCTGACCCGGGAAATCAGCCGCCTGACGGAACTCGACGAACGTTTGCAGCGGCCCGCGCCCGCTCCGCTGAAAAGCCCCCTGATGCTGCTGTTCGGCATTCCTCTCACAAGCGCGGGTTTCGGCCTGCTGTTCGCCTACTGGCAATTCGGCCTCAGGGCGCTGCCGTTCAGCCCGAATTTCACCTTTCCGGTCACCTTATGGTCGTGCTATCTCATTGTTGTTGCCGGCGTGGCCTTTCTTGCGGGCGGCCTGCCGCGTTCCGGGCCCGAACTCAGGCAGTATAGGGACGAAGCGGCGCAGTTGCGCGAACGGCGGGATACAACCCTACGCCGGGTAGCAAGCCTTGAGGAACAGGCGCAGACCTTGTGCGCGGATGCCGGGCTCGGCAGCGCGGAACTCTCCGCTTTAGATGCCGCGGAAGCGCGGCTGAATCAGGAACGCGAACAGCTCGTGGCCGAAGAACGCCTGAATCAGGAACTTGATGAACTCCAGGCCGAATATGCCTTGGTGAAAGAACGCGCGCGGCGTCTGGACAGCGACAGGATCCAAGCCGAAAGCGCGGTGCAGCACGCCCGCCGCCGCTGGCACGAATACCTGCTTGACTATTATGTCGAAAATGTTCCCTCGCCCGAAGCAGCAGGAACCTTTTTCGCCAGAGTGGAAGCGGCCCGCCTGGCGCGCGCCAATGCGGCAAGCCTGGAAAAGGAACTGCGGGAGATAGAGGAGCAAAGCGAAGCCCTGGAAGGCGAAGCAAGGGCCATGCCGCCTGTGGCCGCATTGCTGCCGCCGCAGGAAGAAGCCGATTGTGACGAACTGATGCTTGCCGTGCGCCGCGTGCTGGATGCTTGCCGCGAAGCGGACGCCTGCGCCGAAGAGCGCCTGAAAGCGGCGGCCGCTCTGCACAATGCGGAAATCAATCTCAAGCGGGCGGAAAGCGCCCAGGAAGAACACGCCAAAAGCCTGCACGAGGCGGAAAAACGGTTGGAAAGCGCACGCGCCGCATGGCGCGAACAGCTTGACAATCTGGGGCTTGGCGCGGAACTTTCGCCAGGAACGGTGCGTGAAGCCCTTGAATGCATGGAACGCTGCCTGAATGTGGAAACGGACACGGCCCGCCTCCTGGACGAACTTGTCCGGCTTGAAAACGAACGCGACGCCCTGCTCTCCCCCCTGAAAGTTCTTTTGGACAAGCTTGGACGCGAGGCCGTGTCCGGCGCCGACGGTCTCCCCGACTGGCCGGCATCATTGGATATGTTGCTGCGCGACGCGCAGGCCGCCGAACGTTCGGCGGCGGAACGCGCCCATATGGAACAGCGCATCGCGGAAGACAGCATTACCGTACGCGCCGCACAGGCCGCGTGCGACGATGAGCAACGCGCCGAAACCGAACTGCTTGCCTTGGCGCAGGTGGACAACGCGGAAGATTTTTTGCGCCACGCCGCTGTAAAGACCACGCGGGAAAACCTGGCGCAACGCATGCAGGATCTGGAGGACGCGCTGCGTCTGGCGGCGGGCGAGACGCCCCTTGACGCATTTACGGCTTCTTTTGCGGGATTTGACAGACAGGAAGGCGAGCAACGCCTGACCGAGCTGGACGCGGCGCTGCAACGCCAGGAACAGGAAGAGCGCGTTCTCGTGGACAAACTTGGCGAACTGGGCGCCCGGCGGTCCGCCCTGGATGCGGCGGCCGAAGAGCTGGCCGCACTGCGCCGTACAGAAGAAGCCCTGCGTGAATCCTTGCGGCAGATGATGCTGGAATACGGCAGGCACGCCCTGGCAGGGCAGCTCATCGAAACAGCCAAGCACAACTTTGAGCGCCAGTCCCAGCCTGCCGTCATCCGCGCGGCTTCAGCTATCTTCGCCTCGATTACAGACGGCGCATGGATTGGC
>Ga0123353_10019062_pt1 | contig 10180 bp, 10 predicted proteins | sample TergutLab28metaG_3_FD_92763 | JGI IMG/M metagenome (GOLD analysis project Ga0123353, IMG submission 92763) | Labiotermes labralis P3 segment gut microbial communities from Petit-Saut dam, French Guiana - Lab288 P3 | ecosystem: Host-associated > Arthropoda: Insects > Digestive system > Gut ...
CTTTCCCAATTCGATACAAAAATCGTAATCGCTCTTCTCATTGTGGTCTCCTCTCGCAACGGAACCGAAGAGATAGACCTTACCTACTCCGTATCTCTCTGCGATAGGAGCAACGATCAATCTAAGCTCCTCGATACTGTGCTTCCTTCCGTTCGGCAGAGACATATGTACATATTAATCACATGCCGTATAAATATGTCTGTGTGGGAGTTGTACACAAAGTCTTACTTGTACCAAATATGCGACGAAACAGGACTTTAGGCGCATTTGCAGACGAGAGAAGGGGCATCTCAGTCGTCTTATTTTGATACTATAGGGCTATATTCGATAATTATCCAAATACTGAAACGATAATAGCATAAAGTAGTGTGGAGAGAGCCTTACAGTCTCCTCCTCGCTCTACTAAGACATATTATAAGTGTTGCATCAGCATGATGTCGTTGAAATGACTGCTGATTCTAAGAGTCCAGCAAAAAAAGATCGTACGCAAGACTCCTATGTTTTGAGAATGGAAAAAACGGGCAGAACTACAGAAGATCTGAAATTCGAATAATAGTAAGGTAGTGGTCCCGACTCCCAGATTTGAACCGGGGATCTGCTGATGTCTGCGGCTGTATCGGAAATTCCGAGAACCCTCTACAGTCAGCCGCTATGGCCAGTCTAAGCTAAGTCGGGTAGAGTTGCATAAAAGATTGCATATTTATAATTTGGTAATGGTCCTTCGCAGAGCGTGAGCGGAGACAACCATCGGCGGAGAACGATTATCCGATATAACCCAGATGTCCTCTGCTCTGGTCTTCGGTCATTTCCTTAATCTTGGAATTGAACTCATCCATTTGCTTTGAACGTTCGTCGAGCTCATCGGTGTTCACATACAGATCGAGTATGCTCATCAGCACTTTCAGCAAAACGCCCGAGCTTTTCGGGTCTATGAAATATCCCGATGTTTCGCCCATCAGACACGCAGCGTTCATACCTTTAACGCGGCTCAATCCGAGTATAAGTCCGCTTGCTCCCGCGATCCCGGCGCTCGGTTCTCCGGGAATGAACGTCACGCCGTGTTTCTCAAGTTCATGTTTCATCGATGCGGAGGAGACTGCGCCCAGAACTTTCGGTTCTTCGACGACGGTTCCGATCCCGTATCCGCCGAGCGTGAATATTTCGGAGACGTTGAATGATCCTGCGATGTTAACGATCTCTTCGGCAAGGTCGAACTGTCCTTCCGCGGTTATTCCCTGATGGTTTCCGAGCAGGAAGATAATGTCCCGGTCGCCCGCACCTTTCACGTAATGCAATTCGTTGCATGCCAAATGCGCCACGCAATCATCGCCAAGCGTCACATGCGGCGGAAAATATCTTGAATATATTTCAGCAAATTTCTCAGCATTCAGTTTTTCCGCCAGATAATCGGCGGCTATCTTTCCGACGTTACCGACGCCGGGAAGACCTTCTATGAGCACCGGATCCCTGAGGTCAGGCTTTTGTTCGTACATCACGATATTTACCATTCTCGCCATACTCCTCTTTTATGCTCTTTCTTCTGTATTCTCCATATCTGTCATCGGGAGAATACTTGGCAGGCAACGGCGTTACCGTCAAAGAACCGCAACTGCAGACCTCGTTCAATGAATAATTCCCGCACGCGGGACACTTTTTGATTATACTTTTCATGGACTCACTTGCTTTCGCGTTTAAGGGAGGCCTCGCCGCCCGCTTTCACAAGATCGTCTATGACTGCGGAGGAAACGATTTTCATGACATCCTCCGCCTCTTTGTATTCGTCGGCCGTTATGACAACCCTGTATCTGGGTGCACCGACGTATTGTATCGTAACATCCGCGTCCGCATCCTTCGCGGCTTTCTCGCCCTTTTTCATCGCGTTTATTATTCTCTCAACGCCGTCGGGCGCAGATGAACGCAGTTCCAATATGCCCTCTATCTGAACATACGACAGTGTAACGTTCTCAACTGCAACACTGACAAAAACATCTACCCAATCGCCGCTGAACTCCGTCCTGAAATCATCGGCGGATGCGGCCACGGTCTCGAAAGCGCCGTAGAGTGTTTCATATGCTTCCAAAACCCTGTTGCCGAACAGATCGTAAACGTCATCGACGGAGACGGACAGTCTCTCGGCGATGATCTCCATGAGCTTTTCGGCTTTCTTCTCATTCTTCCATTGCTGGATCTTTTCGCGTTTCTGGTGCTCGTTCACGGACTTGAGCGAAAGATCGATATGACCTTTCGACGAGTCCACGCCCAAAACCTTGCAAACGACCTTCTGCCCTTCTCTTATGTAATCTCTGATGTATTTTACCCAACCGGTCGTGACATCCCGGACATGGACGAACCCTTCTTTGTCATCGTATTCGTCAAGAGTGACGAAAGCACCGAAGTTCTTTACACTCTTGACGGTACAGACAACAAGTTCGCTGTCTTCCGGAAAGCCTCTGACCCTGGACATCAGCCGACCACCTCAAGCACTTCGCCCTTAATGTCTCCGATACCGCCTCTCGGCGTGATAAGGGTCGAACCGCATACGTGGCAGGTGACCGTAGAAGCAGCTCGTCTGAATCCGATCTGCTCGTTGCCGCAGTCACGGCATTTTATTTTTATGAAATCATTGACCATGCGATCACTCCGTCAGTTCAAACTTTTTCGCTCTCAGACACGGTTTGATGTGTGCTTTCTTGCATGCATCGCATCTGAATCTGATATTGATCCTTTTCGTGGGCTTCTCTCTGCCTTCCGGCTTGGGCCTGGGAAATCCTCCGTAACCTGCGGTAACCTTTCTGAATCTCCTCTGACCCCATTTAAGCTCACTGGCCTTTTTCTTTTTGACTCTCTCCACATCATGCGATGTATGCGTCTTGCAGTAAGGACAGTAAGTCTTTATGACTCTGGGCTTCTTCATGTTATCATTCACCCCTTAAAGGGAACAGAATTACACCAATAACGATGTTATATAAAAACCACTCTGTGACAAACGGACGGAACGCACACGCACCGCCCGCGAGATATAATAATATGGCCGCATCGCATCCCGATATCGATGGGTATCGATTTCAAGTTCATTCACTGTTCCGATCTTCATTTGGGTGCCCCTTTCAAGAAAATGTCGTCATTCGATCGCGAAATCGGGAAAAGAATGGCGGAGGCACCGTTCGTTGCACTCAACAATATAATCGACAAAGCTCTTGAAGAAAAAGTCGACTTCATAATATTCTCCGGCGATATATTCGATGGCGACAACAGCACACCGGGGTCCAGATATCGTTTCGCCGAGGCCGTTAAGCGGGCGGGCATCAGATGCTACATCGCATACGGCAACCACGATTACAAAAGAAGCTGGGAGAAGAGCATACCTCTTCCTCCGAATGCGATCGTTTTTCCGAACGATCCGGTCAACATACCATATCCGAGTGAAGAGAACAAATTAACCGATGTCATAGGCGTAAGTCACGTTGCAAAGGAAGAAAGCCGCAACCTGACCGAAGGCATATTCGGAACCGGATCGTTCTCTATAGCGGCGGTGCATTGTGACTTGGATTCGGCGTCGGAAGGGAAAAGGTATGCACCGTGCAGACTGAACGACCTTCTGTCGAAGAACATAGATTATTGGGCACTCGGCCACATACACAAACGCAGCATCCTGCACAAATATCCGCATGTGGTGTACCCCGGGAACACGCAGGGCAGGAACACTAAAGAAACGGGCGAGAAAGGAGCATATCTGGTAACGGTAAGCAACGGCAAAGTGGCGAATGTTGAGTTTTTCGTCACACACGACATACTGTGGTCGGAGGCGGAATTGAACATAACGGGAAAGGATCTCGATTCGCTGATCGAGAGCCTGCCCGATCATAAAGGTTCGGACGCGCTCGTGAAGCTGAAGATAACCGGACGCGGTGATCTGGACAAGATGATACGCTTCAACTGTAAAGACCTGATCAGAGCAGCGGAAGACCGCAAAAAGTGGAAAGTCGTCGACATTGAAATAAGTTCAACGCCGGATATCGATATAAACGAGAGAAGGAACACTGGAGATTTCATATCCGCCGTTATAGGAGAAGCGGACCGACTGTCCGCGGCGGATAAAAAAACACTCATTTCGGCGATATGCACAACGAAAGCGTCACAGTCGCCGGAAATAAGGAAATTTTTCGAAAATATGAGCGAAGACGAATTGAAACGGATGGCGAATGATGCACTGGCATCTCTTATGGGAAAGCTTACGGAGGGCAATGAATGAAAGTAAATGCTCTGAAGATAAGGTCTTTCGGCAAGCTCACCGGGCGCATCATCGACGATCTGCCGGAGGGACTCATACTCATCACGGGCAACAACGAGAGCGGCAAGACGACGACGATGGAATTCATGCGCAGTACAATGTTCCCGTCCAACAAACGCAAAAACTATCCGGAACAGACAAAGAACGATTCCGGTTCCGCGGAGTTGCGGATGAGCTCGGGCGAGGAACTCGTACTTATGAGAAACGGAAAAGATGTATCGGAACTCAACGGAAAGGATCTTCCGGGCAAGATATTCTCAATGGACTCGGAAACCTATAACTCGATATTTGCCATGGATCTCGGCGACCTGGAGAATGCCGAGGCAATATCATCGGGAAGCATACGTAACCGTTTTTTAACGATACCGGGAGGGGAAGCGGTTCCGGCAGTTCTGAAAGAGATTGACAGATCCGGAACGGACATAATGAACGAAGACCGTTTAACATCGAAAAATCCCGTGTACGTACTCAGGAAAGAGATCGAAAACATCAACAACGAAATAAATTCGCTGAGGCGACAAAGCGATGAATATGACACGACCGCCGAGGAAATGGATGCGCTCATCAAAAATATTAAAATCGCGGAACTGGATCAATCAAAAACAAACGAAGAACGCAGTCGCAGGAGTATACTGGAAGCGCAAAGGGCCAATGTTGCCGCCGTCAACGAATACTCTGAAAAAATGAAGGATGTCGAATACGCGACCGCCCTGACGGAAGAAAAGATAACGGCTCATTTCGAATTGTGCGGTCGCATGGCGTCTCTGGAAGAAATGATACAAAGGACGGACAGTACGCCGCCGCTTACGGATGAGATGATGTCAAGGATAAGGAAAGCGGAGCGAGATGCATCCGCGTTTCTTGAGAAAAAAACAGATGTCCGCGAGATGTCCGTAATCGCCGGGACAGACACGTCCGTGAAACAACGGGCCCCGGGCGCGAAGAAAGGAAAGAGCATCGTGATTCCGTTCATATTCTTCTTAGCCGCCGGAATGTCTTTCGCAGCATACACACTCCACCCTGCGATGGTGTTCGCCGGCATTGCGCTGTCTGCAACAGGTACGTTGATAATGGTGTCGAAGAAAAAAGAACAAACGCCGGAAACCATAACGGAAACGATGCATGTCCGGGAGCAGAACGCGGCGGACATCAGCCTGATATCGGAGATCAAAGACATATTCGGAGGAACGGGAAAGAATTTTACGAACATGACGGACGCAGTCGGGACGCTCAGAGAAATGACGGAGAACAATGCGGCAAGGATGCTCAGTCGTAAAATGACGGAAGAAATGAGGGGCGAGATTATATTAAAAGAAAAGGAACTTCTTGCGATCGAGGAAGAATACGGCGGAAAAGAAGGATTCGAGAGAACGAAAGCGGATCTGAGAACATTTACGGATCTCAATAAGATGACAGATACTCTCAAGAAAAGCGTGGAAGACTCGACCAAAACGGACTATGCGTCCGTGGTACGGGAACTGAGTACGGAGGGCGCGTCTGAAATGTATACGAATTGCGGAATAAATGAAATGAAGATCAGACAGGGGGAATTGAACGTCAAACTCAGGAATTTACGGTCCGACGAACATCTGAACCTCCTGCTGGCAGAGAAAGATGCGAAAGAAACGGAGCTGGCGGATAAGATAAGGGAGTGGGGTGTGCTCTCGTTGCAAAAGTACATGATCGATCGTTCATGCAGAGATCTCTATGAGAACATGCAACCCTCCGTTGTAAAAATCGCAAACAATTATTTGGGAATGATGACTCGCGGCCGTTACACTCTGGACATTGATCCGAGGTCCGAAGGGATAAACATACGGGACGCGACGGAATACAAAACGTCAAGACAATGGAGCAGCGGTCTCAGCGATCAAGTTTACCTGTCGATAAAGATGGCCGTTGCCAAGAACATGGGTTCCGAACGTCTGCCGATGATACTCGATGATGTTCTTGTGCGCTTTGATCCCGAAAGGAAGAAGGCGGCGTGCGAAGCCATATTCGAATTTGCCAAAGATCAACAGGTGTTTCTTTTCTCCTGCGTTCCGCTCGACGGCATGTTTCCGGACGGAGAATACAGGCACATCAGACTGTGAACACGTATGGCGCATGCATACGGGGAACATCATCAGTGCGTCAGTACTCTGACGTTCCCGTCCGCCGATGACACGATGACGGCCGCCGCCGTGTTGAGGAACAATCCGTTGTCAACGACGCCGGGTATGACATTTATCCTGGACTCCAGGAAGAACGGGTTGTCGATCCCGTCGAACCTGCAGTCGTAGACGTAATTATTGTTGTCCGTAACGAATGTTTTTCCGTCCCTCACGCGCAATGTTGCGGTGCACCCCTGTTTCTCCAAAGCTTTCTTGGTTTTCAAATGACCGAATTTGAGAACTTCAACGGGAAGAGGACTCTTCGTTCCCAATTTTTCAACAAGTTTTGATTCATCGACAACTATTATCTCTGATGCGGTCGACGCGGCGACTATCTTCTCTCTGAGCAATGCACCGCCCAGCCCCTTTATCAGTTGCAGATTCGGATCGACCTCATCCGCACCGTCTATGGTAACGTCAATATGATCCACGTCGTCCAGATCCACAACGGTTATCCCGCATTCCTTTGCGATGTTCTCCGACTGCAGGGAGGTCGCGACACATTTCAGCTTAAATCCGCCGTTCACAAGCTCGCCGATACGTTTTATCGCATGGTATGCGGTTGAACCGGTGCCGAGGCCGACGGTCATCCCGTCCTTCACAAAATCATTCACCGCTTTCTCGGCTGCGATCCTCTTGAGGTCATCCGTCATTTGCGTAACCTTTCCTTCATCCGAATTGTCATATCAACGATATAATTCTTAACATTCCTGCGCACGTATCGTAATTGTTACCGCATATACGCTTCCATGCCATAGTGATATTCATAAAATCTCATTTGTACGGAACAGGAGAGTCCCTTATGTTCGGAGTCTGTGGTTTTCTCCGAACAAAGAGCTGTGAGGATTTGAAATAACAACTCAACGGAAATGTCGCTAAAATCCAATCGTGCTTCTTCATGTCCGATGCCCCGGAGATCGGATCAATGAGGTTATACGCAACCGATTAAATCTTACAACTCATAACGCGGATCATGAGATTGGCAGCCCTTTACTCGGGAGGCAAGGATTCAACGCTTGCGATGTACATCGCGGAGCAGATGGGCCACACGGTTGATTGCATTGTGAACATAATCCCGAAGAATGAGGATTCGATGATATTCCACGTTCCGAACATGAACATGGTCCCGCTGCTGGCGGAATCCATGGGAAAGGATATGGTGACCGCGTTCACGGACGGCGGCGAGGATGATGATATGCGCGCACTCAGGGATGCGCTCGGCAGGTCAAACGCGGACGGCGTTGTCACGGGTGCCGTATGGTCGGATTATCAGCGGGAACGTATCAACACGATATGCGATGATCTCGGCATGATATGCATGTCACCGCTATGGAGAAAGGATCAGGACATTGTGATGAACGAACTCATCGATTCGGATATCTCGGCAATAATCGCAGGCGTATTCGCGGATGGTCTCGATGAGAGTTGGCTCGGAAGGGATGTATGCGATTCTTACGAAGATCTGAAGAAGATCAGATCGAAGAACAAGATCAGCATAATAGGGGAAGGCGGTGAATTCGAAACGCTTACGTTGGACTCTCCGATGCAGTCGTCAAAACTGGTGCCGGAAGAATTCGAGAAGACATGGAACGGAAGGTCCGGAACACTTAACGTGAAAAAATGTAAACTTGTGAAGAAGATCAGATGATTTTCTTCAATTCTGCCAGGATTTCATCCATATCGGGAAGGATCTTCGGTATCGGTGCGCGCCAAATGTAACGTATCGTTCTGTCCGTATCGATGAAGAAGAATTCCCTGTTCGTAAATCCTTTCACTATTTCGGATTCTTTGATTATGGATCCGTATGCTTTGCTTACTTCCTGTCCTTTGTCAAATATGTGATCGTAAGGAGAATTTATACGATCTCTGAACAGTTTGTGACTTTCAAGGCCGTCGGGATTTATCGTGAATATACGAACTCCGATGTTATCGAATTCCGAGAAAAGTTCGATCATCCTCATCATATACGCGGTACAGTTGATACCGAAATCACCGACATAGAAGTTCAGAAGTATCGGGCCGTTCTCCAGTTCTCCGTACAAACTGAACTCATCCCGGTCGACGGACGGCATCTTAAAATCAGGTGCAATGTCTCCGATACGCAATTCTGCATCCATGTTCGATAATGGCGATATCCGTAATAATTGTTTTTGAGGCCGGTCACGGCATATTCCTTCAGTGAAAAGAAGAAGTGTCAACACAATAAACAATGCGCACCACGCCCTCTTTATATTGATTTAAACATACGTAGGAAGCATGCACGGAAGAAGTATACAGGGAGAAATATACGTTGAGAGGCTGGCAATAATGCCTGCGGTGTTCTTATTCATCTTGATGGCGGTGTTTGTATCCGGTTTCATATTGACAATGGTAATGACGGATGCATTTCTTGATCCCGGGGAAAATCTGATATTCATCGCCGCGTTCCTGCCGCTCCTGATCGTACCGCTGGTCCTGCTGGCAGTTAAGGTGAAGATCACGCTGACATACGAGTATTTGTCCGTAGGTGTGTTCAAAGGACGCACGATCCCGCTGAGAGACATTGATTCTGTCGCGCTGGAGGAGTTCAGTGCGCTGAAGGACTTCGGAGGTTGGGGATACAGATTGGGAAAGAAAGGATGGGGCTACATCGCCGCGGGCACGAACAAGGGACTGCGTATAAATTTCAAGAACGGAAAGTCGCTTCTGGTAAGCACCAAGAACCCGTTCGATTTCGAGAGCGCCGTGAAACTGGTCCTCAGGAACTTCGGTCAGGCGCAGGCGAGGTCGGCTGAACGGAACAGTCTGTGAACCGCGTTGCCGTCGAGGCATCCGGTCTCGCGCCCGTGCGCGCAACAGAGTCGCGCGCGGGTTCTCTTTTACAACCTCTCTTAAAATAATCTCTGTACAAACTCTGTCATTCCGTTCGTCGTTTCATGAGAAGAAATGTCCTTTAACGGCGAAGGCTCATCATTGGTTTTTTCATCGGGACAGATGTTATTATGCTTACCTGCCTGACAGGTTCTTCGTGCTTGTTTAAATCTTTATATATCTGAAGGCATTCTGCGTATTCTTGAGTATCTGAGTGGTATGTGATTAAGAAAGCATTATATACTACTCAGATATACGAGGAATGCGCGACATGGACGCCCCACCCTTCTTTGATGGGTGACGCGGCGGCATGGTTTTGCGATTGATGGAGAGTCAAGATCTCCGCCCCCGGCGTGACCTCTTGAACTCTGACGTTCGATGCTACGAATGTTCCGTTAGACGGGACATTAGTTAACACAAGTGTGCCGCTACGGAACAAACGGTGAAACATGGTAAACTGCCAGTTTCAATTTCATCCAAGACGTTATAGATACAGTCAAAGGATTTGACTCCGGTTGATCCTGCCGGCGGCCACCGCTATGGGAATTCGATTAAGACATGCGAGTCGAGAGTCTTCGGGACTCGGCAGACTGCTCAGTAACACGTGGATAACATGCCCTTAGGAGGAGGATAATCTCGGAAAACTGAGGATAATACTCCATAGATCATGGATGCTGGAATGCTTCATGGTCCAAAGTTCCGGCGCCTAAGGATTGGTCTGCGGCCTATCAGGTCGTAGTGGGTGTAACGGACCCACTAGCCAATGACGGGTATGGGCCTTGAGAGAGGGAGCCCAGAGATGGACTCTGAGACACGAGTCCAGGCCCTACGGGGTGCAGCAGTCGCGAAAACTTCACACTGGGGGTAACCCCGATGAGGGAATTCC
>Ga0123353_10019064_pt1 | contig 10179 bp, 8 predicted proteins | sample TergutLab28metaG_3_FD_92763 | JGI IMG/M metagenome (GOLD analysis project Ga0123353, IMG submission 92763) | Labiotermes labralis P3 segment gut microbial communities from Petit-Saut dam, French Guiana - Lab288 P3 | ecosystem: Host-associated > Arthropoda: Insects > Digestive system > Gut ...
ATATTTTAGATCACATAAAGAACTGTTACGTTAATTGTGAGGTACTCATTTAAAATCCCTGAATTACCATTAGAAGAAAATTCCAAGTACACAGTTTCTCATATTATGCTAATTAGTCAAACGTACCTTCAACTGTAATATTAATGACACAAGTTGCTCTATTTCCATAGATGTCCAGAGCAGTGTATGTGACTGCAGTTGTCCCATATGGAAATAAGTCTGTGTCAGGAATACGGGACACCTAAAGTAAAGTACACGGAACCACAAACTGTGTCAGTTACTTGTTTTGTCAAAATGACACACCAGTTTTGCAGTAAATGAATTGTATATTATGAAAATTATGGCAGCTTAACAACAGAAGAAGAAGTATAAATACTGACAAAAATAAATGAATAATGGCGATGCATCTGAAGATATTATCCAAGCAGTCAAGTTGAAATAAAAAAACTACAAAATGTCAGAAAACATCTGGGTAACCCACCAGTCAGTGGAGTAGATAAGGATCCCTCAGACCCTGCAGCATGGGGGAGGCCATGGCTTGGGGATGGAGGAGGGGGAAGACATACACAATACAAAAATTTATTGTGGGTTCTGTCAGACTGGATTCCCTTCTTCTGACAAATGGCAGTATTATGGATTCCTATTAAAAGATCTGGGAGTAACTTCGCTAATAAATGTAGAGGGGTCCCAAGTATCAAGTCACAAGCGGGGCCCCAATTTTCAAGTTGCAGGGGCCCCAAATGGATATACACTACTGGTCCTGAAGGTATAGCACCACCTTGGCACTAAATGGAGGTGAGTGGTCAGCTGCATGTCCCAGCCACGTAACCTTTAGGAGAAAGACCCCTTTCTCCATTGAACAGGAAGATGGGCGGACCCCACAACCGATACAGATGTTCTGGGGAGGAGAAAAATCTCTTGTTCTTGCTTTACATTAAATTGTGATTCTACTGACCTAAATTAACAACATGCATCCAAAGTACAGAAGTAATGTTATTAACTCTTTTGGAGCTGTCTCATTAAACATCTCCCCTCACATGTTGGCTGCTTGCAAACTCCTAACAAATCAGTATGTCATAATTTCACAGTCATGTCATAATATTTTCCTTTACAGCATGATGTTTTTCACAGGTTACAGGAAAATAATTTTGTGATCAGAATTTAAACTTCCCAGTCCTCAGCTACATATTACATAATACATGCAATTAAGTAAATACATGGCACATTACCTAAAACTGCATAACAAAATTATTTATGAAGCTTTACAATTATATGCTCAAAGAGATGTGGAAAGGTAAATCTAAACATAAGCGGGGAAAACAAATGCTTACTCTTAGAGAATTACAAGGTTTTACACTTGAACTATGTAATGTAATACTGTACAAAAATGGCAGAAATGTCTACAAAGTAACATCCACAACTGATGAGCTGGCATAGCATAGTCATTAGAGCGACTACAGGCTATGTGCTGGACAACCGAGAAATTGTGGTTTAAATCCTGGCAGAAGAGAAGAAATTTTTTTCTTCTCCAAAGCATTGTTACAGGCTCTGGGACACATGCAGCCTCTTCTTCAGTGGGTGCTGGAGGTAAAGCAGCCTAAGCCTGAAGCTGACCACTCACTTCCATCTAGTTCTAGGGTTATGAATGAGTGGAGCTCTTCCTCCACTCCCCATGTGCTGTCATAATGCGCATAGGAACAACTTTACTTTTTACTTTACCAACTCTACCCATTTCCTGCTCACTTCTAAACCTTATTGCTAGATAGGCAACATAGGAGAAACTGTAGGTACACATTTTGAAAAATCACCTCCCATTGTGTATACAGATTTTACCTTGCATTCATTTCATTTTTCAGTAACAGTTAATAAGGTTGTCACTAAGCAGAGCATAAATTAAAATTAGCCATAAGAACTTACTGGAAAGCATTATTAAATATTTGTGAATGAACTCAAGTCCCATTCAAAACAATATTGTGAGACAACAAAACATAATTAATTAATATCACCTTAAGAGGCTTCCCAGAATTGTCATGGAAAAATGGAGGCTCCCAGGTGAGAGTTCCATTATCCCCCGAATCTAGAAGAAAAGTTGGTGGGGACTCACAGCGATCAATAAATGGTGATTCTCTGTCTGCAGAAACAAACAAACCAGAATGCAATTAAAAAATGTTGCAATCTGAGTGAGTAAAATCACCATCAGTCTCAGTACAACTATCTTTATTAGACAAACACTCTGTCTAATAGAGCAATATGTTTTGACCTTAAATTAGGCCATCTTCAGGCTATAAATCTTTAAAAACACACTGAGGAAGACAACATACAGTTGCATACATAACTGTTGCTCTTTCAAGAGTTAGTATAAAATAAAAGAATTTGAAATGAAATAATATAGACTAGGATAACAAATGTTGGATTGGAGGTATTAGATCAATTATTTGCAAAGTGAACTTGATCTAAATTTATGTAATACCTCCAATCAACATGTTTCATCCTATTTTATATTATTTCATTTTAAATTCTTAGCCATTTGTGAATTAAGTACTGTATCACAAGATTTTTATTATAGTGGTATGTTGATTTAAGATTCTATGTGCATTATGTAAGTACTCTTGAATTGTTTTTAAGTTCTGTCTAGGTACATTATGTACGTATGCATTGATTGTGTTTTCTGAACTGATCACATTTCCTTGTATAAACTTGATTTGTCTTATATATGTATTATAATCATGAATCACTATTTTATGTATCTTATTGTCAAGACTCATTTTGTACTATGCCTGTTGTTATCTAATGACAAGTTCTATATCCACTGTGGGGAATTTCTGGAATACTAAATAAATTATTATGATTATGATTACTTTATTTTACTTCTTAAAACAGCAATGGTTTGTTATATAATTACATACTGACTTCCCCAATATGTTTTAAAGATTAAAAGGCTGAATATGACCTAATTTAAGGCTGAAACATGTTGCTCTATTAGGCGGATAGGCTCTTTGTCTAATAAATAAGATTGTGTTGAGACTGCTATTGACATTACTCATTCATGTTACTGACAAACAACAGGATGGCACACATAAAAATATAGAAAACCTTTGCCCTTCTCAAATGGACTGCAAACAAATCTTCTGTATGTATATAACACTGACACTATCACCACTAGTTCCAAAGAACATAGTAATTTTGCTAATGTCACTAGCATTCATACTTTGGTATTGATCATAATAGTTTTAACAATAATATGGTAATGCAGTAATGGAATTGGTGCTGGTGGTGGTGATGACAATGATGTAAACATTCATGTAAAAGCAAATAAAGATTTCTTACCTTCAACTGTGATGGTGAAGTTGCATTTGGTCTTATGGTGAGAGGCATCAGTGGCCACATAAGTGACAATCATTGTACCAATCTTAACTTTCATTGGCTGTCGAGTAGCAGGTCGTGTCCATACAGTGGGAGGACGGCCATCATTATCTATAGATAGAATATAATTCAACACATCCATAATATATCCATGCCCACTTATATATCTAGAATTTTTTTTGTCCCAAATTATGAACATCAGAGTGCGCAGCACAGTTTCTGATTCGGTAGTTTCAGTTTAGGTACCAGTGTATGGTGGTCAAGTATGATTTCAGTGATTCTGATAAGGTTACTTTCAGTAATAAAGTGTTAATGGGTTTTGGAAAATTAACTGTTAATCTGTGGAGAGAACAAATAGGCATAGGCTTAATATGCAATACTGTCTAAGCACAACACAGCATCAAACACAGCTTTTTTTTTCAATTTCTAACTTACCAGTTGCAACTGGCACTGCCCAGTTGACAGCTGCATAATCTTCATCAGGATCTGTCCCCACTACTATATTTTCTGGACACTGAATCTTTGGTGGTGTAATATCTAAGAAAAAATAGCCAATATTCATGTCATATAAAAAAAAAAAATCTTCCATCAACGGTGGAATTCAAGTACGTTGGCAAGTAATGAAAATTCATTAACAAAATAATGTCACTGAAATAATTTCATTACACTTATACTGCATATGATTAAACAATGATCGTCATATACAGTGATAACTGTCACCAAATTACAAGGTTTACCAAAATATCCCAATACAAGCTGGAAGGTTCAAATGCCAAATGCATAAAGACACTAAAACACAGGACAATAGTTCAAAAGTCATGTCAGTAGTTGAAGCACATTTATTATTTATAAATCACATAAGAGTAACAAAAATTTATATTAGAGTGATAACATCGTCTAGCAACAGATACATGTAGTAGACTAGCCAGAGCTACGTTATTCATTTACTAATTTATAATTTTGTAGAAACTTGAAACCATAAAAGTTATTTACACTGCGGGTCACCAATGATCTCATATCACAATGCAGTAGAGAAATCCCGGATGCTTAATGAAAGCAACAATTCAACTTACCGACACAGGTATTAACTTCCCGACCTGTCCACTTGCCTACTCCCCCACATGCCCGAGCTTTTGGGCCCTTCAGCTGGAATCCTGTTGCACAGGAAATGTTGCATCTGGTCCCGTAAACCTGTTTATTTGTTCCACATTCTACTGGTGTATACTCGCCATTAGAAACTGTGGCCAGTGGTGGACAGAACAGTGCTAACAAATCAAAATATGAATTTCATCAATCAACATACCATTGAATAACGTATTACACAGAAGTGAGGTGCTTCTCAATTAGAAAATGTTATTTTCCCTTGTATTGAGTCCATAACATGCTTTGAAATAAGACTGAAACACTATCATTACTTTGGTCAATAAAAGTTATTAGTTTTAATATAAATAACACATCAGAATTATTGGCAGTGTTGTTTTTAATTATAACTCAAAATCTGTATCTGATTTTATTTAAAACTGTAATACAAAATTATGACCTTGTGGTGCTTCCTTTCACTCAACAACAAAACACATCTTACTTCAGAACATAAATTAGCTACACAAAGACCAGCCCAAAGTTCATATTTGGTACAGGCACCATCCTATCCAAAATGGTACTGAGAGACATGCAACATTCTACCCAGTGGATACCACATGCAGTTGCCCTGAGTTTTAGGCAAATTTAATGCATGTTGCATCTAATGTCAAGGTTTACATCTAAATGGCATGGTACTAGAAGAAGAGAAAATTTTATTTTCTCAAATAACATAGCTTTCATTCATTCATTCATTCATTATGCATTATGTCAATCCATACAAGGTCACCCAACCTATAGGATATAGAGCTTGTCATGATACTAATGTAATATGGAAACAAAATAATTGTATCATAAAGTGCATCTTATAGTAAATCCTACAAAACACAAGAAGTAAAAGCACAGTCCCAATTTCCTCATATGTATGTAGTATATTTGCCATAAGTCATAACTGAATGCACACAAGACAAATATAATATTCCTAAATCTTCTCTTGACAATAGAGATGTAACAGTTTTAATAGCAAAGCATGCTGTTCAGTTTACTTATTATCAGTCAAACCACCACAATTCATTGATCCTTAACATGACCTAGGGGACCAATGTTGAAAGTATAAGAAGTCTACAAACCCATACAACATATACAACAACACACATGCATAATCATTAGTGATTTGAATTAAACAGTAATTGAACAGCAATAAAATAATTCATAGTATTGTTAAAAATGTAATAATAAGAACCAAGGTCCTTATTTCCAGCTATAATACTTCTCCAATGTGTAAAAAGAGTTTGTAAAAAGAAATGATATTTTAGAAATATCATATGATAGATGTTTAAGGGTTGGTGGAAGATGGTTATAGATTTTGATACCAGAATACCACACTCCTTTCTAAAATACTGCCAAATCTGCTGCAGGAATATGTAAATCATAATGAGATATTGAACTAAAACTATGAACATCCAAGTTTGTTTTGAAAAAGTCTTTATTCTTAACAACAAACATGAGTAGAGAAAATATGTGTTGAGACTGAAGAGGGAGAATATATCATTTTTTAAATAAATCTTGACAACAATCCTTGTTACCTGAGTTCATAATAATCCTTATTATTCTTTCTTGGATTTTAAATATGATTTTACTATGAGTTGATATACCCCAGAATATGATACCATACGATATGATTGAATGGACTTTTGAGAAATAAACCATCTTTAATGACTCAAAAGACAACAACGGTTTCAAAGATCTGATTATATAAGATACTTTGTTTAGTTTTGGTAACATTTGATCATTATGGCTATGCCATGATAAATTATTATCAACCACCAATCCCCAAAATTTTGTGCTATGTATACTGGAGATTTGTCTGTTTTCAGATGATATGTGTAGGTCCGTTGCATCAGTATGAGTATTTTTGGTTACGAATTGAAGGAAATAAGTTTTTTCCAGATTTAGTAATAATAGATTACTATTAAACCATCTGTTGAACTGTAATATAGCAGTATTTAAGTATTTTTCAAACATTTGGCTATCAGAATTAGTAATTATCAAGCTAGTATCATCTGAATACAGCACTGGGTTCAAAAATCAGATATTACATTTGGTACATCATTAATATATATGAAAGAAAAAGCAGGGGACCAAGTAGGTATCCCTGGGAACATCCATCTGTAACAGATTCCAATTTGGTGTAGTATTTTTTTGAATCAAGGTCTACCAGTACTCTCTGATATATATCTTGTAAGTAGGGTTTCATTAGATTATTAGCTTTTCCAGAAATATCACAAAATTCCATTTTAGACAGCAGGATGTCATGGTTGATACAGTCAAATGCCTTATGAAGGTCACAAAAAATACCACCAACTAACTGTTTATTGTTTAATGCTGTCAGTATATTCTTGGTCAGCTTATAGGATGCAATGTCTGTTCATGATGCATGCCTGAAACCAAACTGTTCATTAACGAAAATATGATTATTACTTTGACATAGTGATTTACTGAACAAAAAAATGAAACAAACTTTTGTCATTCTAGAAATCAAGTTAAATGCTATTTTATGCACAAAGATCTACTTTCAAAGATAAATGAAGAAAAGGTTCATTCAGCTTGTGACAGACTGTACTTTTAATAAATTTTCCATTTTTGGTGTTTGATAAAACATAATTTTAAAGACAGCCACAGGAAGAAAAGATTTTTCTTAGAATTAAAGTACTTTGAAGATGGGACCAATGCGTTATCCTGCAAAGTTGGTAACCAACTGCCAATCCTAAAGAGTGAAGACCTCAGAAAGAGATTCCTTTGTTTATAGTTGGCAGATGACTCACGTTTGCAGGTTGTATGTAGACCATCCCACCGTGCAAGGGGCAAGCAGTTGCGATGTCTGGAGCCAATGAGAGTGTAGCCAGGCAAGCAGGAAAACTCACATTCAGTGTCAATAATATAGTCATCACTGGAACACATCACAGCACCATTCTTAGGCGCCTTGGGAGCCGGACAAGCCTTCACTGTGAATCAATATCAATGTTTAATGTAACTTCTACAAATTTTTTTGTGCTACCGAATACACTAACATAATAATATTGTGTGACTACAGATAACACTTTTGCTTCATCTGAAGGCAAGGAGACATGTTAATTTACTGATTTAAAGTAAACTTATTTAATCTTTGATAAGAATGAATGTACCAGTGTACGCACGTTACAAATGCTGTGTGGCATGTGCCCACACCAACACATTTTTTACTCTCTCTGTCCCACAAAATATAATCATATGTGTAAGTTGGATATGCTGCGTACAGAATGATATTACCTGTTATGTTTACCGCTTTTCAAGCCCTGTGCTCTCTGAATGTGCTGTAATCTGTGATTTTATCTAGAATCTTCTGAACAGGTTTGGCCAAGACAAAATTTGGCACCCTTATTCTTTAAACTCTTTAGCCTAAGAAAGGGCTAGCACACATTTTTCAGACTATGTATCCAAATGCGTATAATTTTTGGAAAAATTGTTTTGTGTGTGGAAAACTGACTTTACTAGAACCATATTTCTGATAATGTCAGTGAAATCTTAGTGCTCCTTATAGGTTGTTGCCCCATGCAGCTGCCTGGCTGGCCACCTCTTAGTCTGGACCCGCTTTGGAAGTTTACTGTGAAAAAATCTGATTCTGCAATTCACTTTTCAAATGGTTAAAATCATATGACTTCTTAGCATGGAAGGTCAACTAATGGGAACATTTAAACTAGTGGCACAATGTAGCAAGTAAATGTGTTGCATAGAGCAACACTAAAGTGTAGTACTACTATCATCAATTCAATTCAATTCAGTTCAATTCATTTCAATTCAATTAATTTAATCCACATTGTCAATGTGTGACATTTTATTTAGTACTCAATTTAGTGCAGAATAACTGTAATTACCATTCTCACCATAACATATTTCAGTATTATATTTCCATATTTGTTCTTCCAAGAAGCTGATGTATGTGTCCTGTAATCATGTATTATGGTTATCAGGTAGGAGAAAAAGAAAAGTGCAACAGTAACTGCTCTTTACTGAGCCTTACCAACACATTTGGCCTCCTGTCCAGACCATGTCCCATCATCTTGACAAAGGCGGATGCTGGACCCAATAAGTTGATAGCCAACACGACACCTCACTCCACAAGCTGCATTCAGCACATTTCCACATGTCTTTTTCACAAAAAAGCCCTTCAGGGGAGCAGTCAGCTTTGGGCAGGTGATCACTGCATTGGAACAAATGAATGTAAACATCAATCACCAGCAAAATTTTATACTATCAGAAGTCCATGTGCCCATAATTGCTCAAGTATTTCAGTGTCTACATGTTAAAAATTCTCACGTAATTCTGTATTGGTACCTGAAAATGATGTTTGTGTACTATAAAATGGAAATATTCTAATGCAGAAATTCCTGAAGTACACCATAAAATAATAAATTACTCTTAGTATTAAATGCTCAATAAAAAGTCGTTAATATTATTATTACTATGATCTTCAATTTCATTACATTTGTGTGCATTTTCTGAAATATATTTGTCTAGGTTCCTTGAACACAGTATTCTCTGCACATTATGACAAAGTTCTTCCTAGTAAAACTTCCAAATTGCATACTCTTTACAAGCATGGTAAATGTGATACATCCAAGATATGAAGTTGATTTAGGAAACTTGTGTTATTAAAAATTACAAAAGATTATGCAAAATTTTATCATTCCCAGAGACATAAGAATATCTGACCAAAACAAACGTACTATGGTAAAATCATTATTAAGATTTGTTTTGGGAACAGTGGAATTCAATATTAAAGAGGGAAATTTGGGATAATTTACTGTGGATGACTGAAACTGAAGGTTATATTATGGACAGTCTTAAAACGAGAAACATTAAGTGGAAAGTCTCCTGTACTTGGCACAAACTTGGTAAAAACACACACACACACACAAAAGATATCATAGTTTAATTTCTTTACTTTACATTATAGTATAGACTGTTCATTCATCAATAAATACTACAGACTAAGGCAACTCTATTTCTTACCTTTGCATTGATCACCACTGGCAACAAAGCCCTTCTTGCAATGACATTCCTGAACAGAAGCAGCAGACCCAACAGTCACATGGTTGGGGTCTGGACAGGGTAGACACAGAGAAACATCTCCAGGAACTAATCCCAGTGAGTATGTTCCATTTGGACAAACTGGAAACAAGGAACATTATAGAGTTAGGCATCATATTCTAACACTGATGTTGGAATAATTTGGTATGGACTGGGCACTTCTATGAAGATTTGCAACAATAAAATACAAATGATTGATTATCAGTATTGCATGATTATACATCATCATAAAATCGAGCAAAACACTGCAGCAGATGGAGATGCATTGTTCTCTGCTTCAGTCCACTACTTGTTATATCTGACACTCCTGTGTGAATCATGAAGTGAAAGTTTACAGTGGAAAGTTAAGGAAACACTTAAAGGTACATGATAATGTGTGTGTAGTAGAAGTGGACAACAAGCGTGAACTCTACACAAGACATGGACTACATATGAACTTAAAAGGTAAAGAGCTTATAGCACATAAGATCATAAAGACGATCAAAGCTATGTTAGATAAGAAAAAGAGTGTACCAATTAAGCTGAACTATAAAGGTGACCTAGAGAGGGCCAATAATGTAACAGAGGGAGTGACCATCACCAAGGAACCAGAAACTGAGCAGGATAATA
>Ga0123353_10019068_pt1 | contig 10178 bp, 6 predicted proteins | sample TergutLab28metaG_3_FD_92763 | JGI IMG/M metagenome (GOLD analysis project Ga0123353, IMG submission 92763) | Labiotermes labralis P3 segment gut microbial communities from Petit-Saut dam, French Guiana - Lab288 P3 | ecosystem: Host-associated > Arthropoda: Insects > Digestive system > Gut ...
CTGTATATATGTTGAATTAGCAGCAAGTAATGATTCTCTGTCTAGCTTCCTTCCCCATTATGTTGGGCAAACCCTGTCATAGTCAGGGAAAGCCCATTGCTCAGTTATAGCACCATTTTCTCAAGAAACAGATGGTTTCTTCTCTGGTTAAAAAATTGACCATGTTATTAGTGGAAAAGTTGAAAAGCAGATTTTTGTATGGTACAATGTTTTATTTAGTGTGAGTTGGTCATTAAAAGTAATGCCATAAAGGACAGATTTGATAATGAATTAGAATGTATATTGTGACTTCAGAAAGTTCTAGGATAGAAACAAGTATTGTGGCAAGTAGACAGAAGTGTCTTATATGCAGCAATATTTGCCACATTCCCTAAACACATTTTGTTTTGGTACCATTAGACTAGTGGGCCAATGGATCCTAGAAGAGATCACAATGTATGAAATGTTTGCCTACAGCATCTTGGAATGAGAATAGGTGGAAGAGTTTCAGTATCTCGGTAGAGAAGACAGAAGGCTTCTTGAAATGCTAGCGAATCCTACACCATAACACATACCAAGGAATTGCTGTTCTATAATTTGGGAGAGAGTTTGCCTGCAGTGTCCGAAAATCATAGTGCATAAGTACATAAGCTATTTATAACTGTAAAAAACCTATGGCTTCATGTACTGCATAATTGTGTACCTGCTAATTTTGTTGGGTTCAATCAGTGTGTTTGAACAGATCATCTACTGCAGTCTGTAGGTCACATGAACAGCCCTAACTGAAGATATGCTATGTTTCCATTATTAGTCAATTTTTTAATATTGTATGTCATAAACAAGGCCCAGAAAAAGAGGCATTGAATGTAACATGTCGTTTGGGGTCTATGCAGATGATACTAATAGAAGTAAGTTGGGCATGAAAGCATATGGGGGAGAGAAGGTATAGCTCCAATATTTCTTAACTTTGGCACTAGATGTGGGTGAATGGTCAGCTTCATGCTTGAGCTGCTTTGCCCCTGGAAAAGAAACCTGTGTAACATATTGAATAGGTGGCTGGGTGGACCAAAGGGCCAGTCTGAACACTGGAGAAGAGGAAGATCTCTTGCTGCTGCCAAGAATTGAACCACATTTTCTGATGTATCCAGTCCATGGCCTAGTCACTGTACTCGTTATTCTGCCCCACCTCTTAGATATTATTAATTACTGAACAAAATTAATACCATAAAGATAAATGCAAAAATTTAATTGACACTTAATGCAGGGTGATCAAAGAATACTAACCACACTGAAAACTATATTCCCATGCCTTGCCACTTACACATATGTACATACACACATATCATTTCGTAGGTCCACAATTTCTGTCATGCAACAGTCGGACATGAAACTTGCCCAAAAAAAAACACATAACACACAAACAAAACGCACAAACACAATACAATACAATAAACACATGTCAGTACTACAGTCTCCAAAATCAAATGCTGTGCATAACATAATAACAAAATAATACAATACAAATTACAACAGAAATAATTTATCAAATTAATTATCTCTGCTGAACTCCAAAAATTCTTTTTCAGTGTAAAACCTGTATAACTCATTTTTAAATTGTTTCCTGTCATTCTTAACATTTAAAATATTGCTGGGCAGACTGTTACATATTTTAATACAGAATATGTAATTCCTTTTTGAACACTGCTGAGGTTTGCAATTGTAATGAAAAGTTGATTTTTACTTCTTGTTTGCAGTCCATGTATTTCTAAAGCTGTCTTAAAATTATTTGGATTATCTATGATAAATAGCATCAGAGACAGAGATATTGACATGGAACAGGTAAGATTTCAGGTTTCCTAAACAAACCTTTACAAGATGCCTTTGGTTCTGCTCCAGACATAATTCTTAATAGCCTTTTTGCAATTTGAAAACCTACAACTGTTGTTGCGTTGCCACAAAATATGATTTCATATATGATAACTGAATGAAAGTAAGCAAAGTATGCCATTCATAAGGCTTTGAGTTTTAGTACATAAAATAACTTTCTGATTACAAAAATGACAGTACTCAATTTTGGCAAAATCCAACCTATATGACATTTCCAATTTAAATTACTGTAAATTTGCACACCCAAAAACTTTGTATCAGGGACCTCACTTATAGTGGTATTATTATGCTCAGTTATCAACTGCGACAGAAGGAAATGCAAAGGAGAAAATTTAATTATGTTTGTTTTCTTTAAATTAAAAACTAATTGATTTGCCTTAAACCATCTGCTAGCAAAATATAAAGTAAGCCTAATTTTTTGGTTGAGATTTTCATAATTTTTTTCTGTAATTAAAATACTAGTATCATCTACAAATAATACAACATTAGTAAAATGGTTGATGTGCCTTGGCAAATCATTTATATAAATAATAAAAAACAGGGTCTCCAAAACTGATCCCTGTGGAACTCCTCGCTTAACTATTTCCCATGTAGAGGAGTGATTTTGAACATTATTAACTTTGATGTTAACCCTTTGTCTTTGTTGTGTAAACAGGACTTAATCCAGTCAATACCTGTTTCATTAACCCCATAATATTTGAACTTTTCTATTAATATATCATGATTTACACAGTCGAAAGCCATAGTGAGGTCACAAAAAATTCCAACAACTATTCCAAGCCTGAAGTATTCCATGAATAAGTGTATAAGCTGCATGTTCTATTGATCGATCCTTCCTAAATCCATACCATTCTGTAGCTAGTATATCATTTATACTGAGATGCTGATTTAATGATCTAATATCTTTGAAAAGACTGGTAATAAAGAAATAGGTCTGTAATTAGATATACTGGACCTATCCCCTTTTTTAAACAGAGGCTTTACAATTGTGTACTTAAGATGGTCAAGAAAAACGCAAGTCTGAATAGATTTATTACAAATGTAAGAAAGAAGCTTACTAATTAACGAATTACACATCTTTGTTGAAACTCCTTTATACCCACTCTAATCTTTTGTTTTCAGGGAACATATTATACAGGGAAGATATAATTTAATGTAAAGAATCTACAAAATCCTTCAAAAATACTGTATGACAAACATATCAAAATCACTCTTGCAGAACAGATTCAATTTGTGAAATTCTTGCTACTGTACATTTAATAATCTTTTGCCTTAGAATCCCAGAGTTTAAAATATACATAATTGTAAGTCTATCTGTTGTTTTGTATCAGTGTGAAAGTCATTGTCACCCTACTGGAAGAACACAGACTGAGGTTATGGGAAAATAAAGTACTGAGGAAAAATTTGGATTTAAGTAAGAATAAGTAACATAAAGATGATCTACATGATTTGTACTCCTTGCCATCTACTTTCAGGCAATTAAATTGGAGAGGATGAGATAGGTAGGACATGGAAGAGTGGAGAAAACTACTAGATTTTATCAAAGAAAATATCAAGGTTTGCAATTACTTGGGAGAAAGAGATGGGAGGATTATATTAAAATGAGCCTTAAAGAAGTAGAAGGTAAGTGTGTGGGTTGATTAACTGGCTCATGATAATAACCAGTGATGGGCTGTTGTGAACATGGTAATGAATGTCTGGGTTCCATAAACAGCATGACATTTCTTGAAACCCCCATGAAATTAGGTCTGTCAGGAGGGCTGTGCTGCATTAAATTAATCTCATTGAAAACTCCTCTAACAAAATTTGTACCATTTAATGAAATAAATATACATCATTGTACCTCTACAAACAGTATGTTTTGAATCAATTGTACATGAACTTATTTAATATGCATATTGAAACACTGACAGTAGTAAAAAGAAGGTGCTTTTATACTTATTCAAGAATTCATTAGAATTATTCCAATAGAAAATAAATAACTTATCAGGTCTCAGTGTACTGCATATGTTTCTGTTCTCCATTTCCTTCCCGTACATAAATTAATTTTAAACTTTCAGAACTTAGCTTGTAAAGTAACAAGTACAAAAATATGTGGTTTTGGATCGCTGTGATGTGTGTTCATGATTACATTTGCTGAGCATTACAGTACATAGTAAAGCTCTAAATTACAATTTTTTATACCAACTTTTGATGTCACAGGTCTTTGTCATTATCAGTGTATTGATAATTTATGGTTAGAGGCACTAGATGCTCGATCAATCTCAATTGTTGATACACTCTCAATGTGTGTCGTATTACTGACATCAGCCATCTGCATCGAATCTTGAGTTTTGCTGCTTAAAGGTCCCCACCTCTTTGTGCTTTTATCAGCATTTGCAGCAGGACAACACAGCTGCCTGAAGATACATATGTAGCCAAGCATTAGGCCCACAACAAGCAATGTGACCAGGCCAAAACCAGAAATTAGGATTACTAAGCTATCTCCAGCCATTCCTGTACATCATGTCTTGCTCTGATCTGTGAACAAATTGGAAAATCATTGCAGTTAAACCACCTGTCCATGTAGTGGGGTTGAAAAGTAATGAAAAACAGAGGTGATGTGTCTTGGAGAAGTTCAGATAATCTAACTTAATGATAAATGTAGAGTAAAAATCTCCATCATTTACCGCATTTATGTGATTTCCTCATGAGGAATGACCATCATTAAAAAATGGATATCTCTGTGGACAAGAAACTTACAAAATATGTTTATCCAATTTTCCCTTTCTGAGGTCTGCTAGTAATGACTGTTATATGAATATACCAGTTTTTATATCTTCTGTTGTTTTATTGTTTAGCATTCATTTAACCAATAAAATGAACATGATGCAGTGCCAGTAGTAAACTATATATCATTCATTCATTCATTCATTGTGGGAATTTAGGTATGTAAAATTGTTAAAAACGAAATAACTTTCTTATGCAATAACATATATACCTGGTCATGGAATGGATACCTATGTGGAATACTGCAGCACAGAACACCAGCAATCAATGTATTAGTTAATGCACTTCTTCACTATCATTCTTCTCATTAATTAAATTAATTTGCTATGATTTTATCAACATTTTGAATTAGGAACTATGGAACAAACAACTGATGCATCTATAGTATAGTTGCATTTTTCTTGATTAATCAATAAATTAATTACTCATTTGTAATTTTACATTGAGAGGGAGGAGTGAACCTTAGAGCCAACTTAAGATTGCATTTCATGTCTACAAGCCAAAACATTGCCTACATGTGCATATCAATCTGACAGCCCTAATTCCTAGTGTTGCAACTACAAGCATTAATTAATAGGCAGATTGTGTTGCCCCTAGTTCTCAGTGAATTCATTCATGGAGTATAGCCCTTGAGAAGCTGACGGCAATTTAGATATTAAGCAAAGTGCTCGATTTTAAGGAATCTAAACGAATGATACTTATTCTAATGTCAAAACATCCAGAGAACTTTTCAGCGATGAGCAAATGATTTGAAGACGTTACCTAATATTTGTGTTCAAAAGGGAAGACTATAGAAAGATTTGCTCCTCATTCTTTTGAGTCAGTGTCATTAGGAGTGTTTTTCAAAATGGTTGCAAGACATACTAATAAATTTTCATGTTCATCAGTCAGTAACAAGCCAAATTTGTAGCACCTTTTCTTTTTAGTGTTGCCATGGTAAGACTTATACCAAGTGTTTTAACCATTTAGATTTTGGTTTACTTTGGTTTATTTCAAGGATAACTGTATGTCCTGATCTAAATTAATTTCGCACACAGAATTTTGAGTTGGAGCTATTTTAATGAAACTCATTATACAACACTGCAAACAGCCTGTCTGAGCACTCTTACCATATGTGAGTTCCATGAATTTAATTCATTTTAAATGCTAGAATGCATTAGTCAGTATCTACAGTGACTAGGATATGAACTGTAAACCCGACAAAGTATATAGGTTCGATTTCTGGTAAAGGTAAGAAATTGTTCTTCTCCACAGTATCCAGATTGGCTCTAGGGCCCACCTAGCCCCCCCCCCCCCTCCAATGAATATTGTGGTAGAGGTGATGGATCATTTTCCAACAGGACATGAAGCTTATCACTCAATTCCATCCAGTGCCAGGGTTACTTAAGCATTGAGTTACAACACCACTCCTCCATACCTCTTTGGGGCATGGTGGTTAATTGTATTTACATTTACTTAACGCTGAGGCCGGAGTGCATAATTGAGCTAGTCGCCTCAGGTAGCGCTGCGCTCTAGTGGGCTACAGATGTATTAGGAGAGGTGATGGATGTTTCTTGTTGTGCAGTCTAGGCGGGAATTGTTTTTGTTTGTGATGTCCTGGATAAAGCCAATTTTCCGTAGTACCGTTTATAAACTTTGAGCTTCTTTGATGGGTACTGGACTTCGATATCAACACTGAATATTCAGAAGGAACACATAATTGAATAAGGCAGTTGATTTGCTAGGTTTTAGGCCACAATTTTTTGCATCTGAGATCTGAGGTAGTCGAAGGCCATATTTCGTGAAGATAGAGGCTGTCGGATTACACAGGAAACCTCTCTTAACAACAACACAGGAGCTTCAGTTGCGAATGTTCCGGTATAGCTAGTACATCGCTGTTAAACCACTAAAACAGAGGAAATTTCCTTTCTGCATTCAAGAAGACAGAAAAGACGTAAACCTCTTCCTTCCGAAAATAATTATTTTAGGTTTTATAATGTCTATAGTACACTTGCTAAAGCGCTACGGATGCGGAGAAATCCCTGCTTATTAACCTTCCTGCTTTAAGTGTATGTGTGTGTGTGTGAGAGAGAGAGGAGGGGGCAGAGAGAGAGAAGGTAACGTGGAGTGTTCTCCACAGCGTCTATTTAAATGAAAGTAAAGCTATAGCCTACTTCTCGTCGGCTGTGTAATGAGCCAGAGACTGAAAGAACACTACATCGAAAGATACGTCTAATTTAGTGGGAAGGTTTCCGCTTTATCAACAGCAAATTTTGCTGTACCAGTTACAAACCTGTTTTCACTTTGAGGAAGCAAGTTTTCTGGGTTGCTGTGCCGTGTGATTGACTAATTCCTTCCAGACTCTTCAAAGGAACACACCGCCTTTATTTACAGGGTTATGGTAGCCATGGATTGTCTCCTAACCATGCTAATGAAGGCGGGATTTTTTTTTTCGAAACTGTGGAAAGAAATTTCCCAATCACGCGGCTCGACAATCCACAAGACATGATCCCTCAACTGTCACGCAGTGGATACGTAAAATCACTGTTTTCGTGTTGTTAAGAATATATTTCTTATTGTATCTTCCTTATTTGGTCTGGTTGATTTTCTATGAAAGAATGAAACGATAATTTTTTTAAAAATAATATTTGGACGTCAATCCCCACAATACATGACACTATTACATTAAAAAGTCTGATTATTGAAAATTTACATCAGTTAACAGAAGAACGGAATGTTTGGAGGACAAAGTGTCTTCAAACTACGGTTCTTTTCGACTCTGTTATCAGGTTACGCGCTAGTGAAACGACCTAGCCGTATCCTGATCGAGCTCCGGTTTGTACGCTGTGTCGGCTAGTGGCTTGGCCTGACTAGTTGTGCTGTAGTACGGCGGGGTAGTCAAAACTCCCAACACTATTACAAATGAAGAATATGACGACCTGTAATTCGTATACGGATTCTACAATGGATATGGTAGGGCTGCTGTTATGGAATAGCGGCTTCTTTAGCCACATCGCAGAACATTTGAAAGCGCACAAAGAATTCTGAGGCGAACCGCTGGCTTCCTTCGAGGGAAAGCACAGTGTGAGCAACAACGACATGTAGAAGATGGTGTTCTGGCAGCCGTGGAACGAAGCCAAAAAACAAGAAGCTTAGACGTAGAATTTCCAGACGACTGACGTAGCACGAACACAGTTACGGATAAATTTGCGCCGTAATGGTTTCTATCCGTGTCCTTACGTCATCGGGAGAACACGCCAATCATGTACTTTTTTGAGAGAGGGCTGCAACTAGGGCCAAAACTGCTGACTTATATTCTGTTCAGGGATGAGGCTCAGTTTACCCGTTATTGTATTACCAACACATGAATTCGCACTCTTGGGCACAGTAAAATCCACACCAGGTAACACAGCCACTTTCAGGAGTGAAATTGAATACCGGTGGTAAATCGAAAAGAAGGCATCAGATAGTAGAGGTCATAAACGAAGACCCAATCTGTATCAGAAACGAGCTGGGACGCATGCAGTAGCTACATTCAATGGCACAACGACTGGCAGCATGTATACAGCGTTATGGAGGGCGCTTCGAACACGTGTTTAATAAACTTGAAACTTGAAATTGTTGTGAACTTTTAAAATGACGATGTTGAAAAGAAAACTCTAAATTCAGTGCTATATCAAGCTAGTGAGTAACTTAATAGCGGCTTTGGAAATAACTATAGTTCACTGGACACTTTTGGCACTTCACGACCCAAAGAATACGCTCCTAAAATCTGGCCATCACCGAAAGGAACATTCTGTATAACAGGTAAGAATTTTAGATTTTATTTCTCTCCTTTGCAAGATGATAATGATTTTGTGTGATCACATTTATATTATTGTTTCGTTGTTGTTGTTGTTGTTGTTGTTACTATTATGGCTCAGGAGAGGGACAGGTGCGGACACTTATGAATTCGGTAATTATTCTTCGGGTTTCATAAAATGCGGGAAATTGCTCGACTAGTTTAGAACCGGTTAGCTTCTCAAGAAAGACTGCTCCACGGAGTAAGTAAGTTGTTACAATTGTTACCTTGGACAATGCTGGATGACTGACTCTTGATTTGTTTGAAGGGCAGGGGTAGAAGAATGCATTTTGTATCCTTCCGCTAGGCCAGACCTCCGGATCAGGACTCGCCGCTGAGAAGTGTAGCAACCATATAGCTAGAGTATGCAAAGCACAGGAGGTCCACAACCCCTTCGCTAACGAAACACCATCCACTGTTTGAGCACACACAACGGTATTCACGAGGACTCATAAAATGTTTCCCATGAAGAGTTTTACTTGAAACCCAAGTTTATTTACGACATTTTGGATACGACAGGACTGTCGGTAAGCTGTGCTTAGGGACCGATAATTCACAGCTACGGCACTGCCTGCTACTGGTCCATTTACCAGGACACTAATTTATTTATAACGCAAATTGACTTACTTCTCCAACTTTAGAGCAGTTTTTCTGTGAGAGTTACAGCTATCTCTGATTCGTGCATGAGTGTGTGAAAGATCAGTCGGTGAGGTTATTTCGTTTCAGTTTTATACGTTCCCTGACAGTCGGTTCAAATGGCAGGAACTTCTGGCATTTAGTTACGTGTACAAAAAGTCCCTTTCAAAGCATCGCCGCACAACATTATCAGTATCCCGGAAGTAGACAGGAGAGTGTCACAAACAAAGAAGAAGAAGAAGAAGACGACGACGAAGAAGGAGAGGAGGATAAGAAGAAGAAGAAGAAGAAGAAGAAGGGGAGGAGGAGGAGGAGAGGAGAAGGATGAGAAGAAGAAGGGGAAGAAGAAGGAAGAGGAGGAGGAGGAGGAGAAGAAAAATGAGGAGGAGGGGGACAGGAGGAAGAGGAGGGGAGGAGAAGTAGAATAAGAAGAAGGAGGAGGGGGAGAAGAAAAGAAGAAGAATGGGGAGGATGGGGAGGAGGAGGAGAAGAAGAAGAAGGGGAAGGAGGAGGAGAAGGGGGGGGATGAGAAGGGGAGGAGGAGGAGGAGAAGAAGAAATACTACAGTTCTCACAGATTCACCACGTTCAAATTATTTAGCAAAAACACTGGACGTGAAGAACCAAGGAAAAAAAATCTTCAAATTTGAAAACGCAGTACAAGTGCGATGGCACATTTAAAAAAAACACTAAAAAACAAAACAGTCCCGAAAGTGTGGCACCAAAGCCTGTAAATATTCTTAAAGTTGAATTTAGCTCAGGTAATTCATCGGTGGCTGACGGCATTTTGTTTTTTTGCCATGAAACGTTTTCCACCTCCACGCCTAGTGAAGGAGTGAAGTGTAGATTCTATGACGATTGCGCCCATGACTTATTTGCAGTAACTGAGCAATAAAGCTGAGCAATACGCCTGTGTTTCTTGAATACATATTATTGTATATAACATAAAAATTTATCCAAAAACTTTCCTTTCATACAAATAAGTATGTTCGGTAATGATACATGACTCCCCGCATTACCCTACCACAGGTCTTACCCTTCTGGTAGGGTAACAGAGGGCACTGGTACGTCTTCTGAAAAGCTAGTAA
>Ga0123353_10019069_pt1 | contig 10178 bp, 8 predicted proteins | sample TergutLab28metaG_3_FD_92763 | JGI IMG/M metagenome (GOLD analysis project Ga0123353, IMG submission 92763) | Labiotermes labralis P3 segment gut microbial communities from Petit-Saut dam, French Guiana - Lab288 P3 | ecosystem: Host-associated > Arthropoda: Insects > Digestive system > Gut ...
AAACTGCGGTCTTTATTTCCTTCTATATCCCGTTCCTGATAGTTTGTGCGCGACATCGTGTTGATATTCGTAAAGCGCTTTTTATCTAAGCTGCCTTTGCGTTTCATTTCCAATACATAGCCGCCAAGAAAGAACAGAAAATCGTCATAGTGGGGGGATACACAAATAATATTTGTTTCAGGAATAACGTCTTCAACTTCTGTAAAAAACATAATACATTCCTCGCCTGTATATTAGGGCAATCTAATTAAAAAATATTATTGCATTCTGAAAATATATTGTCAATAATCTAAGCTCTTTTACATTAAAAAACCGTTTTTTACAACTACTGGTATATGACTTTATTTCACGCTGAAATTATATCAAAGAAATATCTTCCCCGAGAGCATGGTATTCAAAACATGTACCTTGAGCATGTACATGCCTCCGTACATCTGATACTCGTTTGTCTCCCCCAAAACGATGTCTATGTCGTGAAAAAGTATCTTTGAGATATTATGCCGGATACGCGCCAGAACGACGTCATTTTTTTCATTTACTACGCCGCCGAGTATCAACAGGTCCGGATCCAATAGCGCGAAAAGATTGATAACGGCGATCGACCACTTTTTCATGGTGTCGTCAAAAACGTCCATAACGTCCAAATCCTGCATCAATACCGCCTGCTCGATAAGGCGGAGGCCCATGGCCTCGACGTCGTCGCTCGCCATAAGCTCCTTAAGCTTGACCGCGCGCCCCCGTTCAATAAGAGCGTGCAATTTGTCATACAATACTCCTACGCCGGCCATGCTTTCCAGATATCCCTCGTCCTCGTTGTTTCCGTACTCGAAATTATGAATGTCTATGAGGATATCCCCCATTTCGCCGGCAAATCCGTTTTTTCCCGAAACCAGTTTCCCGTCGACGATGATACCCGCGCCGATGCCGCTGTACCTTGTAAAGTCGATATAGACGAGATTCGGCTTGTCCTGAAAGTCGTGGATGAACGCGCCGAACGCGCAGAGCCGCGCTTCGTTGTTGATGATAACAGGCAGTTGCATCGATTTTTCCACGTACTTAAAAAGATTGACGTTGTTAAAGTTCGTAAAGTTTGGGATACGTTTGACTATATAATTCTTCAGGTCCACCAATCCGGGGATGGCGATACTTGCCGCAAGTAACTTGTCATAGCTCAGGCCGCATGCTTTCAGCATACTCTCTGTGCACATCCGAAGCTTCTTTCCGAACATCTCCGGCTTGATATTTCTGTCGATCCCTATCTGGTCCTGCGCCAGGACATTCCCGCATAAATCCGCAAGGTATCCCCTTATGTCTTCGGCGCCTACATGGAAATGCAACAGGTAACCGTACTCCGCGTTCAGGGCGACTATTTCAGGATGCCGGCCCATGTCGGTGATTTCTTTACCTTTCGTGACGACAAGGCCCGCGTTTTTCAGCGTGGAAATTGCCCTGCTTACGGTAGCGAAGCTGAGACCCGTCGCTTTAATAATATCTGTGGCGAATGTTTCTTCGTGCTCGGTGATTTGATCGAGTACCATCAGGATATTCTTCTGTTTCTCGTTGCCCGCTATCCCGTTGTAATCTATCATCAATGAATCCTTCCCTTTATAATGAATATATCATAATTTCGCCCGCATGTTATACTAAAGGAAAACAGGGGATTATTATGAAATTAATTAAAGTAAAAAACAAAAAAGAACTCGGCGAACGCGCCGGCGCGATCGTCGCTGAAGCGGTCAAAGCGATGCCTTATATCGTGCTCGGCCTCCCGACAGGCTCTTCTCCTATGCCCGTATATGAAGATTTGATCCTTAGATATCAAAAGGGTGATATAGACTTTTCACGCGTATCAACGATAAACCTTGACGAGTACATCGGGCTGCCGGCGACGCACACTCAAAGCTATCATTACTATATGGACGAAACCTTTTTCAGCCACGTCAATACCGATCCCGCAAGGACCCACCTGCCCGATGGCGCGGCAGAGGACCCCGAAGCCGAATGTAAAAAATACGACGAGCTTATCGACAAACTCGGCGGAGTCGATCTTCAATTGCTCGGTATCGGGTACAACGGACATATAGGTTTCAATGAACCTTCGGACAGCTTTTCAAAACGCACGAGCGTAGTGCGCCTCACGGAAGATACGGTAAAAGCCAATTCCCGTTTCTTCGACGACGCCGCGGGCGTGCCCGAATACGCGATATCCATGGGCATACGCGACATTATGCTCGCGAGAAAAATCATACTCGTCGCAGGTGAAGAGAAAAAAGACATAGTCGATATTGCTGTGAACGGGGATATAACGCCGCGCGTCCCGGCGTCAGCTTTACAGCTTCACCGGGACGCGACGGTCATTCTTATTCAGGGGTAAGCCTGAACTCTTTTAGTTTTTATCCGTAAGCACTTCGCTTGCCTTTACGGTGACCTTTTCCTCATAACATGAGAAGCAGTTGTCGATGAGCGTCCGATCCGGCTTCCTCGTGAGTATGCTTACGACTGGTACGATGACGAGTCCCGCGAGCATGCAGATCGCTCCCGCGTTGATCGGCGACTGCAGTATTGCCGGGAACAAAGGCCTGAACAGGATATTGCCCGTCATGAGCCCTACGGCGAATATGAAGTTCACCCAGACGGCGATCTTCGTAACGCGCTTCCAGTATAAACCGTAGAGGAACGGCGCGAGGAACGACCCGGCGAGCGCGCCCCACGACACTCCCATAAGCTGCGCGATGAACGTGATACCTTCATTGTACTGGACGATCGCGATCACAGAGGAAATAATAATGAACACAACGATAAGCACCCGGATGATGAACAGCTGCTGCTTGTCGCTCATGGTCTTTACGATGTTGCCTTTAATAAAGTCCAGCGTAAGCGTCGACGCCGAAGACATGACGAGCGACGAGAGCGTCGATATGGACGCCGCGAACACAAGAAGTATCACGAGGCCGATCATAAATTCGGACATGCCTGAAAGGATGGTCGGTATTATGGAGTCGTATACGACCTGGCCCGTATCGGGGTTCACTTCGACGACGTTAGAGTAGAGCCGGCCGAAGCTTCCGAGGAAATAACAGCCGCCTGCGACGACAATGGCGAACCCTGTGGAAACGATCGCGCCCTTTGTGATCATCGTCTCGCTCTTTATCGAGTAGAACCTCGCTACCATCTGCGGCAGCCCCCACGTTCCGAGGGATGTAAGTATTACGACAAAAATCAAAGAGGTCAGGTCCGGGCCGAAGAAGGACGTAAAGCCCCCGGGCGCGGCCGCCGAGTCCTGTACATTCGCAAGGGACTCGATAGCGCGCGTGAAACCACCGTTGTCCCTTAAGACTGCGGCTATGATCGCGACTATCCCGACGAGCATGACCATACCCTGTATAAAATCGTTGGCAGCCGTAGCAAAGTATCCGCCCGCAACCACATAGATAGCGGTCAGCACCCCCATGGCTATGATGCAATATTCAAACGGCACGCCGAACGCCATGGAGAAAAGCCTCGACAAGCCGTTATACAGCGACGCCGTATACGGAATAAGAAAAATAAATACGATGAGCGACGCCATGATCTTTAAAGCTTTGGAATCAAACCTCGCGCCGAAAAATTCCGGCATCGTTGCTGCCTTCAAGTGGTTTGTCATGATGCGCGTGCGCCGTCCGAGTACGAACCAAGCGAGCAGAGCTCCTATGAAGGCGTTGCCGAGCCCTATCCATACCGCCGCCGTGCCGAATCTCCATCCGAACTGGCCCGCGTATCCCACGAAGACGACGGCCGAAAAATACGACGCGCCGTACGAAAACGCTGAAAGCCATGGGCCGACCTGACGGCCTCCGAGAACGAAATCGTTCACGCTTTTCTGCCGCTTGCGGAAATAAAGCCCGATATAAATCGTAACGATGAAAAATACCGCAAGCAATAGAATTTTGATAACCATTTTGAGTCACCTCCTACATCTGCTCCTAAAAGAGCCTCCTACTAAACTACATCAAAGAACTTTACTCCATTCATACCCATTTGTAAAGACTTTTTTTCGGATTTCACAGAATCTTCGTCATATTTACCCCCTTTCATACACTATATCCGAGCAATATACGTGAAAGTATGTTAGAATAGCTATTGGATTATTAATACATTAGCTTTTTAAGTTTAGGAAACATCAATGTACAAACGCAAAACCACCGTTGCCTTCAAAGGCACCCCGGAACAGGAAAAAAAACTTCGTGATATGATTGCCAAGCGCAAGGATCAGGAAGGCGCTTTGATCCCAGTGCTCCAGGAGGCGCAGGAAATCTACGGGTACTTGCCGATAGAGGTCCAGTACATCATAGCCCGCGAGTTTAAGATCACGCTCGAGAAGGTATACGAGGTTGTGACTTTTTACTCGCATTTCACGCTCAACCCCATAGGCGTCTACAATATCAGCGTCTGTATGGGAACGGCCTGCTACGTAAAAGGCGCCGGAGAGATCCTTGAGCGTATCGAGAGGAAACTGAATATCGAAGCCGGGCAGATAACTCCCGACGGCATGTTTTCCATAGCCGAAAGCACGCGCTGCATAGGGGCGTGCGGACTGGCCCCGCTCGTGCTCGTAAACGACGATATCTACGGCCAGGTGACCCCCATGGACGTCGATTCAATTCTCGATAAATACTTTCAAGAATGCGAGGGACAGAACAAATGAACGAAAACGGAACCCTTGTATTGGTAGGCATGGCGACCTGCGGGATATCCGCGGGCGCGCGTCCCGTGTTCGAGGCGTTTGAGGAAGAAGTAAAGAATAACAAACTTTCGGGCGTGACCGTAAAACAAACCGGCTGTATCGGTTTTTGCAGTCTGGAGCCTATAGTCGAAGTGCGCGTCCCGGGTCGTGAAAAAGTCACCTACGTGAATATGAACGCCGAAAAGGCAAGGAAGGTGGCAGCTGAGCATCTGGCCGGAGGCGAAGCGGTGACAGAGTTCACAGACGAGCCGCATTTCGGTAATTTTTATACCAAGCAAAAGCGCATCGTGCTGAAGAACTGCGGGTGCATCGACCCCGAATCTATCGACGAGTATATCGCCGCCGACGGATATAAGGCCCTCGAGCAGTCGCTCATGTCCATGAAACCGAACGATATCGTTAAAGTCATTACCGACTCTGGACTCCGGGGCCGCGGCGGCGCCGGTTTCCTTACAGGACTGAAATGGAAGTTCACAAAAAGCAGTCTCGGCGGTAAAAAATATGTCTGCTGCAACGCGGACGAAGGCGACCCGGGCGCGTTCATGGACCGCTCCATTCTCGAGGGCGACCCTCACGCGGTACTCGAAGCTATGGCCATAGCCGGTTTTGCCATCGGGTCGGATCAGGGATTCATCTACGTCCGGGCAGAATACCCCACAGCTATCAAACGCCTGCAGATCGCTATTGAACAGGCCCGCGAGAAGGGATTCCTCGGCGAAAACATCTTCGATACGGGGTTCAGCTTCGATATCGAGTTGCGGCTCGGCTCCGGCGCTTTCGTATGCGGGGAGGAAACCGCGCTTATGGCTTCCATAGAGGGAAGAAGGGGCGAGCCTCGTCCCCGTCCGCCATACCCGGCAACGAAGGGGATATTTGACAAACCCACTCTTTTGAACAACGTAGAAACCTACGCGAATATACCGCAGATCATACTGAACGGGGCCGAATGGTTTTCCGCCATAGGCGCCGAAAAGTCGAAGGGCACGAAGGTATTCTCGCTCGTCGGCAAGATCAACAACACCGGCCTCGTCGAGATCCCCATAGGCACCACTCTTCGCGAGATAGTCGAAGACATAGGCGGCGGCGTACCGGACGGCAACAATTTCAAAGCGGCTCAGACCGGCGGGCCCTCGGGCGGATGTATCCCGGAGTTTCTCATCGATATACCGATCGACTACGAAAACCTCGTTGCGATAGGCGCTATGATGGGCTCGGGCGGCCTGATCGTCATGGACGACGACACCTGCATGGTGGATATCGCGAGGTATTTCCTGGATTTCACCGTTGACGAAAGCTGCGGTATGTGCAGTCCATGCCGCATCGGCACGCGGCGGCTTCTTGAGATACTCGACAAGATCATCATGGGCAAAGGCACGCTCGAAGACCTCGACAACATGGTGCAGCTCTGTTACTACCTCAGAAAAAATTCCCTTTGCGCACTCGGGCAGACGGCTCCAAACCCGGTAATTTCCACCTATACGTATTTCAGGGACGAGTACATCGCTCACGTGGTCGATAAAAAATGTCCCGCGGGAGTCTGCAAGAACCTGCTGAGTTTTGAGATCATAGCGGACATATGCATCGGTTGTACAGTCTGCGCCAAGGCCTGTCCGGCGGAAGCTATTACAGGAGATGTCAAAAAGACGCATACGATCGATAGCGAAAAATGCGTCAAGTGCGGCGTTTGTATAGAAAAGTGCAAATTCGACGCGATAGTGAAGAGTTGATTAAAGGAAGCCTTAAATGAACGAACTTGTAAATATAAAGATAAACGGAACAAACCTGGCTGTCACGAACAACACGACTATCCTCGAGGCGGCGAGGCTCGTGGGTATTTCTATCCCGACCCTGTGCTACCTTAAGGAGATCAACGCCATCGGCGCCTGCCGTATATGCGTCGTCGAGGTTAAAGGCTCCCGGACTCTTATGGCCGCCTGTGTGCAGCCTGCCATCGAAGGCATGGAGATCGTGACGAACTCTCCTATGGTCTTTGAATCCCGCAAGACGACGCTTGAGCTGATACTTTCCACACATAAAAAAGAATGCCTCTCCTGTGTCCGTTCGGACAATTGTGAGCTGCAAAAACTCTGTCATATTTTCAAGGTAGACGACGAAAACCGGTATTCAGGGTTCACGCCCTCGCGTCCTATAGACGACAGCGCCGTCCATCTGTCCCGGGACAATAATAAATGCATATTGTGCCGCCGCTGCATCGCGGCCTGTGCCCGATGGCAGGGCCTCGGCGTCATAGGCGCGAACGACCGCGGGTTTGACACGCATATCTCGTGCGCCTTCGACCTGCCGCTCGACAGGGTTTCCTGCGTTTCCTGCGGGCAATGCATCGTCGTATGCCCTACGGGAGCGATTTCCGAAAAAAACAACACCGACGAGGTATGGGAAGCCCTGAACAACTCCAAAAAGCATGTGGTCGTTCAAACGGCGCCCTCCATACGCGCTACTCTCGGGGAAGCGTTCGGCCTGCCGATAGGTACGGACGTAACGGGCAGAATGGTCTCGGCTCTTCGCCGCCTCGGCTTTGACAGGGTGTTTGACACGAACCTGGCCGCGGACATGACCATCGTGGAAGAGGCGCGCGAGCTCGTAGAGCGAATGCAGGAAGGGGGCGCTCTGCCTTTGATCACTTCGTGCTCACCGGGCTGGGTAAAGTACTGCGAGTATTACTATCCGGACCTCATCCCTCACCTCTCTACGTGTAAGTCGCCGCAGCAGATGCTCGGCGCGACCGTAAAAACCTGGTACGCCGAAAAAATGGGTTGGGATCCGAAAGATATTTTTGTCGTCGGCATCATGCCGTGCACCGCTAAAAAGTTTGAGGTGAAACGCGAGGATCAAAGCGCTTCAGGTTATGTCGACGTGGACGTCGCGCTGACTACGCGCGAGCTCGCGCAGATGATCGACCGGGCAGGTATTTCCTTTCATGAGCTGCCCGACGAAGAGTTTGACAATCCTATAGGCGAGTCGACCGGCGCCGCTGTAATTTTCGGAACGACCGGGGGCGTGTTGGAAGCTGCGCTCAGGACTGCCGCCGAATGGCTCGAAGGCGGGTATTCCTCAAAAGTAGAGTTTAAAAACGTGCGCGGTACCGACGGCCTGAAAGAAGCCACCTATACGATCAACGGGACAACGATAAATGTCGCGGCCATCTCGGGCCTCACGGATGTCCGCCCCGTTATGGACGATCTCAGGGCAGGCAAATCGAAATATCACTTCATCGAAGTCATGTGTTGCCCGGGCGGCTGCATCAACGGAGGAGGGCAGCCTGTACAGCCCGCCTCGGTCAGGAATTTCGTCGACCTTAAAACAAAACGCGCCGAAGTTCTGTACAGCGCCGACAGCCGCAAGCATTTAAGGAAAAGTCACGAAAACCCGACCCTCAACAAAATCTACGCCGAGTTCTTCGGCGAGTTCGGAAGCGATAAGGCGCACGAAGTTCTGCACACGAGCTATAAGGACAGGAGCGTCCGCAAGTATTCGGACAATATCAAGAAGAAGAAAGGGAAAGGCTGATCTCCCGACCGCCAATATAAACTTTTATTATATTTAACTCTTCGTCAAGCACAATGATATCAGCGAGTTTTCCCGGCGTCAGCGACCCGACCGTGCCGTCTTCTCCGATGGCGCGCGCGTTACTTATGGTCGCGGCGGAAACGACTTCGCCGAGAGACAGGCCGCATCCTGCCGCGAAGCGTACGCCCTGCATGAGCGTGATGATCGACCCCGCGATCGTCCCGTCGAGAAGCGTCGACATCCCGTCCTTCACGATGATCGGCAGCCCTCCGAGTTCGTACTCCCCGTCCGGCAAACCGGTCGCGCGCACAGAATCGCTTATCATGCATACGCGGCCCGGAAACATTTTATAAACCGCCCTGATGACGGAGGGGTGCAGGTGGATCCCGTCGCAGATGATCTCGACGTAAGCGCGAGCGTCCATCGCGGCTCCGGCGATACCGGGGGCGCGGCTATGGAAAGGCTCCATAGCGTTGAAAAGATGAGTAACGTGAGAGGCTCCGAGAGCGAATGCCTGCGCCGCAGTATCGTAACCGGCCGTCGAATGAGCGAGGCTCACCTCGCATGTTTTCGAAACATCTTTTATAAAGTCCATGGCGCCGTTCAGCTCCGGCGCTACACTTACGAGTTTAATATTGTCATTCAACCTCGCGAACATCGCGATGTCCGGATCCAAAAGATGTTCGGCCTTGTGAGCCCCTCTTCTTTCGTAAGAGAGGAAGGGGCCTTCCAGATAGACCCCGAGACAGCGAGCGCCTCGTTATGGCCGCTCAAACGCAGCAATGTTTTTCACGGCAAGGGCGATTTGCTCTTCGGGCGCTGTGATCGTAGTAGCCAGAAAAGAGGTGATCCCGTTTCTTGCGTAAAAAAGCGACATTTCCCGCATATCTTCGGGGGTTGCTTCACTGAAATCATAGCCGACTACGCCGTGAGAGTGAATGTCGATAAGCCCCGGAATGATGTAAGAGCCCGGTTCTTCGCCTTCACAGGTTTCGACTTTTTCGATGGTCTCGCCGAACTCTATACTTCCTTTTTTGAATACGCCGCCGTCCGTTAGAATATTTCCGTGTTCAATAGGCATTTTTCCCTCCCGCTGTATTTATAGTTCAGGCAGGCTCGCGGCTACGACCGACTGTCCCAAACGCCGCGTTTTTTCATCCGGCACTATCAACTCGATCTGCGCTTCGGGATACTCGTCTTCAAGTACGCTGTCGGCTGTTTCCCCGATAATCGTCCCGCCCTCGCCGCTCATGACGCGGCCAAGCAAGAGAATGGCGTCTGTGCCGTATATATCTTTGTACAGCGGCGCCGTGTGCCCGAGGTAGCTTCCTATAGAACGGAATATCTTCGCGGCTCCCTCATGGCCGCCCGCCAGCAGCCCCTGTACCGCTTCGAGTTTTTGCGCGGGCGTTTCGTATCCGGCAAGCTCTATGCCCGCGGCTTTAGCGAGTTTGATGACCGCCTCCTGGCAGAAATATTGTACGGCAAGCCCGATGTCCTGCGTCCAGCTGTCTATAGCGGCCAGAGGAGAAGCGTCGACGGGCATAAAAGCGATCTCGCTGAGCCAATTCGCTATATAGCCGTTTGTATCTACGAAACCCCCCGCGACGCTTGTTCCCATAGCTATGCCCAGAATATTATTTTTGTTCAAGTTTATCGAACCGGTCAGCGCCGTTACGTCGCCGTCGTTAGCGACTTCTACGGGGATGCCCTCGCCTATTTCCCTTGCGGCGCGCACGTAAATATCGCGGACCTTCAAGTCATATAGTTCTTTCGGCACCATTTGAAACAACTGCGCTCCGAGCAAGCGGTTATTGGCAACTATACCTGCCGTAGAGATCCCGATCGCGTCTACGCGGGGCAGCTGCTCCATTCCGCTTTTCAGCGCGGCCACCAATTCGTTAAAGTGATAATCCGGATCGCTGTT
>Ga0123353_10019070_pt1 | contig 10177 bp, 10 predicted proteins | sample TergutLab28metaG_3_FD_92763 | JGI IMG/M metagenome (GOLD analysis project Ga0123353, IMG submission 92763) | Labiotermes labralis P3 segment gut microbial communities from Petit-Saut dam, French Guiana - Lab288 P3 | ecosystem: Host-associated > Arthropoda: Insects > Digestive system > Gut ...
ACTGTGTGTGTACTGCACAGAGTATAAAGGCACTCTGTGTTTACTGCGCTGTGTAGAATGGTACTGTGTGTGTATTTCACAGTGTAGAGTGGCACACTGTGTGTTGTGCACAGTCTAGAGATGCACAGTGTGTGTGTACTGCACAGTATAGGGACCAACTCTGTTTGTAGTGCACAGTCTAGAGAGTCATTGTATATGTATTTCAGAGTGTGGAGTAGTACTCTGTTTGTAATGCACAGTTTAGAGAGGTACTGTGTGTGTAATGCACAGTGTAGAAAGGTACTCTGTGTGTATTGCACAGTTTAGAGTGGTACTGTGTTTGTACTGCAGAGTGTAGCGAGTTAATGTGTCTGTAGTGCCCAGTGTAGGGAGGTATTGTGTGGGTACTGCACAGTGTAGTGATGTACTGTGTGTGTGATACACTGTGTAGAGAGGCACTGTTTGCGTACTGTACAGTGTAGAGAGCACTGGGTGTGTAATGCACAGCGAAGAGATGCAATGTGTGAGTAGTGCACAGTCTAGAGAGGCACTGTTTTTTGTGTACTTCACAGTGTAGAGAGCCACTCTGTTTGAAATGCACAGTCTAGAAGGGCATTTTGTGTTTGTACTTCAAATTGTAGAGAGGTACTCTGTGAGTAATCCAAAATGTAGAGAGTCAATGTGTGTGTACTGCACAGTGTAGAGTGGAAATGTGTGTGTACTGCTCAGTGTAGAGAGGCACTGTGTCTGTACTGAACAGTGTAGAGTGGTACTTTGTGTGTGCTGCACAGGTTAGAGAGGCAATGTGTGTGTAGTGTACAGTGTAGAAAGGCACTGTGTGTGTACTGCACAGTGTAGAGATGCACTGTGTGTGTATTTCACAGTCTAGAAATGCACTGTTTGTGTGTACTGCACAGTGTAGAGAAGTACTGTGTGTGTACTGCACTGTGTAGAGTGTTTCTGCTTGTGTGCTGCACGGTGTAGAACGGCATTCTGTGTGTCTGCACAGTGTAGAGAGGCACTGTGTGTGTACTGCAAGGTGTAGAAAGGCACTGTGTGTGTACTGTAAATTGTAGAGCGGCACTGAGTGTGTGTGTACTGCATAGAGTAGGGAGGTTCTGTATGTGTACTGCACAGTGTAGAAAGGTTCTGTGTGTTTACTGCACAGTGTAGAGATGTACTTTGTGTGTACTGCACACTGTAGAGAGGCACTCTGTTTTTACTGTACCGTGTAGAGATGCACTGTGTGTGTAATGCATAGTGTAGAGGTGTACTTTATGTGTACTGCACAGTGTAGAGAGGTTCTTTTTGTGTGCTGCACAGTATTGAGTGGTACTGTACGTGTACTGCACAGTGTAGACATGTTCTGTGTGTGTACTTCACAGTGTAGAGTGGTACTTTGTGTGTACTGCACAGTTTATAGAGGTACTGTGTGTGTACTGCACTGAGTAGATAGGAACTGTGTGTGTATTGGAGAGTGTTGAGAGGCACAGTGTGTTTACTGTACTGTGTAGTGGGGCAATGTGTTTGAAAGTTACTGTGTAGAGAGGCACTGTGTGTGTAGTGCATGGTCTAGAGAGGCTCTCTGTGTTTACTGCACTGTGTAGAGTGGCACTATGTGTGTACTGCACAGTCTGGAGAGGATTTGTTTGTGTACTGCACAGTGTAGAGAGGTACTGTGTGTGTACTGCACAGTGTAGAGAGGCACTGTGTAAGTACTGCGCTGTGAAGAGAGGTAATGTGTGTGTACATCACAGTGTAGAAAGGCACTGGGTGTGTAGTGCACAGTCTAGAGAAGCTCTCTGGGTGTGTTTACTGCACAGTGTAGAGAGCCACAGTGTTTGTACTGCACAGTCTAGTTGGGCATTGTGTGGGTATTTCACAGTGTAGAGAGGTACTATGTGTGTAATGCACAGTGTAGAGAGGTACTATGTGTATACTGTACAGTGTAGAGAGGTTTTCTGTGTGTGTACTTCACAGTGTAGAGTGGTACTGTGTGTGTACTGCAAATTGTAGAGAGGTACTGTGTGTGTACTTCAAAGTGTAGAGAGGTATTCTGTTTGTACTGCACAGTGTAGTGAGGTACTGTGTGTGAGCTGCACTGAATAGAGAGGCACTGTTTGTTTACTTTACTGTGTACATGGGCACTGTGTGTATACTGCACAGTGTAGAGAACCACTCTGTTTGTACTGCACAGTCTGGAGGGCATTGTGTGTGTAATTCACAGTGTAGAGAGGAAATCTGTGTGTACTGCACAGTGTAGAGAGGCACTGTGTGTGTACAGCACAATGTAGAGTGTTACTGTGTGTGTATTGCACAGTGTAGTTATGTACTTTGTGTGTGCTGCACATTGTACAGAAGTTCTATGAGTGTGCTGCACAGTGTAGAGAGGTAGTTTGTGTGTACTGCACAGTGTAGAGAGGTTCTGTGTGTGTACTGGACAGTGTAGAGAGGCACTGTATGTGTACTGCACAGTGTAGAGTGGCACTTAGTGTGTATTTTAGAGCGTAGAGATGATCTGTTTGTGTATTGCACAGTTTAGAGAGGCACAGTGTGTGTACTGTACAGTGTAGAGAGGCACTGAGTGTGAATTGCACAATCTAGAGGGGCACTATGTGAGTACTTCACAGTGTAGAGAGGCATTGTGTGTGTACTTTACAGTGTAGAGAGGCACTGTGTGTGTAATGCACAGTCTAACGTGGCATTGTGTAATTACTGCACAGTGTAAATTTGTATTTTGTGTGTACTGCACAGTGTACAGAGGTGCTGTGTGTGTACTGCACAGTGTAGAGGGGCACTGTGTATGTACTGCAGAGTGTAGAGTGTTACTTTTTGTGTGCTTCACAGCGTAGGGTGGCACTCTGTGTGTACTGTACAGTGTAGAGTGGCACTGTGTGTGTACGGCACAGTGTAGAGATGAACTGTGTGCGTATTGCACAGTCTAGAGAGGTACTGTGGGTGTGTACTGCACAGTGTAGGGAGGCACTCTGTGTGTACTGCACAGTCTAGAGAGGCATTGTGTGTGTACTGCACAGTGTAAAGAGTTACGGTGTGTGAACTGCACAGTTTAGAGGGGCACTTTGTGCGTATTGCACAGTGTAGAGAGGGACTGTGTGTCGGCTGCACAGTGTAGTGGGGCATTGTGTGTGTACTCTACAGTGTGGAGAGGTACTGTTTGTGTACAACACAGGGTAGAGTGTTACTGTGTGTGTAATGCAAAGTGTAGAGATGCACTCTTTGTGTACTGCACAGGTTTGAGAGGCACTGTTTGTGTACTGGACAGTCTAGAGAGACATTGTGTATGTACTGGAGAGTGAAGAGCGGTAATGTGTGTGTAATGCACATTGTAGATTGGTTCTGTGTGTGTGCAGCACAGTGTAGAGAGGTACTCTGTGTGTGCTGCACAGCGTAGAGAGGCACTGTGTGTGTACTGTACAGTGTAGAGAGGCTCTGTGAATATACTGCACAGTGTAGAGAATCACAGTGTGTATACTACACAATCTAGAGAGGCACTGTATGTGTGTACTGCACATTGTAGAGAGGCACTGTGTGTGTATTGCACAATGAAGAGAGGTACTGTGTGTGTACTGCACAGTGTAAAGTGCTACTGTGTGTGGACTGCATAGTGTAGAGAGGCACTCTGTGTGTCTGCACAGTGTAGAGATGAACTCTGGGTGTAAAGCACAGTGTAGATAGGCAATGGGTGTGTACTGTACAGTGTAGAGAGGCACTGTGTGTGTACGGCATAGTATAGAGAAGGTCTCTATGTGTACTGCACAGTGTAGTGAGGTACTTTGTCTGTGCTGCACAGTTTAGTGTGGTACTCTATGTGTACCGCACAGTGTAGAAAGGTAATGTGTGTGTACTGCACAGTGTAGAGAGGTACTGATTGTATGTACTACACAGTGAAGAGAGGTTGTGAGTGTGTATTGCACAGTGTAGAGAGGTACTCTGTGTGTACTACACAGTGGAGAGAGGCACTGTGTGTGTACTTCAAAGTGTAGAGGGGCACTGTGTGGGTAGTGCACAGTGTAGAGAGTTACTGTGTGTGTACTGCACAGTGTAGGGAAATATTTTGTGTGTACCGCACAGTGTAGATATGTACTTGTGTTTACTGCAGAGTGTAGAGGGGCACTGTGTCTGTACTGCACAGTTTAAAAGGCACCGTGTGTGTTCTGTACAGTGTAGACAGTTACTGTGTGTTTAATGTACAGTGTAGTGAGGCACTGTGTGTGTACTGCACAGTCTAGAGAGGCATTCTGTGTACTACAGAGTGTAGGGAGGCACTGTTTGTGTATTGCACAGTGTAGAGGTGTTCTTTGTGTGTGCTGCAGAGTGTAGAGAGGTACTGTGTGTGTGTTCTGCACAGTTTAGAGATGTACTGTGTGTGTACTGGACATTGTAGAGAGGCACTTTGTACGTACTGCACAGTGTAAAGAGGCAATGTTTGTGTACTGCATAGTGTGGAGAGCCATTGTGTGTATATCTTACAGTATAGAGAGGTACTGTGTGTGTACTTGACAGTCTAGAGCGGCATTGTTTGTGTACTGCACAGTGTAGAGTGGTACTGTGTGTGTAATGCACAGTATAGAATAGGTCTGTGTGTGTATTGCACAGTGTAGATAGGAACCGTGTGTGTAATGCACAGTGTAGAGAGGTACTGTGTTTGTACTGCACAGTGTAGAATAGTTCTGTGTATGTACTGCACAGTCTAGAGAAGCACTGTTTGTACTGCACAATGTAGAGTGGTACTGAATGTGTACTGCACAGTGTTGAGTGTTACTGTGTGTGTACTGCTCAGAGTAGAATTGTTCTGTGTGTGTACTGCACAGTGTAGGGAGTTACTGTGTGTGTACTGCACAGTGTAAAAGCTACTGTGTGTGTACTGCACAGTTTAGAGCGGTACTGTGTGATAACTTCACAGTCTAGAGTGGCACTGTGTGGGTAGTGCACAATGTAGAGGCTTACTTTGTGTGTACTTCACAGTATAGGTCTATATTTTGTGTGTATTGCACAGTGTAGTTACGTACTGTGTGTGTACTGCACAGTGTAGAGTGGCACTGTGTGTGTACTGCACAGTTTAGAGAGGCACCGTTTGTGTCCTCTACAGTGTAGACAGGTACTGTGTGTTTAATGTACAGTGTAGAGATACTCTTTGTGTGTACTGCACAGTCTAGAGAGGCATTCTGTGTGTATTACACAGTGTAGAGAAGCACTCTTTGTGTATTGCACAGTGTCGAGATGTTCTTTATGTGTGCTGCACAGTGTAGAGAGTTACTGTGTGTGATTCGCACAGTGTAGAGAGGTAATATGTGTGTACTGTACAGTGTAGAAAGGCCCTGTATGTGAACTGCACAGTGTAGAGAGGCACTCTGTCTGTATTGCACAGTGTAGAGAGGAACTGTGTGTGTACTGCACAGTGTAGAGAGGCAATGTGTGTGTACTGCACAGTGTAGAGAGCCACTGTTTATGTACTTTACAGTATAGAGATGCATTATGTGTGTACTGCACAGTCTAGAGCGGCATTTTGTGTGTACTGCACATTGTAGGCTGGTACTGTGTGTGAACTGCACAATGTAAATGGGCACTGTGTGTGTACTGCACAGTTTAGAGAGGTAATGTGTGTGAACTTCACAGACTAGACTCTCACTGTGTGTGTACTGCACAGTCTAGAGTGTTATTGTGTGTGTACTGCACAGTAGAGTGAGGCACGGTGTGTATATTTCACATTCTAGAGAGGCACTCTTTGTGTACTGCAAAGTGTACATTGGCAATGTGAATGTGCTGCACAGTGTAGATGGGTACTTTGTGTGTATTGCACAATGTAGAGAGGCACTCTGTGTGTACTGTACCGTGTAGAGAGGCACTTTTTGTGTACTGCACTGTGTTGTGGTGCTATGTATGTACACTGCACAGACTTGAGGGGCACTGTATGTTTTGTACTGCACAGTATAGACAGGAGCTATGTGTGTACTGCACAGTCTAGGGAGGCATTGTGTATGTTCTGCACAGTTTAGAGGGTCACTGTTTGAGTTCTGAACAGTGTAGGGAGGTACTGTCTGTACTGCACTTTGTACAGTGGAACTGTGTGTTTACTGCACAGTGTAGAGAGGTTCTGTGTGTGTACTGCACAGTCTAGAGAGGTAATGTGTGTGTACTGCACAGTGAAGAGAGGTACTGTGTGTGTACTGCACACTATAGAGTGGCACAGTGTGTGTAATGCACAGTGTAGAGTGGTACTGTGTGTTCACTGCACATTGTCGAGCGGTATTTTTGTGTACACCACAGTTTAGTGTGTTACGGTGTGTGTACTGCACAGTGTAGTATGTTACAGTGTGTGTACTGCACAGTGTAGAGAAGTACTGTGAGTGAACTGCACAGTTAATTGAGGTACTGTGTGTGTGCTGCACAGTTTAGTGAGGCACTCTGTGTGTAGTGTACAGTGTAGAGAGGCACTGTGTGTGTACTTCATAGTGTAGAGTGGTACTCTATGTGTATTGCACAGTGCAGAGAGGTTTTGTGTGTGTGCTGCACAGTGTAGAGGGGTACTGTATGTGTACTGCAAAGTGTAACGATGTACTGTGTGTGTACTGCACAGTGTAGAGAGGTACTCTGTGTGTACTGCACAGTGTAGAAAGGTTCTGTGTGTGTACTGAACAGTGTAGAGGGGCACTGTATGTACTGCACAGTGTAGAGAGTTACTGTATGTGTACTGAATAGCTTAGAGTGGCACTGAGTGAGTACTGCACAGTCTAGAGTGGTCCTGTGTGTGTACTGCACAGTGTAGAAAGGTACTGTGTGTGAACTGCACTGTGTAGAGTAGTACTGTGTGTATACAGCACGGCGTAGAGAGGTAATGTGTGTGTACTGCACAGTGTATTGTGGTACTGTGTGTGAGCTGCACAGTGTAGAGATTCACTCTGTGTGTACTGCACGGTGTAGAGTTGCACTGTATGTGTACTGCAATGTCTAAAGTGGCACTGTGTGTGTGTACTGCACAGTGTTGAGAGGCACTGTGTTTGAACCGCACAGTCTAGAGAGGCATTTTGAGTGTACTGCAAAGTGTAGAGGGTTACTGTGTGTGTAATGCACAGTGTAGAATGGTACTGCGTGTGTACTGCACAGTGTAGAGAGTTACTGTGTGTGTACTGCACAGTGTAGAGCGGCACTTTGTGTGTACTCTACATTGTGGACAGGGAATGTGTATGTAATGCATAGTGTAGATTAGTACACTATGTGCAATGCACAGTGAAGAGATGTACTGTGTTTGTGCTGCACAGTGTAGAGAGGAACTGTATGTGTACTGCACAGTGTAGAGAGGTACTGTGAGTGTAATGCACAGTGTAGAGTGTTACTTTGTGTGTACTGCACAGTGTTGTAGGGTTATGTGTGTGTATTGCACAGTGTAGAGGGGCACTGTGTGTACTGCACTCTGTAGAGTGTTACTGTATGTGTACTGAATAGTGTAGAGGGGCACCTTATTTGTACTGCACAGTCTAGAGAGGTACTGTGTGTACTGCACAGTGTAGCGGGGTACTGTTTTTGTATTGCACAGTGTAAAGTGTTACTGTGTGTGTATTGCACAGTGTAGAGAGGCACTGTGTGTACTGCACAGTGTAGAAAGTTACTGTGTGTGTGTAATTCACAGTGTAGAGAGGCAAATTGTGTGTACTGCACAGTATAGAGAGTTACTTTGTGTGTACTGCACAGTTTAGAGGGACACAGTTTGTGTACTGCACAGTGTAAAGTGTTACTGTGTGTGTACTGCACAGTGTTGAAATGTATTGTGTGTGTGTACTGCAAAGTGTATCGAGGCACTATGTGTTTACAGCACAGTGTAGAGAAGCACTGTGTGTACTGCTCAGTTTAGAGAGGCGCTTTGTTTGTACTGCACATTCCAGTGAAGCACTGTGTGTGTGTCCTGCACAGTGAATTGAGGTATTGTGTGTGTACTGCACAGTGTAGAGAGGAACTGTGTGTGTACTGCACTTTGTAGAGAGTTTCTGCGAGAGGACTGCACAGTGAAGAGTGGCATTGTGTTTGTCTGCACAGTGTAGAGAGGCACTGTGTGTGTACTGCAAGGTGTAGACAGGCACTGTGTGTTTACTGCACAGTGTAGAGATGTACTGTGTGTGTGTATTGCACAGTGTAGACAGGTACAGTGCGTGTACTGCACATTGTAGATGGGCACTGTGTGTGTACTGCACTGTGTAGAGAGTTACTGTGTGTTCTGCACAGTATTGTGAGTTACTGTGTGTGTACAGCACAGTCTAGAGACGCAATGTTTGTGTGTATTGCACAGTGAAGTGAGGCATTCTGTGAGTACTGCGCAGTGTAGAGAGGTACTGTGTGTGTACTACACTCTGTAGCGAGTTTCTGCGTGTGTACTGCACAGTGTAGGGGGGCACTGTGTGTATCTGCACAGTGTAGAGAAGCACTGTGTGTGTACTGCAAGGTGTAGAGAGGCACTGTGTTTGTGCTGCACATTCTAGAGGGGCACTTTGTGTGTGTACTGCAAAGTGTAGAGAGGCAATGTGTATGTATGCACAGTGTAGAGTGGTACTGTGTGTGTTCTGCACACTGTAGAGGGGCAATCTGTGTGTCTGCACAGTGTAGAGAGCACTCTGTGTGTACTTCACAGTGTAGAGAGGCACTGTGTGTGTAATCTACAGTGTAGAGAGGCACTGTGTGTGAACTTCATAGTGTAGAGAGGTACTGTATGTATACTGTACAGAGTAGTATGTTACTGTGTGTGTACTGCACAGTGTAGATTGGGTCTGAGTGTGTACTGGACAGTGAAGAGAGGCAATGTGTGTGTACTGCACAGTGTAGATTGGTACTGTGTTTTTACTTCACAATGTAGAGGGTTACATTGTGTTTACTGCACAGTGTAGAGAGGCACTGTGTGTGTACTGCACAGTGTAGAGAGACTCTGTGTGTACTGCACTGTGTAGAAAGATACTGTATGTATACTTCACAGTGTAGATAGGCACTTTGTGTGCACTGCACAGAATAGAGAGGTAATGTGTGTGTACTGCACAGTGTAGAGTGGTACTCTCTTTGTACTGCACAGTGTAGAGAGGCACTGTGTGTGTACTACACAGTGTAGTGAGGTACTGTGTGTACTGCACAGTGTAGAGAGTTACTTTGTGTGTACTGCACGGTCTAGAGAGGCACTGTTTTGGTTCTGCTAGTATAGAGTGGCACTGTATGCGTACTGCACAGTCTAGACAGGCACTGTGTGTGTATTGCACAGTATAGAGAGTTATTTTGTGTGTACTGCACAGTCTAGATTGTACTCTTGGTGTATGTCACAATCTAGAGAGGCACTGTGTGTGTACTGCACATTGTAGAGTGGCACCGTGTGTGTAATGTACAGTGTAGTGTGGCAATGTGTGTGTACTGCAAAGTTTAGAGAGGCACTGTTTGTGTACTGCACATTCTAGATAGGCATTGTGTGTGTACTGCACAGTGTATAGGTTCACTGTGTGTGTACTGCAAAGTGTAGAAAGGTTCTGTTTGTGTGCTGCAAAGTGTAGTGTGGTACTGTTTGTGTACTGCACAGTTTAGAGAGGTACTGTGTGTGTACTGCACGGTGTAGAGAAGTACTGTGTGTGTACTGGACAGTGTAGAGAGGCACAGTGTATGTCCTGCACAGTGTAGTGGGGCACTGTGTGTGAACTTTACAGTGTAAAAGGCACTGTGTGTGCAGTGCACAATACAGAGAGTTTCTCTGTGTGTATTGCACAGTGTAGAGGGGCACTGTGTGTGTACTGTACAGTGTAGAGTGGTACTGTTTGTGTACTGCAGAGTCTGGAGAGGCATTGTGTGTGTCCTGCACAGAGTAGATTGTTACTGTGTGTGTACTGCAAGGTGTAGAGTGGTACTGTGCGTGTACTGCACAGTGTAGAGAGGTACTGTATGTGTGCTTAGCAGTGTAGAGCGGTTCTGAGTGTCTACTGCACAGTGGAGTGATGAACTGTGTGTGTACTGCACAGTGTCGCGAGATAGAGTGTGTGGATTGCATAGTGTAGAGAGGTACTGTGGGTGTACTGTACCGTGTAGAGGGGCACTGTGTTTGTGATGCACAGTGTAGAGAGGCACTGTGTGGTTACTGCACAGTGTGGAGAGGTATTGTGTGTGTACTGCACAGTGTAGGGAGGTACTGTGTGTGTACTCTACAGTGTAGAGTGGCACT
>Ga0123353_10019071_pt1 | contig 10177 bp, 9 predicted proteins | sample TergutLab28metaG_3_FD_92763 | JGI IMG/M metagenome (GOLD analysis project Ga0123353, IMG submission 92763) | Labiotermes labralis P3 segment gut microbial communities from Petit-Saut dam, French Guiana - Lab288 P3 | ecosystem: Host-associated > Arthropoda: Insects > Digestive system > Gut ...
GTAAGAATTGCCTTTGAATGCGCTGCGCCGGGTGCGGATTGGAAACAACACGCTGAACTTATGGCTGCAGTCGAAATGCAAGCAAACGCATACTATTTCGTAAATTGGGTCTATGACGACAAGTTTCTGTCAAACTCCGCCGACACCAAGCGGTCGGTAAACGCAGCAATGCGCACAAAACCGTTGGCAGAAGAACTCATACTTGATTGGGCGGAAAAGTCCAATAAACATAAAAGTATGCTCATGGACGTATTAAGACTTTTCAGCAATAGCGACTTTTACACAGAAACCGCACAATACATGGATATATTTGAAAACGTCTATGACAAGCAAAAAGACAAGCCTATACCAGAACAAATAAGTTATGCCATGGAACGAACCGAATTATTGGCACAGTATTATAAAAATGCAGTGCGTCTAGGCGGCGCACTTGCCAAAATCTCTCCAGAACAGACGCACGCGTTGGAAGAATTTGGGCGCAACTTTGGTATCGCAGGTCAGATTGCGAACGACATTGCAGATTATACCGTTGTGCAATATGAAACTTTTGCGAAGCAATATAAAGACTCGTTCAGCGATTTCAAAAATAAAAAGATGACTCTGCCGCTGATTTTTGCACTCGCGCAAGCACAAGGTCGCAACAAGTCCGCGTTGAAAGAAATGTTGGAACAAGACACCATCAAAATAACAGACACCGACGAAGCGGAAGTTTATAACATTATGACAGACTGCGGAGCATTTGACACTTCCAGAAAATATGCGGTGAAGCACGCCAACTTTGCGAAAAGTGCCCTGCGGCAGTGTTTCGATAAAAATGCTCGCAAGTTCTTAAGCCAAGCAACCATTATGCCAAGATATAATAAATATTACGCATTGAATGAATAATACCGCCGTTTGCTTGCTTAATTAAGTACATCTAGCGTATAATATAAACATGAACAGCGAGCAACTCGTAGCATATTGGGTCAATTCGGCAAACGAAGATTTCATATCAATGAATGTTCTTTTCAAAAAGAAAAGATATGTTCACAGTTTGTTCTGGGGTCACCTTATGATTGAAAAAATGTTCAAGGCGTTATATGCTAAAACTCACACCGAAGCACCCGCTGCGCCCAAAGTTCACGATTTAACGTATCTCGCTAATAAATGTAAATTAGTACGCGATGACAAAATCGAAAGTTATTTGGAACTTGTTACAAGATTTAACATCGCAGGCAGATATGAAGATGAAAAACAACAGTTGTATAAGCTGTGCACTAAGGAATGGACAACTGAAAATATAAAGAAAATAAAGGAGTTAAAAGAATGGTTAAAAAAATTGATAACACAATAATTGATACAGTGAACAAGTACATTGAAGAAGTAAAAAAACATTATCATGTAAACTATGTCTTTTTGTTCGGTTCGTTTGCGAAAGGAAATGCACATGAAGATAGCGACATTGACGTTGCTATTATTTCACAAGATTTACAAGGTGAATGGGAAGAAACTTTGGGCTTTATGAAATTTCGCAGAAATATCGATGTGCGCATTGAACCCCATCCAATAACTATCGAAGATTACGAAACCAATGCCACAAGTCTTGTCCATGAAATCAAGCAACACGGCATTCAACTTTACGCGGCTTGATTGCAAAAATGTTGGACTATATTTTTTAACAAACCAAAAACCCTTTTAGCGCATTACTTTTTGGGGTTTTTAAGATTGCTTTTGCGCAGCCGATTTCTTCGATTTTGCCGTTGTGTATGAATGCTACAGTTTTTGCCACTCTTTTTACGAATTCGATTGAATGGGTGACTATGATTATCGTTATATCTTTGTCGATTTTGTTGTTTATTATGTCCACCAAGTTATTTACATTTTGGGGGTCAAGCGCCGCTGCTGGCTCGTCGACAAGCAAAATCTTTGGCTGTATGGCAAGTGCCCTTGCTATTGCTACGCGCTGTTTTTGCCCGCCCGACAAATGATTGGGATATGCGTTTTCCTTGTCCGCAAGATTAAGTTTTTCAAGTAGCGCCCTTGCCGTCTGCACAGCAGTTTCTTTGTCAATTTTGCGCACCATTACAAGGGGCAGAGTTATGTTTTGTAAAACGGTTTTGTTGGTAAATAAGTTATAGTTTTGAAAAACAAAGCCAATGTCTTTTAGCGTAACATTGTTTTCAAAAGTGATGTCGCCTGTGTCAAACTTTGCAAGCCCTGCGATAATTCTTAATAGTGTTGTCTTGCCGCTCCCCGAACCGCCTATTACGCACAGACGGTCGCCTTTCGCTACTTCAAGTTCAAAATCTTTTAAAACTATAAGGTCTTTGTATGATTTACTTAAATTACTTATCTTCACCATTGAACTGTACCGCCCCAGTCGCTTTTCTATGAACTTGAACACCAAAGACATTATTGATACAAGCACAATATAAACAACCGCAACAAAACAAAGCGGCATGAAATAAATAAAGGTATTTGACGAGATAATATTTGCCGCTTGCGTCATGTCAACAATGGCAATCCACCCCACAAGCGATGTCAGTTTCAATATCATTGTCAACTCGTTCCCTATTGACGGCAAGCAATTTTTTAGCCCCTGCGGCAGTATTATTTTGCGCATTGTCTGGCTATACGAAAAGCCCAGTGACCGCGCCGCGTCAATCTGACCTGTGTCAACACTGTCAATGCCGCCGCGAATAATCTCGGCAAAATATGCGGAAGTGCTTATACCTATAACAAGTATCGCCACAACAATGGCACTTGGAACAAAAATAAAAACGCTGAAATACCCCACAAGCAAAAGCACCACCAACGGAATTGCGCGAAAAACGTTAATGTATTGCCTAATAATAAATGCAACTCCTGCAAGTGCAGCACTGTTTTTACATCGATAAAGCGCCAACGCCAACAACATCCCCAAAGCAAACCCCAAAAGAGAGCCAAACACAGTAATAAGTAATGTGTTCCCTAAGCCCTCAAGATACAGTCTCCACCTATCGTTTTCAATGAAAACAGTGCGAAAATCGTTCCACATTTTTCTTACCTGCTTGCAAGTAACATCTCTATACCCAAACAAGGGTATACAACACAATCACTGCGACCTGCTAAAAAGTCTTTGAATGCCGTTTGAATCGTTGTGTACTCTAATAACCGCGTCTTGCTTGAAAGTGTTCCATCGTCAAGTTTATTTTGAATGTATATTGCACCAATGCCACTGGAAAGACCCGCGATTCTCTTGCCGTCAAGTTGAGCAAGCGTGTTCCAACTATTGCTTTCTCTTGAAATCACTTCAAGTTTCGGTCGCCAATAAACATTTGAAAATGCTAACACTTCTTCTCGCGCAGGGGTAATATATACACCGTCGCCTACCAATCTCCATTCGCTGCTTGACTGTGTGACCGCTTGAATAATGCCCCCGAAAACCGAGAACCTAACCTCTAATCTCATGCCAAGTTCCACAGCCGCAAATCTTGCAATATCGTAATTAAACCCTGCCGTAGTATTGTTTGCCCCAAGATAAGAAACTGGCGGCATAGCGTGGCTTGTATAAAAATAAATTGTATTGCCGCTGCTTGCGGGAGTTGGAACATCAAAAGATAATGTCGAAGTCCTGCCAACAGATAAGTCAGTATGATGTTTTACAAGTTCCGCAATTTTTTCTTCGCCCAAATCCTCAAGAACCTTGTTAATAGCCCCGAGCAAAGTATCCCGATAAGGAACGTCTTTTCCAACCGAGAACGCCATTTGGTCACTCGGATAATTTTCAAGCACCAAAGACACAATCGGACCTTGGTATGTCCTGTCAGCGCTGGCGGCTACCGTTCCCCATGAAATGCCAACGATAAGCACCGCAGCAATCACAAGCGCACTTGCAACAGAAATAAGCCTTTTCATTTTTGTCGTCATTTTAATACCCCTTTTGAAAATAATGTACCGATATATTACACAAAGTCTGCATTAAGTTAAAGTCCGAAAAACTTATTGACCCATTAAGTTTCACTTGATATACTAAAGTCATGAACTTGAAGAACATAAATTGGAACTTGTACAAATCGTTTATCGCGGTATACGAAACGCGGAACTTTAACCGTGCCGCCGAGATTTTGGGTATCTCGCATTCCGCGGTTTGGCAAAACATCAAAAGTCTTGGCGACCAACTTGGACTTGCGCTCTTTGTATCCAACCGCAAAGGGGTCATCCCAACCGCAGATGCAAACAATCTATACCCCACCGCCAAACAAGCAACCGAATTGCTTATTGAAATGGAAAACAATTCGCAAGAATTCAACAGCGAAAGCGAGGCGCTTATTAAAATCGGATTAACTATTCCAAATATCGAATATTGGATTTTGGATTATTTAAAAGAGTTCTGCACCAAATACCCAAAAGTCGGACTTGAATTTTATCGGCGCGATATTATGGAGTTACTTGGCAACGGCAAGTTAGATTTCGTTATTGAAATGGCTAGCGTAGTTAATAATGCAGATTGCAAAACAATCAACTTGTTCAAATTAAGTCATGCCTTTATTGCCTCACGCGGATTTCTTGAAAAACATGGGCTTACACAAAAAATATCTCAAGCGGACTTTTTACGCCTGCCAATGATTTCATTCCACGCGCGCGCAGAATTCTTTAAACAAGCCAAAATAAAACCCGAACCCAAATTCATAATAAAAACCGACTCTGCAATTATAAATCACTTCATGACGAAAAATTCAATGGGTATCGGATATTATGCAAAAGAAACACTCGGAAAAATGAACGACCCCGACCTTGTCGAAGTCCACGTCGAAAACATCCACTTCCCCGCCCTGGAAGTAGTCTGCGGCTACAACAGCCTCTCCCGCCCAGCGCGAGCATTTGTGAATGGATTGATAAACTTCTGTAAAAATGATTGAAAATCGTTTGACTAAATTTTCAAGCGTGTATATATTGAGGTGTATTCATAAAGGGGGATAAAACATATGATGCATAAACATTGGTATCGGATATTTTACATTATGTTCTGTGCTGCAGGCGTGGCATTGTATATTGCAATGTTTGCGGTAATGCCTGGGAGTGTTCCGCTGACGTTTTCGTTGTTCTGCTTCTTGTTCGCACCGCTGGTGTTCTTTATGGGGTGCATTGCCTACAACGCAATGAAGTTCAGTCCAAAGACTGACAAAGCCGCAAACTGGATGCAATTGGCAACTGGCGCGCTTGTCACCATACTGTTCGGAATCGGAGCGCATGCGGTTTACAAGGACAGCGGTTTGGCCGAGACAATAATGCGGCTGGGCTGGAATGGCAACCCCGAAACGGCATATCTTGCCTCAAGCATTTGGTATTCACGCGTCCTTGTATCCGTTGCATTTATAGGTCAACTTATTGTATTCGGTTTAATGCCACTTCTTAAAGGAGTAAGCAAAACACTTTTCGCCACCGCGGAAGACGATAACAACATACCGCTCTCCCCCCGCACAAAAAAAGAAAAACCCGCTAAAGAGCAACCTGCCCAAGCAGCACCTACAAGCGTAGCCGTACAACCACCCGCACCGACAAAGGCAACGCCAAAAGCAGCAGCACCAAAAACACCTACACCTGCGGCCCCCGTATCGGCAGCAACTCCAAAGGCAGCACCCACTCCAAGAGCCCCGAAGCCCAAGTAGCAGATAGCAACTAGCAATTAATGACTTAAAACAAAACTCGGCGCGTCGCCGAGTTTTTTCATTCATTATTCACTGTTCATTTTTCATTTCGCGAAGCGATTATACTGTGGATGCTTCTCCGCCACTGCCGCGGCTTTGACCATGAACTCTACGCATTGGACCGGATATTTACCTACTGTGGTTTCACCGCTTAACATAAGATGTGTTGCTCCGTCCCAAACGGCGTTGGCTACGTCGCTGGCTTCTGCACGTGTTGGGCTTGGTTTTTCCGTCATGCTTTCTAACATCTCGGTTGCACAAATAATCATCTTGCCTGCATCACGGAAAGCGCGAATAACCTGCTTTTGCAGGGGCGCAAGATTCTCTAATCCAACATCTGTTCCAAGACCGCCGCGCGCGAACATATGACCATCACTTAACTCAACTATTCTGTCAAGGTTGCTTATGCCGATTCTGCTCTCGATTTTTGATATTATCTTGATTTTCTCGCCACCATTTTCGTCAAGCCACTTCCGCAAATCAAGAATGTCCTGAGGTCTGCTGACCTCGGATGCTGCAATCATATCTACACCGACTTCTACTCCCATTTTAAAATCAATTATGTCATATGGTGCAATAAAAGGTAATTGTAAATCATATCCGGGCGCAGCCAAACTTTTATGATTTTTTAATACACCGCCGGCATCCACCTTTGCGGTTATGACGTTGTCCTTAATTTCCGTAATAGTCATTTTTACATGACCGTCATTAAGCGCCAACTGTGACCCCTTTTTCACAATTCTTAACATTTTTTCATAGGGCACATAAACACCGTCAACTGTGCCTAACAAGTCTTTATGCTCATCGCCAAAATAAAACTTGAATGTTTGACCTGCAACCACATCAACTTTTGGGTCTTTAAATTTTCCTATTCTGACATCTGGTCCTTGCGTATCAAGCATAACCAAAACATCGGCTTTAAGTTTTTTCCGCAATGCCTGCACCCGCCTCATCCGCTCCGCCGTACCTTCAATAGTACCGTGACACATATTGAACCGCGCAATATTCATACCCGCCTTTATAAGTTTTTCAAGCATCTCCTCTGAATCCGACGCCGGCCCTATTGTGCAAACTATTTTTGTTTTCATGTTTCCCACTCTTCTCCTTGGTGTTCTTCAACACTAATTCTCAAAGTACAAAACTGCTTTGACTTTGTCAAGAAGTTTAATATACAATAAGGTATGATTCTTTATAATACTCTCTCGCGCAAAAAAGAGCCCTTCACGCCGCTCGATGGTAAAACCGCGCGCATTTACTCTTGCGGCCCGACAGTTTACAACACCGCACACATCGGGAACATGCGCCCATATGTTTTCGCGGACATCTTGAAAAAGTCTATCGAGTTCGCAGGCTTTTCCGTCCATGACGTAATGAATACCACCGATGTCGGGCATCTTGTCACTGACGCAGACGATGGCGAAGACAAGGTTGAAACTGCTGCCCGTAAAGCCGGTACTACCCCGCAGCAAATCGCACAAAAGTACACCAACCAATTTTTTGCGGACTGTGAAAAATTGAATATTCGCCGCCCAAAAATCGTAGCACCGGCAACAGAATATATCCAAGAGATGATTGGTTTCGTTAAAGCTCTCGAGCAAAAAGGTCTCACCTACACCACAAGTGACGGTGTGTATTTCGACAGTTCCAGGTTCCCTGATTACACACGCCTATCCGGTAAATCTCTTGAAGGCAATCGTGCGGGTGAACGTGTCGATATGGGAGAAAAACGCAATGCAAATGACTTTGCATTATGGAAGTTTGTAAACGACAACGCAATGCAAAAGTGGGGATACCATAACCGCTGGGGATGCCCCGGATGGCACATTGAATGCTCCGCGATTGCCATGAAGGAGTTAGGCGAAACCTTTGATATTCACACCGGCGGCATCGACCATATTCCCATACACCATACAAATGAAATAGCGCAAACGGAAAGCCTTACCGGCAAGCCAATGGCGCAGTTTTGGATGCATAACGAGTTTATAACAATAGACGGCGGTAAAATGAGCAAATCACTTGGCAACATTTATACCCTCGCAGATATTGAATCCCGCGGATTCTCCCCAATGGCTTTGCGTTACTATTATCTTCTGTCTCATTACCGTTCTATTTTGAACTTTACATGGGACGGCTTGCAAGCAGCGCAATGTGCTTATAATAACCTAGTGGCACAACTTGCCAAGCACGCACCTAACCTTGGGATTGCCGCGGCTACGCCCGCCGAACTCAATGACAATATCGATGCGGTCGCGGCTCCTTCCGTCATTGCGAGCAGCGCGAAGCAATCCCACGGCGCAAGCGAGAATCCCCTACTCGACGACCTCAATACTCCAAAAGTATTGGCCGCAATATGGGACCTGGTCAAACAACCCGCATCCTCTTCTATATATAAGCACATTATTGAACTTGACACAGTCCTTTCTCTTGACCTAGAAAGCGCAGTCCAAAAACACCTCATCCCGGTTCCGACCGAAATCTCCGCGGAAATAATTATACTTGCTGTACAGCGCGACAAAGCAAAAAAAGACCGCGACTATGCCCTTGCCGATAAACTGCGCGGCGAAATCGCACAAGCCGGATTCGAAATCAAAGACACAAAAGACGGCTATTTGTTGACAAAAGCGTCAAAATAGCACATACTGTTTTCCCAATATGGGGACGCCATGGAAAAAGTACAAAAATATCAGCCAGGCTGAATATCGCGGCATAAAAATGCCCGCATCACGCGGCGGTAATTTTGTCAGCGGCACACACGAGGCAACTTATGCAGCCATCCGTTTGGCCCTTGAAGAGGCCGCAGTTTTCCCAAATAACGTGTTTAGTGTAAATGACCTTTTTGATTTCCTTGAATGGGAAAAGAACTATGAAGGCAAGCCCCGTGCGTGGTTCGCTTTTGAAGTTAAGCAAGGCGACGGTTTTACCGTCCAAGACCTTCGTTATATCCCAAACCCACTTTATAGTTTTGACGACTTTGCCGTTAATGTTTATGATATTGCCAAAATCGGGACTTTTGACGAATTCAAACGCGACATCGTTTATCACGCGAATAAAGAACCCCACATTACATTCGCGCCTTATTTCCGCGAAGGCTTCCGCCTTATACATCCGCCGTATTGGCCCTATGGATTTAAGCGTGGCCCGCATGGATACTTTACACCGGACAAACCGACAAGCACCCAATTCTTATTAAATCAAGAAGCACAAAAAAGATTGTCAGAAGAAACCGGCCGCGATTTATGAACTAATTATTACTTGCATCTATTTGCATTTGTAACTCGTCCATTGCGGTCTTTAAACCAAGCAACGCGGCCTTGACCTCGGACTCGTCAAATTTGTTGCGCGAAGCAGCTTTTGACGCACCGCTTTTGCCGCCGGGCGCAGCAGTGTCCGCACTACCCTGGTTACCGGATGCATCATACTCATCGCGCATGCGCTCATACTCCATTTGCTCAAGTTTATGTTGCAAGGTATCATATTGCTTCTTTAAACTTTCTTTTTCACGGCGAAGTTCGGTTGTGCTTTTTTGAACCGTTTGAGTAGAATGAACACTTTCTTCACGGGAAACATGCTCTACAGTTTGCACTTCTCGCGTAGTTATGGTTGCCTTTGTGGCTTCGGCATGCTGCGATGCAAGCTCGTCCATGTGGTGCGCCGTTTCTTCCGTGGAGTGCATCGCCGCACGTGTTTGTGCCAAATACGAAGCATCACGCCCTTCAACCATAGTATCGGATTTATGTTCGGCCTGCATTCGTTGTTTTTCAATTTTTGCGCCTAGCTCGGTAATCTTTTCGTTTTTCTTGTCAATTTGCGCCTGTACAGTTGCCGCACGGCGCGCCGTTGTATTCGAAGTTGTTTCTCGCGCCGGTTTAACAGCCGCTGCACGTTCACGCTTTGATTGCTTTTGTACTTCCGGTCCAAGTTGCGCCTCCGGCTCGGGTTGTGGAACATCCCGCTGGGCAACGTATTTTTCTTCCGCAATAGATGTCGACACAGAAGCCACAGGCTCTGTAAGTTTGGCCTCTTCTCTTTTTATACTCTGTTCTACTTTTTCTAACTTTTTTTCCAGCGCGATTTGTCTTTCCGTTTGTTTTAATTTTTTTTCTAATATCATTTCTTTCTTGCTTTTTTCTTCGCCGCCTTCTGTAATCTCTGCTGAAGCGCAGCAATTACAACGGCATCTGTTCAGTGCCCAGAACAATCCCTCTATCAAGTATACCATAAGAATAAACACGAACGGCAAAGCTATCGCGGCAACCGGCAGTGAACTTATTATCACACCCGACCCCAATGTTAAAAATGCAAGGCCCGCAAATAACCACGCCACAAAAAACATTATCCACCTTCGTAACAGATTAATATGCATAATTTGGCAGCAACATTTCTGACGCTTCCTGCGGTCTGAAATAAAAATCGCCATACTTATCTGAAGAACTAAAATTGCAGCCAACAAACATATTGCAATTATTACAAGCACATCCGGATTTTTAATTATCCCGCCCAGCCAATCA
>Ga0123353_10019072_pt1 | contig 10177 bp, 5 predicted proteins | sample TergutLab28metaG_3_FD_92763 | JGI IMG/M metagenome (GOLD analysis project Ga0123353, IMG submission 92763) | Labiotermes labralis P3 segment gut microbial communities from Petit-Saut dam, French Guiana - Lab288 P3 | ecosystem: Host-associated > Arthropoda: Insects > Digestive system > Gut ...
AACTGCATTTTGAAGAGAAAAGAACGGAGAGTATATACCGTGTTTAAAATATTCAGTACCTATATTTGTTGAATAAATATATAAAATGCAACTTTAGAGGTTAGCGGTGCGGTACGACCACTACAGTTGACATCAGGCGTCAAAAGGTTAATGGATTTTTAAAAGTGTGTTGTGTAAAAGATGCTGTAATTTTCTGATATGTCAGGAATCATTGATAGATGAATGAATGATTCAATAAGTACGGAGAATTGGTTGAATGACGGTTACAGGGCAAAGGGAATATACTTCCATACGTGGCAGCCCCAATGCCTCTATGTCCACCACAAATCCCACGTGGTCTGATATGAAACCAAACCCGGTCCTCCGGTAGAAACAGACTGGAGATTGACAACATGAACTGTGGAAGGATCCAGCGATGGTGTGAAATTCGTACCAAGTTTGATACAATAAATACTCAGCTGATTCAAAAGTCATGAAGGGGGACACGCGTACTGACGGCCGACATATATTCGGACACAGCGCTCATGTATTTTAATAAGAGGAAAAGTAAACTAAATAAATAAAACAGTCTACGTAAGAGCGACTTAAAATGACCCAGCCGCAAATTGGATCTCCAGAAGTTTCCCGAAACGAACACATTCGCCGCGACGATGAAGTACGGTTTCAGCTCCAAGTATTCTTCGCTGTTCTTTCTCAGACATGCGCACGTGTTACAGATTTTAAAGTTTTATGTGTTCAGCCAAAGAAACAGACAAGCATTGGAACATGTTTGTTGCCATCTTGACAAGTTGGAATTGAGTTACAGCTCCTGAGTGATGGGAAGCCTGACGTGATCTTTGTACACAGTCAGACAGATAGAAAAAAGGGGTGCTAAGACACCCACCCTACAGGTTCCTTGGAGCTCGAGGGTTGGTTTCTATTCTGTCTCGTTTCTCCCATTCTTTATTACTTCTTTCGCATACTTTTCTTCCTACCTTCCCTCTCTTCCATCTTTTCCCCATTTTTGTTTCCTTTCCCACTATTTATTTATCTACTTATTTATTGTGGAAAGCAACTATCAGCTTCGCCACGTCTGTCTGTCCGTTCCTCAGCATGGAACAACACGGCTCCCACTAGACTGATTTTCATGAAATTTAATATCTGAATATTTTTCGACAAATACGTTGAGAAAATTCGAGTTTCATTACAATCTGAAAAGACAACAGATACACCAGCTGAAGACCTACGTACATTTGGCAATATTTCGCTGAATTCTTCTTACAATGAGAAATGTTTCAGGAAAGTTTTACAGAAAATCGAAACGAACAATTTATGTTCAATAACGTTTGCACCGAAAATCGTGCCGTTTATGGGATAAAAATGTAAAAATACTGTACATCAGGACATGCCACAGATGAGAATACAATGCGACGCACGCGCTCTCCATGCTGGATAATTAAGGCTACAGACACACACTTAGAATATGTAAAATTTATTGCTTTTCTACGGCAAAAATGATTAGACAAACGCGCCTCAACATTACGTCACAGTACATTGTCTCTCTCTCTCTTTATTAACTGCCTAATTTCTTTCTTACATTTCACGCTATCTTACGTCATCATGTTTGCCTTTCTTGTTTACTTTATGTACGCTCTTCCAGCCATGTTCTAACAAATTAACCAGCAAGTTACTCGAACCTGGGACCTCCAGCAAGCATAATCCCACGCTGCCTGGTTCGATATGCAAATGAATTGGTCGTGTTATTCCGCTGGGTCGTTAGTTGGGCCGTGCGACCGCGAGATAGCGCTAATTTAAAAACGTGGCGACAGTATAACATCATTAGCTGTACATTTTACAGCACTCGGTCCGGACGCCCCATCGGGCGACAACGTGTGTGCAGTTCGCCGGCGATGTGCCCGACTTCAAACTGCATCAAAAAAAAAAAACTGCTAGGCTTCTCAACAGCTACTTAACATTCATGGAACCAGGACGTTCCTCTCCGTGTCAACAAAATCACACCAACGTACACTTAAATGAGTCATTTTAATCCAATCCACACAGATCCCGTTGGCCGTTCGGCCTAAGGCGCAGGCCTGCGGCCGCTCTGTTGCTGGTATCGATGGTTCGAATCCCGATGAGGGAATGTATGTTCTCTTGTGTTTGTTGTGTGGGTAGAGATCCATGTGACGAGCTGATCACTCGTACAGAGGATCCCTACTGGGTGTGTATCTGATTATATGTGATCCAGAAACATCAACAATGAGGCATTCTAAGCCCAATTTGCGCTATTATGTCACAGAAAAAAGTTATCTTCACTTGACTGCTTAGGTCTCCCAAAAAGTAACTTCCCTTCTGGTTTTGAAACCACTGTCATGTTTCCTCGTGTGATCTCCCCCATAATCGCTGCCCCGTTTTCTCGTACTATTTGATTTGATCGCCCCAGTACTGTTTGTTGAAGTACCGCTCAGGGTGACAGCATAGTTCATGACGTCTATTGATTCTACAGCTCGACGCTGGCGTTGTGTGTCGGGATTATGTATGTATGTATGTGTGTGTGTATGTATGTGTGTATGTATGTATGTGCATGTATGTACGTATTTATGTATGTATTATGTATATATGTATGCATTATGTATGTATGTATGTATTATGTGTGTATGTATGTATGTATTATGTGTGTATGTATGTATGTATGTGTGTATGTATTATGTATGTACGAGTATGTGTATGTATATATATGTGTGTGTGTGTGTATGTATGTATGTATTATGTATGTATGTATGTATTGTGTATGTATGTATTATGTATGTGTGTATGTATGAGGACAAAGATCTGAGGGAACTGTATGGGCCTAAGAAAAAGGAAGCAAGGAGAGCGAGGGGAACACTGCGTATTGAGAAGGGTCCATGGCACTTCATCTTTACCCCATGTTGACAGCCTGTAATCAGAGAGGTTTCTATTTGTGGGGCATGCAGCACTTATACATACAGCATACATCATGGTGTATAAACCTCATGGAAATAGGCCTACACAGCCGTAAACTGGAATGCTGAGATGGTTCCCAAGACTCCAAGTTGCTACTGCGTGTTTCTCATGTAGCCCTCCCGACTTCAATTTCTTAGATCCTTATTTCATATTTATGTACATGCATAATAACCACTGCCACCGGGCTACAGCCCATTTGCAGTTAAATATATTATAATATTAAATAAGATTTTAGACAATATATTATGAAAATGAGGCAATTTCTTGATCAGCTGGTAGAACTATGGAGTTCCACGGAAAACCACGCACTGTTAATATTCAGGTGAGCTGACTAAACAGCCCATAAAAACATCTACTGATTAACGAATGAATTAGTGAATCAGTCGTTCGATATGCGAATCTGTCTCAAATTATGTTCGTGTGTACTTTGCTTTTGTTTGGTTGGGTTAGGTGCTCATGGTTTGTGTTCCCTTTCTGCATTATTTTTCTTTCTATGGTGCTGCACCCCAACGTGTGCCATGGCCTCCTCATTCTTGAGGATTCTCGGTCACACACAGACACACCACATTCCGTAGCACTCCTCTGGACAAGGGATCGGCCCGTCGCAGAGACCTCTGTCTGAAAACACACAACAATCATAACAGAAAGACATCCATGTCTCCAGTGGGATTCGAACCCACAATCTCAGCAGACGAGCGGCGGTAGACATAAGCCTTATTCCGCGCGGCCACTGGGACCGGCCTTTCTGCGTTCATAGGCCGATTTCAGCACTTCTGAACATACAGTAAAGCCCAATTAAGGTCCATAGTTGTGCTGTTAATTGTAGAAAAATTAGCAGGCATGGCGGAACAACAAAATGGCGGCTTGAGAATGTACAGAAGGTACACGAGGACGAGCTGGGGGGCCCACGCACCTCCCTATTCAAAAAGTACCGGTTGGTTTCAGTATGCAAAGCGACAGTGGTTTGCAGGTAATCACTTATTTCCATCTACTGCTGAGGTTAAGAATGGGTGACGCTATACTTCCACTCCCCCCATACGGCTTCGTGGCGCGGATAGGTACATAACGTCTGAACTTTATTTACGTTCCAATCCTTAAGCATATTCTGTGTGTGAGTCAGATTTAACTGGCCCTAAGTGGTCAAGATGGTGTGGATAATGTGTAGTGGTCAGTATGATAATTAAATATCTTACAATAAGACGCGCTCCTTAGGCAGGATTGGTTACTGTGGTCACTGTATTTATTGTGGTCACTGTAGTTACTGTGGTTATTGTCGTTACTGTTGTTACCGTGGTTACTGTGGTATTGTCGCTACTGTTACCGTTGTTACTGTAGTTACTGTGGTTACTGTAGATTCTGTGGTCACTGTGACTACTGTGGTTTCTGTCCGGCGTCCTAGTCCGGACTGCTGCACTCGCTCAGTCTCTGTATACACTGCATTATCAGTCTATCTGAAGAACGCACCGATAAGGAGAAATCCGATCGGACTCTCTCACAGCTGCTACGTCACTAAAGTAGATCTCCTGTGTTTTCGGCCGTATCTACAAGCAAAAAAAATAAATAAATAAAACTATATTTATGCAGTCTGAATTGTGCACGTTGAAAGAAAAGTGGCGGTTCTTATTCTCTTTAGACACTTCCTTCACGCTGAAGGGATTACAGAGATAACTAAAACTCTGTTTCGGTGTATCGGGTGGCTACTCTTTTCTGGTGCGGACGGTACACCAGTGTTATTAGCATAACCCACCATGAAGCCCCCTTATCTTTGTCACTCAGCACAGAGGAGTGGACGTAGCAGCTGAATTCATCTCAAGAGTGATCCGCTTAGCAACGAACAAACTGGACAGACAGACAGACAGACAGTTCTCAGTCTCCACTGCTCTCATCTGCGGTTTCCCCCCCTCCCCTTTTTTTTCATGTTCTTTATGTTCGTATATCATAAGTGGAGATCTTTGCCGGAGCTTCTGCATAATTTCACTACCTAAAATATTAACCACCCATTTGTAACGTGCCCAGTACTAACGCCGAGCTCCAGACTGTCTATTCTGACGACTGTCCTGGTTTACTTCAGCGTCTCCAGGAAAGTGTTGGGATATCGTTTTCAAATTTGACCGCCGATTTTTGCAGGTAAATTTCATTACTTCTTACAGACGACTGTAGTGTTGTTGCACTAACCAACCATTTTATGAAGTACAAAACAATACATTTTATTTTCTCCACAAAAACTGATCCTCTCTTTAAGACAAACCAAAAGTGCGGACAGAAACCTCTAGACGCTTTCAAAATTTCTCCAGCAAATACCACTGTATCACCTTCAAGAAACAGTCTTTTCTGGTTGGTGATTTTTGTCGCTTTTCTCAGACACTCCTATCAATTAGCGACATGGCGTCTTGGAAGATCAGGACGGTTTCCTATCAAGCGGTTTCCACATCAAACGAAATATGAACACCCTCACAGTACTGCGGAATTCGGCATACGTTAAATTCACTCTCTCAAATGTAAAGGTAAAGGTAAAAGCATAACTGTCTCGGCGCGTAGATCGAACGCGTATATGGCAACAGAGGCATAGCTGCACTGACTCTTACCTTTGGCACCGGATGGAAGTTAGTGTACAACTTTAAGTAATGTCCACATTTTCTCCTCGACACCCTGCTTCCAAACACCCCAAATATACACCGGGGTGCTGATAAGTCCTTAGCCCGACCAGGAAGGAAACAAGCTCGGAAGCATGTCAGGGACGCGCGCGATTTCAACAACATCGAGACGCGAGCTGTCATCAAGTTTTTTTTTATTGCAAGGCAAGACGCCGAAGGAAATTCACGCTATTCTGACAGAAACATAAGCTTGTTTCCTTCCTGGTCGGGCTAAGGACTTATCAGCATACCTGTACAGGGTAAAACAGCAAGTGCAATATCTACACCAAAAAAAAAAGAAGAATATCAAATACTCAGCAGTAATTTAACAACATTTTTCTCCAACATCAATTTGACAACACAAACAAAAGCCACGACGCCAAATGGCATAAACCCGCCTATTGTGAAGAACCTACATCCATCCTAATCCTTACGAAATATAGCCTATACTGTGGAATAAATCGGATAGTGTTTACGATTCGTTTTATGTCCGTGCAGAACGAGATATATCGGACGTGACAGTGAACATGTTGTAAACCGATTTATTTGTGAACACTGCCGCCATCTAACCTGGCTGTTAAAGGCTTTGGTTTGCGGGAAGGCAGTCTGTTCGTATGTATGGCAGATACGTGTTGGAGAAATTACTTGACCTGGAATGAGAGTTCTGGTTCACAGGAATCGATTATAATCATCATCATCATCATCATCATCATCACAATCATCATCATCGTCGTCGTCATATTTTCATCATTATAACGAAATAATTCGCTTGGAAAGACAAGTTACAGTATATCTTAATATATTTAATTTATTTGAATTATACTGACCTATTTTTTGGCAACCATTCCCGTTTCGTTACAATCTAATAAATAAAGTAATAATATAGTATAACACAAATTTAATACATATAATTTTTAATAATTTACAGTGACATGTTTCGACTCTTAAAAGCCATCTTCAGGCTAAATATAAAGATATATATATATATATATATATTACAATGCCAATCATCTTTAACCCTACTATATAACATGAAAATTTTTAAGTTCAATGTATTAACAAATTTTATCACAACTCATACTTTATTTTAATAATAACCTGCCAATAATTTAAAACTTTATGTAAACGAGATCTCTTCCACTTTATGGCATTGTATTAAACATACTGCTTCATATTCAGCCTGAAGATTGCCTTTAAACGCCCAAACATGTCGCTGCAAATTATTTAATCTGATAATGAAGTGTTCTGATAGACCCCAGTTAACCAGTACTGCATTTATTACAGTGACCTGCATTGTTTTTAAAAGCGAAACAAATAGCGAACTGGCCGCGTAGTGTAAGAGTTTAGGCACGATCGGTCTGTCATTTCCTGCTGACTGTCAATTCATGAGTTCGAAGTTTTGGTAACTTAAAATAAACCAGTTCCAACATGTCAGTATTTCAGAGTACACGAAATTAGTGTGGGCTAGTTTTTTTTTTTGTGGGGAGGGGGAGGGGAGGGGAGGGGGGTTGCGTAGGAAAGGTTACGTTAAGTTTTTGAAAATCCACAGCCTGATGAGCCCCACCCGAAGACCATCGGACCCCAGCTAACAGCAGCTGTGCATGTCCGGGTACGCGCCTGCCCGTGGTCAAATGCTCTAGGGTCTAGGTAAATTAGGTTAAGACAACTGTGTGATTATGTAAGCACGCGTGCCCGTGCAGTTGTGTACGTAATGGCCGGTAGTTTTTCCTCGGAGTCCTGCATACGGCAGGTGAAAAGCTATGTAAACATACCGCTCGGCGCAGTACATTTTGTCGTGAGAGCTTAATTATGCTGTGGCCGATGTCTCTGCTTGCCTGTCACGTCCCACTGGACACGCGTGAAAATGCCACACGCGTAATCCCTAGTGCCTGGGTAAAACCTACCAATTTTCTTTTATTCCTACCTTACGTGCCCTAGACGGTAAGGGAAGTCCATATGAAAAGACGATATACGATTTTTGTTTGAGTTTTTGGGTACATCGAGCATATGGTGAATGCTTCAATATCCACCGTGTTGCCGAATGAAACTGCGTGTACTCACACATTCACTCCAATCACATACTCGCCGTCTTTTTTGTAAGTTATGCCGTACCTCATAAATTATTACTGTAGGGTCTGACGTACCGCGGAGGAATGGCTAAGCAAGAGTAGAGCTGTGGGGTTAACCATAATCAAGGTGACTGAAATGCGTAAATAAACGGTTGAATAAAATAGAGTAGAAGTAACGGAAAGATAAGGAAGCGAGATTGAATATATAGAAACAGATCGTGATTGAAGTGGTGGCAGTAACCTGCGTCACGACGCACTGACTCCTGTTCGGACCGCACAGCCAGAAGGATTTCAATTGAGTCGCAGTGCTGATTTATTCAGCAGCTACACTGACTTAGGATTTCATAATTCCTAATCTTTTCTGAAATTGGATCTCACAACGTGACCAAATTATTCATGGAGACCTTGCTTTATATATATATCGCATGCACCATGCGACTTGCGCAGCAAGACAGCGTTGCGCGTTATGGGATTGTCAAAGGTTCTGCGGAACTAGGACGAAGGTACAACAGAACTGCGAACAGTTCCTCTGTCATAAATGTCATGTATGAACTTAAATTATACCAGTACACTTCACTGCCGATTTTTCTAGCCTGTTATTGAAAATAATCAGGTGGTTTATAATATTCTCCTAAGCACTGTAGTGGCAATAGCATTATGCATGTGATACAAAATCAGCATTCCAAACCGTCTGGAAAAATGACTGTGGCTAGACAATTTAGTTTGCGTAATGTCAACTGCTGAATGCATTAACGTATGATAATCCTTCGTTACTGTCTATGGAAAAGCCGCAGATATACACAAATGAAAAGAACAATAAAGCTGTTTTTTTTGCGCAGCAGAACATTGAGAGAGAGAGAGAGAGAGAGATTAAAGATCCAATGCGAAAATTATCTACAATTTTTACACCTACTATTTTGATTATGTAATTCGGCAGGTAAGGTAACATGAACGAGTGTAGTGGGAAACGTGTACAGAAGGTTAGTGGAAACACAGGAAGCGAAGGAATCGTCCGAGAGACCTAAGCGTATATGACAAGATATTATTAAAATCGATTTTATAAAATAAGACTTGAATGGGTGGACTGAACTGTATCAGGATAATATGCAGATAATATCTGTACTAATTAACCTTTCAGTCCCACGAAAGGCGGGGCGTTTCTTAGTCATGTGACCAATTACACTGTTCCCAAAATGGACACTGCTTAATAAAGTTACTTAAGTAATCTTTTCTTTTTTACCAAATTGTCCTCCTTAAAAATAGTTAATTAATTTCGTAGTAAGAAAAGCCAACATCTGAACAGAACACAAAACAACACAACGAAACGGAACACAAAACAAAATGAGGAAACACAACAACAAACAAAATGACGCAACAAAAAACGAAACAACACAACAGCACACACAACAAAGCCAGACAATACAACAGAACATAAAGCAAAACAAAGCAACACAATGCCACACAAAACAAGGAAACACAACAGCACACAAAACAAAACAACAAAACAGCACACAAAACAAAGCAAGCCAAAACAACAACACACAAAACAAAGCAAGGCAACACAACAACACAAAACAAAACAACAAAACAGCACACAAAACAAAGCAAGGCAACACAACAACACAAAACAAAACAGCACACAAAACAAAGCAAGCCAAAACAACAACACACAAAACAAAGCAAGGCAACACAACAACACAAAACAAAACAACAAAAGAGCACACAAAACAAAGCAAGGCAAAACAACAACACAAAACAAAAACAAAAAACAAAAACAGCACACAAAACAAAGCAAGGCAAAACAACAACACAAAACAGCACGCAAAGCAAAGCAAGGCAACAAAACAAAACACGTCACAACACGAAACATCAGTCGCTTTTGGATTCTTCATAAACTTTAAATTCTTGAAAATTCCGGTCACAAGTTCTTTCGAAATATAGGAACTCCAACCCAGAGCGGCACCGTAACACCTCAGAAGACCCCAGTTCCTGAACACATGAGGTATTTTATCCGGGCAACTCGGGAATATAGTTTTATTGTCCTCTGCAGCTGCCTGCGCTATACATTGTTTATTTGTAGATACTGCCTGAAAAGTATGCATAATACACGTAAAGCCAAAAGAATTGAGACAGTGTCAGTGAATGTAACAAATGGCTGAAAACGAAAGGCAGTCATAGCCGATTTTAAGACAGTACTGATATTAAGGGAGTGGGGGAAGTCCCAGCACTCTAGGCTCGCCGGCAGGCTAACAAACACTAGAACCCGGAAACTCCACAACAAGCATAGCCGGCCGTGTGTGCAGCACTTAACTGACAGAAGGTCACGTACTTACGGATGGTCACCTTATAGAAATAAACTTAATGTACCTGTATTGTCAGCAAGTGATGATAATAATATTTATTTACTGCAATTGGGTTGTTACCCGGTGGCAGTGGTTATTTTACATGTAAACAAAACATGAAATTGGTTACTACTAGATTTAAGTCGGGAGGGCTACATGAGAAGCATGT
>Ga0123353_10019074_pt1 | contig 10177 bp, 4 predicted proteins | sample TergutLab28metaG_3_FD_92763 | JGI IMG/M metagenome (GOLD analysis project Ga0123353, IMG submission 92763) | Labiotermes labralis P3 segment gut microbial communities from Petit-Saut dam, French Guiana - Lab288 P3 | ecosystem: Host-associated > Arthropoda: Insects > Digestive system > Gut ...
ACGACCAAGTTTCACACCCATACAAAACAACAGGCAAAATTATAGTTCTATATATCTTAATCTTTAAATTTTTGGATAGCAACCTAGAAGACAAAAGGTTCTGCACCGAATGATAGCAAGCATTTCCTGACCTCAATCTGCTCCTAGTTTCTTCCGGAATAGAATTTTGATGTGCTAAAGTTGTTCCCAAATATTTAAACTCTTCCACCCTCTCGAAGGTCCTATTATCAATCCTCACACTGTGATTTCGTCCTGCATTCTTATCTCGAGACATGACCATGTACTTAGTTTTATCAGCACTTAATTCCAGTCCAATCTCCCTAGTAGCAGCTACTAAAGCTTCTGCGTTTTCCTTTAGCGTATGTGTACTTCCTCCCAATATGGTAACGTAATCGGCATACGTCAGAAGCTGATGTGTACCATTTAGTTTCAAGCCATCCCAGTTTACCTGAGCCCTCCTGATGGCGTACTCTAAAGAAAAGTTGAAAAGCAGTGGCGATAGAGCGTCTCCTTGTTTCAAACAATTCCTAATAGGGAACCTGTCAGACACATTCTCGCCTACCCGGACTCTGCTATATGTTTCAGTCAGACTCATAGTAATTAACCTTACAAGATTCCTAGGGATATCAAACTCAAGGAAAATCTTATATAAGACCTCTCTCCTGACTGAATCATAAGCTTTCTCGAAGTCTATAAAGAGCTGATGAACTTCTTCATTGTGTTCCCATTTTTTTTCTCAAGCATTTGGCGAATGCAGAATATATGATCAATAGTCGTCCTGTTGCGTCGAAAGCCACATTGATGATTCCCGATAATTTCCTTCGCATACGGAATTAACCTTTAGAGCAGGATGTTGGATAAAATTTTGTAAGTGGTTGGCAAAAGTGATATGCCTTTCCCTCTGAAGATTAAAATTAACCTACATCACATATAAAGATCCAAATGGTATTTCACAGAGAACACGACGCACTTTCATCAGCCAGACTAAATCAGTTAATGCTGGATAGGAGACTGTCGCTGCGTACGTGTATTATTTGAACCACATGACACACAAAGACGTACAGTACACGTACAAAATGCACAGGTTTTAGCACCAAGCCGAACGGTAAGAAACTAATCACTAGGCTTTATGTGTTTAAATTAACTCAAAATTACGTTCTCATATTTAACACCGCATGTAAAAAAATTTATGCCAAATACAAGCACCAGCTTTACGTGTACATTTAAATGTTAGCTTGTTTTAATTTCTTACGTGAAGCTTGGTATTTCAAATTCGCGTCCAGTATGTGCTTGTGGCAAGATCCGAAAAAGGGCAAATTATTTCTCACACGCCCGGAAGCCAGGCATTAAATTTAAAATTTCCTTCCAGTGCAACAAAATCCCATATGCAGCAGTTGTTTTTGAGCAGTTCAGAGTTCATAATCCGCTACACAGACACACAACAATTTCGACGTTAACGAAGGATTTTAATCGTGCGAATTCAGCAAATTCAAGTACTTTCAACGATGCTTGGGCTGTTAACTGTCACGTTACGTGGTATGAGAACATGTTGGTGTCTTCACACGGTTCGTTTTGGAAGATCCTACCGCTTGGTGCGGGTGGACTGAAGATGAAAAAAATGTTTCAAATTGAATTTTTCAATAATTCAGCACTGAGGTTTAGAAATATTCTATTATCTTTTATCTCAATCTGATGTGATATTAAATTTTGCTTCATAGAATCAGTTCAATTATATTTAGTAAAAGTTACATTCCTGCATGTGGCGCGTATGGGTGAGGAGAGGGGGGCGTATAGGGTCTTGGTGGGGAAACCGGAGGGAAAGAGACCACTGGGGAGACCTAGGCGTAGATCGGTGGATAATATTAGGATGAATCTCCAGGAGGTGGGATGTGGGTATGTGGACTGGATTAGGCTGGCCTAGGATAGGGACAGGTGGCGAACGCTTGTGAGTGCAGTAATGGACCTTCGGGTTCCGTGAAATGCGGAGAATTTCTTGACTATCTGCAAACCAGTTAGCTTCTCAAGAAGGACTCTGCACCATGGAATAAGTAAAAGTTACATTCCTATCTTATAAAAACATGCTGCTTCTCATTTTTTAAAAGAGCTGTTTTGTTAATGCAGGATTAGAGAAACAATCGCTATTTATTCCGATAAAATAATCCCGAAATAAGTTGTATGGTGAAAAATGGGACGTGTCTTTAATGTCGGATGTTGAAGCAGGACACACACACCGTAGCGACTGTCAGTTGCAGAATTCTGGCACAGGTTGTTCGATAACGTATAATCTTAGATATTGAAAGCACCGTAAATAAACTACAGAAAAGTAGAAAATTTAGGCATGGTCTAACTGTTACGGTGTCTCTAATCCTCTAACCCTTGCGCTTTGTGTATCTAGTCGATCTCTATCCTTGCAACAGTGATAAAATCGGGCGTTGTAGAAATTACGCATGGACCCAGAACATGGATGCGAAAGCCCATAAGCAAAAGAAGCATGCAAACGCTTCATGCGCGCGGGAACGCATGTAGGTCGTCATGGAGAGCGTTCAGATTGTCCCGTCTAAAAAAAATTTCAACGGCTAGGGCGTTTGCTTTTGTAAAACTCTGATATGGAATATGGCGGAGATTAATTCAACCGTTAATTACGTTATTGACAGAGAACTCTTACGAGCCCTTCTGCAAACGATAGCTAGTAATATATATATATATATATATATATATATATATATATATATATAATGGCGCTGTGACAGAGGCAGTATCACCTAACCACCCTCAAGCGCTGTCAGAGTGAAGGATAAGGAATCTTCCTGCTTTGTTACGCGCATGTCTCAAAATCCTGCTCTCACATAATCCACAGATGATAAAATGTCGAGGGCGACACAAATTAATGGAACTTACATTTCCAGCTTAACTTAGCTCCATCCCGCACATTTATGACAACTTGGTCTCAAGATGTGTCACACGACTATTTCACAGTTTTAATCTCATAAGTACTGGAAACCTAAGAAAAATAATGCCCCCTTCTCTCAAACAACCAGCTCAAAGCGACAGACTTCGAATGTGGTTTAAGAAAGAAGACGATATCAGTTTTATGGATCTATCTCTGCTAAAATACTTAAAGCAAGTCGCCAGAAATACAAGAGCTGACATTTATACAGCAATGGAAAAAATGGCTTGCAATAATTCTAGATGGAAAGCTGCCAACCAATCAAAAGATTGAAGGATAAGAAGAAGAAGCTCTCTGCTGCTGAATTCATGGGACATAATTATCTCCAAAACATTTATTTTAATTAATCTGAAATGCTGTTCCATAACTGTTTCTTGAAAACGTATGCGGCACCAGTGATATCACTTATGTTAAATTACACGTAAATGTTCATGTCAATAAAGCAGGAACCTGAAATATAATATGTAATGTGTAAACGCTTTTGAAGAAACTGTCGTTATGTGATAAGCTTGCGAAAACGGGTGCAAAAATGTAATAAACTAGACAGTGGTACAGGCTACGTGCACCAGCATTTGAGTCGTCCAGAGCAGATATAAAGTATATAAAGTATTCGATGAAAAGGAAAAGAAACTTATTTACGCAGATCTTACATATTCCAAGGAAAATTGAAATCAATAATATAATGTATAGCTTAATAGAATTGAATCATGGAAAACAGTATAATTATACAGTTGTATCTAGTAGAAACAGTTCTAAAATATGTTCTAAAATATTTTAAATATTTTATTTTGTGGTAAATGCGATGTAAAATGCCTGGGATTCCATACCTTTTGAAATAAATTGAAATTAATTAATTACAATTATTTTCTTGAATATCTTTGTATCTGCCAGATGATCGCTTATTACAAAATTAATTAATAAATCTTGCTGCGCTGACGGAAATTTTGTTACTGATCAATTCTATATGGAGTACTGCGAATTTGTATCGAGGCTAAGATATCAATTTAAGGAAAAAAGATTTCACAACATTCAGCTATTCTTGAAGGTGCACTTTCTTCTGTACAGGTCATGAAAGTACGGCAGGAGGGGGAGAGGGGGTGAAGGAAGTAACAGATCGATACATTCTTGATACTGACACTAGACAGAGGTGAGGGGCAAAATACACGCTTCGGTAACTTACCCCGAAGGAACAACCGGTACCCTTTTGCAAAGAAGAAGCTAGTTTGGCTTCACGGTCGGTCTGAGTGTTTTGTGGAGTAGATAATCTCTTGTCCCAAGCTAGAATAGAAGCATGATTCCTTGTTCGTCCAGCCAAGCAACTTATTATACCATCTTAAATAGTTTCCATAAGACGGGGTCTCGTGAAAGGCATTCAAGAATGTTGGCAGTTTATTTTACTGCACATGATCCCACAACAACCAAAGTCACTTTGTACCATATAGAGGTACAGAATACGATTTATGAATTATATCAGATAAAATCACCCTGTAATCATATTACCTCTTTGCCATTGTCAGCACAACCCGAATGGAACCGATGTGAGCTACAGCAAATGTAGAGCTGTCCAACTCAACACCTTTAGAGTGACCTGAAGGACCTACTGAAAAAGCCACTAAGGTGAACTGAAGTTCATGGTCGCGACATGGACGGGAACATCCGTAAAGAAACGTCACGGAACTAAGTCACGAATGCCCAAAGTGATGGTCTGTAATTAAGAGATGTGGAAGGCCACGAATACCATGACGGTGGTGAGCCTTTGGCTGCATCACTGTCACATTTTTGTCGTTCGGTGCCCATTGATAAAGACTTCCTCTCAAAAATTATCACACAGCTGAAATTGGGAATAAGAAAATATTTTACATATTGGACTTCACTCCTCGCTTCATATTGGCTACATGTTTTCAGCATCGGCATGCCGTGTTTATTCTACAGATCACGCGTGATCCACCGCTAACACTGCCGATCAACATGTGGCCATAAATTCTGTGTCACATGTAACGAACATCTCCCTGGTCCTTGCTACAAGGTAATTCACCCAAGCCTCATATTTTACCTTGGCTAAAAAGCTTACTCCCAGACGGAGTCGTTGAAGAGCCCCTGAGCATTAGTCTCTCCTGTATCAAAGTTGCAGAGGGATGCCGAAGGTACAGCAAGGTGGAATGCATTTTGTCGCGGGGCGTAATTTCACTGACAAAGCAGCTCAGCCATAAATTCCTGTCTGCATTCCTTAACGCGTTAGGACACCACAAATAGTTTGAATGCTTATCGTCCAATACTTGTCACACGCACACAAACACACAGAAACATTCCAGATTCATGTCTTCTGAGACGTGACTCCATGTCGTCGGGCGAGTGGTTCCCGATATTTTGAAAAACCGTGACGCCTTCGGAAGACGAAGCTACGTCAATCTTTCGAAACGTCGGGAACCATTTGTCCGACAACAAAGTCATGTCCCTGGAGTCTCGAATTCTTTGCAGCACTGCTGTGAGAGCCTGCAACCTCAAAATTCGTTCAGGTCTGTCAGTATACCTCTAAATAATGTGGAAGAGTAATCCACCATACCTATGCAACATGCCAATTGCCAGTCTACCGTCACACATAAAGCTTACAACACAGTGCTCTTGAACAGCATGCAAATATGTTCTGAATTCACAGTCAAAATCCCGCATACAGAATTCCTTAACCGAATGCCACCATTCCGTTACAATGTGACCATCTGTCACTTTTATGTTTTTCTACAACGACAAAAATTCGTTGAAGGCAATCCCTCGCACGTTACACATACTGCTTCTGTACGTGTGTTATTTCTGGCAATTTAACGACAAATTGGCCGGAGGGTTTTTCTGCGGCGTTACAAATTCCCCCCCCCCCCCCCCCGGTTGTTAATTCCACAGTAAGTAACGGCACGAGGCTATTTAAGGCCAAGGTTTCCTTCAACTACAAGTTTCGCTACAACAAGCTACCCTTAAGTTCATGTGCCTAAGAAATAAATATTGTTTTTAAAATGGTATAGACAATGAAGGGGCGGAATGTCACCGGCTATAGTTTCTTTGTCTGAATGCACATTCTATACACTTATATTTATCAAAATGGCCCTAATATTTAATACACACTACTTTTCCTAAAAAAAATTGAGTTGGATATTATGTTATTTATACACGATGTGAAATGCCTCCAATTAGAAAAGGAAAGAAAATTTAGGGAAAAACTGAAATTACTACAACATGTAGAAGGCTTAAAACCACGCACAAAACATAGCAGGAAGTTTTTGTTTATTTGCTTTTGCATGTTGGTACAGTCTGGATATTGGCTATGTCGCAGACGAGGTCTCATAGGAATGTTATGCCAGCTTCTTTATCGAAAAGTGGGGTACAACTAACTAACTAACTAACTAACTAACTAACTAAACAACTAACTAACTAACCAACCAACCAACCAACCAACTAACTAACTGACTGACTAACCAACTAACTAGGTAACTTGCTTACTTACTTACTTACCAGCTAACTAACTAACCAATCAGAAAGCTAAATAAACCGTCTTTATGGAATAAAGTGAAATGCCAACTTGATGCAACTAGGTAATTTTATTGATGTATTCTTAGCCCGACATGTTTCGGGTACATACGCCCATCATCAGGAGCCGCAGCGGCTCTCAAGACCACCACCCATCCACAAACTCGGTGCAGAAAACCGTATGCTGCAACTCAACATCTAAAGCTCCTGATGATGAGCGCATGTACCCGAAACATGTCGAGCTAAGAATACATCAATAAAATTACCTAGTTGCATCAAGTTGGCATTTCACTTAATTTCATGAGGAAGATGCACGGTCAAACAACCCTCAAGCCGTCTTTACATTATTAGGCGCTTTTCACCCGGTAAAGAAAACCCAATGTGGAGACCAAGTCTGTCCGCCGTCAGTCTCCGTTCTCGTGTCAGCAATTAAATCACCTGACACGTGTTTACGAGAATCGGTAGAGACCTTTTTTTTTACACAACTTTGTCAAGCAAGTGTGAGCTTGTAAAAATTGACTCAGTGACAAGTAATATTTTACCTAGGGGCGTAAGCGAATTTTTAACGACACTCATACCTGTATTTCTCACGTTCCTTCACTGATTTGGGTTAAATTCGACAAAAAAGACTTTCATTTAATGTCACTGACCGATCATGTTTTTTCTCCAAAAAACCACCGGTGTTTCACTTCAGGTCTTAAAATTATCCATACAGACCGACATAAAAGTTTCTGGGTAATTCCTACTAACATGAAAAAAATATGTCCATCGGTATATTTTCAACGTCTGAATTTCATTTTCGGCTCCTTCTTTAAAGTATTGTGCGTGAATTTTCTATGTTTACCCTGAAGAGTGTCTTGGAAATAAAGACCACGATTTTGGACGTTCTGTTATGTTGGCAGGACATTGTGGAACGTACACTTGAGGGTTTACACGTGCGGCTAAGCAGCAGAGTAGAAGGATTTAGACGTGTACATACCCATTGCACGTAGACAGACTATGCATTCAATTTTCCTCAGACTAAACTTCTCCCAAGTTAGTTGTACCTAACACGGTTCATCGTTGTAGGCGATGCAGACCTAACTGGAGGCATGGTGAATAATTTCTCGTTGGATCACAGCCTACAGAATTAATTCCGACACATTAGTATGGCTTTGATTTATATCTTCCATTGAACTAGTCTGCACGGAAGCACATTAATTACTCCTTAATGAAGTCATATTTTCAAGGAAATTAAACAATCTGTATCACAGGAATTCGTAAACGTACCGCACATGTGCACTAGTTGTCGTTTACTACTGTTTTAAGTCTGCAGTTACGATATTTGTGTAGCGTCAGAACTAACCATGTAATGGGTTGTTAAAGAACCCATAGTATGAGATTAGTGTCTGTGGCTACACTTTTGCCCATATTTTGATTTCCATATTTTCTTAAAAGAAAAATAATCCCATGGAGTAGTGCTTTTGTTTTCAAGTGGTTTTAGCACTGATTCGTTATTTAATAAAAACATGTTTTTAGCTCAGTCGTGTTAATGTCAGCGTGTCATCTTTATAATTATTTAACCAACCGACATATTTCCGCGAAGCAAAGTATCAATAACATAACACTACAGAACTTACTTCGTACCGCAATACTTGGCAATTTCTTACTGTGAACAACAGCAAAGGAGAACAGCTCGAATTAGTGTGGCAGAATATATACTGGTGCAACTATCAGCCTAGTGTACTGTATGGATTGGTAATACACGGTAATGTATATTAAAATGTACATAGTAATTTTAAAAATATACGTCTTGCTTTAAGATATTTGTGAATAAAATTAAAAAAAAAGCACGACGATGTGCATATATAGTTTTATATTGCATGAGGGAACTCTGTAAAATTTCTTTTTGGAAAACGATGTGAAAATCTGAAAATATAAACGATTTATTTGCTGAAAACACCGAACAAAACGTCAGCATAGAAATCGGATTACATTTGCCGAAATACGGTAATCAAACCATGGAAGCAGATCAACCTTTTAAAAGTATTTTATGTCTTTTCCCAGTCTTTTCGAAAATATTCTGCAATAAAGTCTTCGAATAAAAATCAATTTCTTAATTAAAAGTTTTCACCATTACTTTACTTTATAGGAGGTATAACTTCAGCTCCAGTTCTAAAACACATTCATCATACTTTGCAAAAACATTAATAGCCTTAGAGTACAAAAATTGTTAAAAGTGTCTGACAAATTTTACCAGCGTTTCTGTGTGTTTAAGAGTACAACTTAGGTATAAAATTCTTCTGTGCGGCAAATTGCGTTAAATAAAAATTTCCGAAAGATAGAATTTTACTATATACACGTATGAGCAACAATTGTTTCAGTATGAAGCTATGCCACTGGGCTGCCATAAACCATTAAAATATAATTAAATACTGGAAATGAAAATATGTTATCAGAAACGTAACGGTAAGATTTGGTGTCGAAACAGCACGACCCATTTGTTTAGGTCTACCTGGGCCGGGATAGCTCAGTCGGTATAGCGACTTGCTACTGGCTGGACGATCCGGGGATGGAATCCCGGTGGGGACCGGCCCTGAGGCCCACATACAATGTGCCCCGGGTTTTCCCGGAGGTAAAGCGGTCAGGGCGTGGCGTTGGCCACCCAACCCATCTAGCGGCGAGGTTAAGGAAAGAGAAGAACTATACATCTACTCCTCCTCTGGGCCTCCGTGGCCTGTTCTAGGGTGAACTTTACTTCTACCTGTGCCGTTTAGATATGTATGTTGTCACAATCAATTGTGGCAAACTTGTGCTTGGTCTTGCCACCAGGTGTACGAAGCACACAATAAGCATAACAAATCATTTGTCAAAATGTAACCCTGCGTTTGATTTCTATACCTTTGAAAATGAGGGGAATTACAAAGGAAATAGATAAAGGAAGATGTCCGTTACACTGTGGTAAAGCGGACGTTAAACACGTATTGCTGAGCTGTTCAAAACTAGAAAATGTGGAATGCGATTTTTAAATAAAAAATAGTTGAATACAGAAGAGGAGGTAGCTCCGATTTACAAACCTAGGCAGATATTTGGACATATTAAATACAAGTTGTTTACTAAGATATAATATTTGAACATATTATATGTATTTAACTGTGAAGAACTACCACCGAAATAACCTAGAAGTAACCCAAACCGTCCAAGCATTGTCGAAGTAAGTCTCAGGCTGTACATGTGATATAATTCGTATTGAAATTTTGTCATAATTTTATTCTCTCAGCCTCAGAGTTTCCTTACGCTCTTCTTACATCAAGGTCACAAACATTGACACACTGCTGACAAATTACTGATAATGTGGGTGGATATGTTCTGGATGCCTTAAGATACATTTTCCGATTATAAAGAAGTCCAGGTGCTTTTGATCCGAATGCTTCAATGATGTGTTGAGTTATAGCCTTGTAGTGAACCTCTAACAAATTTTCCGTCATTATGAATAATTTGATTCAGTTGAGATTCCTTATCCCTCCATCTTATCGAAATATGCCAAACCGTCCATTAAGTAATGACAGAATGCCCATCTATGCTACACGTTCGTAGTAAAATTCGAAGATAATCTTTGAATAAAGGTTGACCAACTAGATGACACTTGCTTTATTATCTACTGCTCAACATGTTTCAGACGTTAATACGTCCATCTTCAGGAGCTTGCGACTACTTGTTGCGTTGTGTAGGCTG